>Ga0207647_10001851_pt1 | contig 16218 bp, 14 predicted proteins | sample KBSCornC2_FD_184295 | JGI IMG/M metagenome (GOLD analysis project Ga0207647, IMG submission 184295) | Corn rhizosphere microbial communities from Kellogg Biological Station, Michigan, USA - C2 (SPAdes) (version 2) | ecosystem: Host-associated > Plants > Roots > Rhizosphere ...
CGAGCTCATCAAGTCCGGCCGCGGCCCCGAGACGCCAGTGCTGATCGTCGCGAATGTCTCGCTTCCAAATGAACGGCTCATTCGCGGACGGCTCGATTCCCTTGCCTTCCTGGTGCGCGCGATCGGAGACGATGATCCCACGCTCCTGCTGATCGGCCCGGCAGTTGACCACGTGTGCGCCGGCGCCGAGGCAGATATGCGCGGAGCGGCACCCGCAGACCGTAGGAGCGGCGCGGTCAAACCGGTTGTGCATGGAACATCGTAAAAATCCGTCGTCAAGTTCGGATCAAATGCCGCGGATTTCGAGTGAACCACATTGACCAGGCGCAGCCAAAATATGTTGTTGTTTACGACGCGGTTGCTAGTGCCGCCGACGATTGCAGAACGATCGAATCCTCCAACCTCCATAACCAGAGAGTCGTTATTATCTCCGTCGAGATAAATGCCTTGTGGGAAGGCGCCCTTGCGACCCTTCGCACGGACATTCAGCCTCCCATGAGCGCAATTTTGTAACCAAGCAGCGGCTTGGTTCGCCTATTTGTCGGATTATTGATCGCAGCGAGATTGCGAAATGGCGACATTTTCGATCTAAAACAGTGGTCGCCGTGGCGACCCTCTTCCGACCATGATTGGAAAATCATTCCGATAGCGCCATCGCGACTTCCAGCCTTGCCGTTGAATGTCGAACCAGACCTGTCGCAAAGTGACACACGAAAGCGCAAACGGGATCGTCATTATCAGCAGCGGTCGCAAGAATGGACCCAACATAATATAATAGGTGACGATCTGAGTCTGCCCCCTAATAAAAGTATCCACTATTGTCGTAACTGCGCGATCGACAGGAATATCCAGTGGAATGGAAAGAAAATAGCACATCAGAATGGCCCATTTTGTTCCAAATCCTTTCCAAGGCTCCATGAACGTGAAAAAGAAAATAAAGATCTGTGTGTATCCTCCGGATTCCGACGTTATAAGAGCCAGACATAAGCCAAGATTTGTCAAACGATATGTGGGCACGGCTTCCGGCCTGAGCCACGCCGCCGCAGCCGCCAACAGGATGCTCGCCTGCACGATATGAAGCAGCAGCGGAAGAATGAAGAGCAGAAGATCTACGTTCCGAGATCCGATCAATGAAATCATCGGGAAATCGGAATTATTCAGCAAAGAGATCAGCGCGGTATAGGTCACTGCAAACCATACATCAAGAAACGATCCAGCTTGATGAAGCGTCGAAAAGTTCACAATGTTATCGTAAATTTCCCAGGGAGCGCCGCGCCCCAAGATGGCATAGGTTCCTAGATAGATCACTATGGTCGCCAGAATTGCTCCCTCAAACCACTTCCAGCGCCGGCGTAACAGCTGCGGAAATACTGCCGAAATCAGGTAAACTTTAAAGTTGATGGCCAATCCCGCAGCAAGCCAGCGAAGTCGCGCTGACTTTAAAAGGGGCCCGAAGGCCAAGAGTATGCACGTGAATGCTACGATAACAAGATTGGCGCGCTCTAACGCCTCCGCCATCGGGAATCCCGCTGACAATGCAAAAGCCCGCCAAGGCGCAGTGCGCTTGTCAATTTTAACGAAAACAAGCGAAATCAAAACTATATTGAGAACGTAAAAGCCGTGGAAGGTTACAAGACCTACCCAATCGCACGTCCGCGCCGGCAGTCCGGCACTCCCGTCCACCCCTCCTCCGGCTATAGGATAGCAACTGCCGATACTGAATATCTTAAGAAAGACGAAGGTGAGGGGGGGATACAGCGCACCCCAACTATCATACGTCCCTTTGTCGTAAGACCAATAAACGACGTTAAACCAGTCGGCCCAAATATCGAAGGGCTCATAGAAAAAAGGTTGCGGAAGATAACCAAAATACCACAAATGTCCTACTGAGTAGGCGAGGCCTACCGCGATAGCGAGCGCAAATAACGGCTCGATCCAAAGATTCCAGCCATCACGCTTGCGGTGTTTCATGGCGAACCTCTATGGACGAAAACAAGATGCTTGAGTGCAAAGTAATTTATTAGAGAAGTGACGATGATCGAGATCGCGCCGGCAGCATAAGGCGATGTAACGAAATGTAGAGCCACGGCGAGCGTTCCTAGGCTGAGTAGATAATTTCCCACATAAGAAGCTAAAAATCGACTTACTCGAGCGTGAGCATGTCGAAAAACGTGGCGACTGTAGGTAAGATAATTGAATATCACCCCCAGACAATGAGATAAAATTTGAGCGAAGTAAGGATTGAGACCCATTTTAACAAGGAGCAAATAGATGCCGAAGCCAAAAGCGGTATTTATAATTCCAACCTGATAGTAGCGAACTAGCTCCGCAGCCCTACTGAAACGCGAACTTTTGCCCAACGAGGGCTCCTCAGTCGAAATTGACCCGCTCCCGCTCAACCACAAGTGGTGTCTTTCGTGTACGTTCTGAAATGAGACCGACTTGTACGGCAATCAAACCAACCGAGAAAAAAAGCAATGCGAATTGCAGTTCAATGGTGGATGCGATGAGCCATGCTGACACAGGGGCACCAATAGCTAAAGCAACGAACGCCATAGAGACCGTGAGCAGACAAACGCCAAATGAAATCACACTCAAGAACAGCGGCACACGCAACAATCGCCTAGAGGATCCCGCTAAACTGGACATCGCGAAATCTAGTAGAGCAAAAAAGTTGTTATTAGTCTTACCGCCCGCGCGAGGCGGTCGATGATAACTTACAGTCTCGATCTTATACCCCGTTTCAACCAATAGCCCACGAAAGAAAGGTTCGGGTTCCTTGATTTCGGCGATTGCACCCACAACTTTTCGATCGAAGAGTCCGAAGCCTGTGGCATTCGAAATGATTGGATAATCACTGAACTTCCGCGCGAGCGAATAAGATAGCTTACGGAACATTGCCAACACCGGTGGCGATTTTTCCGAGAGCCGTACTCCAAGTACTATGTCTGCACCGTGCCTCCACCGGTTGATAAATTCAGGAATCAGTTCGGGTGGGTCTTGAAAGTCAGCGCACATTGCGATCACCGCCTGACCACGCGCTTGGAAAATCGCATGGGTCGGCGAGCGCATCTGACCATAATTGCGCGTGTTGATGATCAGCTTTATCCGTTGATCGCGAGAGCAAAGTTCGCGGATCAACTCAACCGTGCGATCGTCTGACGCATTATCGATAAAAATGATCTCAAATCGCTCACCGACGCGCTCCAACTGCCGCACGACAGCCTCCGCTATACCGACACAGTTCGCTTCCTCATTTCGGCAAGGAATCGTGATGGTAATCATCGGTGTGTAGGTTTTTTGGTCATTATTCATTTATGGCGCGCATTTCGAGTGGGGGCCGTAGCGCATAGAACTCTATGGCGAGTGCTAGGGAAACGATGAGTCCGCCCAATATCAAGAAGCTAAAGTTCAGCTGGCGCGACGTGTCGACGAATGGCGGCTCCAGTATCCGAACGCTGGCGTTAGCCGTGAGGTCTTCAACGGTTGTTCCCTGAAGAAACCGTGAATAGCTGTCGTACAGGCCCTGCGCTATATAGAGTTCGCGCTCAAGAAGTTTCCCTTGGGTCGATTGCCTAACGACCCTTCCGACTGAGTTTTCTTCCACTGGGTTAAGAGCTTGCTGATTAGCGAGCTGAATATGAAGCGCCTCGAGCTGAGCAACAATCTGACGGACGGACATGTTATCATCCGTCGCGAATTGTCGTTCTGCATTCAGTTCTACTTCTTTGGCCTTGATGGCGGCTTGAAGTGCAGGAATGCGATCTCCTATCGCTGCGATCGCTGATCCCGGATCAGAGTAGCGCGTATGCAGACGAAAATTGTCGTACGCAGTCTGCGCCCGATCTAATCTATTTGTCGCTTGTGCTACGAGAAGCTCTAGCACGCGGCGCTTATAGCTCGTTTGGGACCGATTGATTACGGCGAGTCGTTGCCGTGTCGCTTTGGCATATGCCTCGATCAGCTGGCGTCCCAGCTCTGCGTCACGCTGCTCAGTTTCAATCTGCACGATGCCGCCCCGAAGAGAGCGGACTTCCACGTTATCATCCAACCAACGACTGGCATCGATCGTGTTGCGGAAGCCCATCGTTTTCAAGAGATCGAGCTCTCTTATTACGATCTGACGTACATAGAGGCTCTTGGCCACTCGCATACTGACTTCGACCGCAGCCTGATTACCAAAGACCGTATTTGCCGCTCCCAATTGTCCCAAAGCTCCGCTGAGACCCAAACTCCCAGGATCACTGGGAGCAAGCGTGACCGCAGCACGATAACGCTCCGGGAAGAACGTGAGTACAGCGCAAAGCAATATCAGGACGACGAATACGATACGTCGCGACCGCGATGGGATCGTCGCCAGTGTGCCAATTAGGCTGGGATGACGCGTCACTTGTTGAGTACCGAAAGAGCCGCTGCCGTAAAACCGACTTGTGAAATAATCGTAGTAATTTGCGCAATACGGGCCCAGATTGACGTGGACTGAGTTTTTACTGGAACGAAGATGACGTCTCCTGGCAGAACGCGTGCGCTCAGAGCACCATTACGCCGAGAGAGCACCGCGCCGTTGGCCCGGATTACGAAGATTCCACCCTTGTCGGCCGCCCGAATGGAGCCACCGGCACGCTCGATATAATCCCGTACGCGCGCCGGCTTGGCATCACCAAGCAGGAAGGATGCAGGGCGATATACGGCGCCGAAGACGCCGACCGTTGTCGCTCTAGGGGGGACGAGAATACGGTCATTATTTTCGAGTATGAGGTCTGACGGAAGGGTAGTTGCCGTTGGAGCGAGATCCAGCACGACACGACCATCAGGCTCGGCGTCGCGGAGCCGTTCCAGGACTGCTCTCGCCCCCGCAAGCTGAGATGCACGTTCCGCTGCATCCAGCGCTTGCCCCGATGTCAGCGGCGCTGCTGCTAAAGTGATCTCCAGTTGCTGCACAGCCTCCCTAAAACCTTCGCGCTGTTGCCGACGAACCGAGGAGCGCTCGACCCTGGTTCCATAGACAAAGCCACGAGAAGTGATGCCACCTGCCTTTGCCATTACCTCCCCCAGGGATGTGTTGGCGGGCACATAATAGTTACCTGGTTGATTCACTTCGCCTTCGACACGAACGAGAACTGACTGTCTTGACACCGATTTCTGCAAGCTTCCCTCAGACAAAATTTGCAGTAAGTCGCCCCCTTTTACGGGCAAAATGCTCGTATCAGTGCGTGCGATTTCTTGACTGCCGATTCTGTTGAGGTCAGAAAGCCGATACAACATAATCCGTGTCGTATCGGCCAAATTATTGAAGCCGCCAGCATAAGACAGCATTGTTTGGATCGTCTCACCGGGCTTAGATTCGTAGATTGCCTCAGCATTGACGCTTCCCGTGATAGCCACCTCCTCACCAACAGGAGGAATTACAAGCACGTCTTCGTTTTGTAGCACCGCGTCCCCTGACCGATCACCGCCACGGATAAGCTTGTAGAGGTCAAAATCGCTGATGAGCTGGCCTTGCCTATAAAGCTTCACGGAACGGAAGCTCCCTCCGGCCGCAGGGCCCCCAGCCGCCAGCACAGCATTCACCATGGTCGAAAGACTGTTCACGGAATAGGCGCCAGGATTGTTGGCGAACCCGGCCACATAAACCCGCACTCCGCGCAGCTGCCGAATACCTACTGTAACTGTGTATCCACGATATTGGCGCCCAACCGCTTGGGAGATTCGGTCCTTCAAATCGCCATATCGGACGCCCGCAAGCATGATCTCGCCCACCTTCGGCAAAAATATGCGCCCGTCCGTGTTGATTTCTTTATCAACGCTGCCCTCGGTTGAACCGGTCAGTGAGATTGAAACAATATCCCCCACATTGAGCACATAATCCGGCGGAACAGTGGCGGTAGCCGGTACGGCATAGTCGCGATTACTGGGAAGCAGTAAATCGGCACCAAATCGAGGCAGTTTCCGTCCAATAGCATTTTCGACATATTTTTCAAATTCATTGGGCGGAGGAGGCAATTTAAATCGTGGATTGACCGCCTCGTCACCATATCGCGCGTCAAGGGTTGGCCGATCTGATCCATAGATTTGAGTCGGCTCAATCTTGGCATCCGTACCTGCGATCGGATCGACAATCCCATTGTTGGGACGCACCTGCTGCTGCTGCATCTGGTCACTATTCTGACCATTATTTCCGAGAGGCGAACCATATGGTAGGTTACGGTTTAAGTCCGTCGAGACCGTTTGTGCCACTGAGGCTGCAGACAGCGTTACGATTGATACTGATAGGATCCCGCATGTCAGAATCCGTAAACTCTTTTTTATCACTGTAATCCCTCACGGCGCACGAAGTCGGGTAGATTGTACCGTGTCAAGCAACAATTCAGTCGGTAAGACGCCACAGTTAGAGTTCTCACAACGAGGGAGATGTGCTCTCCCATACGCCAAACCGCCTTCTTCGATCCACACCTTGACGCCATTCCCGGTTACCATTCCAATAGTTGGGGGTATCAGAGTGGGACGATATTGCAAGGCACGCTCCCCGCTTTGGCATTCCATCATTGCTAGCATATGCAATTTAATCCGCTTTGGTCAGACGCAGGACAACGTCATCGAGCGCCGAGTTGAGATCGAGCCTGAGCGATAAACCCAGACGATGGCGCGCTCGTTGGATGGAAGGGACGTACCGGTCTGCGTCATTAGATTCAAAATCGGGTACGTCGGCCTGCAGGCCGAACCGCTCGGCCACTTTGCGCGCAACATCGCCGATCGTAAATGCCTGATCCGACCCGACATTGTAGATGCTACACTGAGTGTCCGCATTATGGGCGATGGTCATCAGCCAGCGGACCAGATCATCAGCATGCATGTAACTACGGTACACGGGGCGCCGGGCATTGACCGTGATGGCTCGTCCCGCGAGGCCGTCAGCCAGGAAATTTCCGATTGCAAAGTGCTGGTTGCGCGGCAGATATGTTCCCACGAAAGCGAAACAGCGAGCTACCGCAACCGAAATTCCGTTTTCCGCACCCAATGACGCCATGCGCTGCTCGGCAGCGCGTTTGGCCTCAGCGTAATCTCGCTTGTAGGCAATGAGTTCGCCGACATCGCCAGGGTTGAAATCCTCATCAACCTTTTCGACACCATGTGGAATTTGCCCATATACAGCACCGCTGCTGGTGTACACGATGCGGCTGTTGCGATGGGCGCTAAGCGCGATCCGACTGTAGTTATCGATCGCAAGAAGGATGTTTGCTCGCTCTCCCGCTGGGTCATTCACGTAACGCCCTGCGTCGGTGGAGCTCGCGGCGTGGATAATATAGTCCGCGTAGGGCAAATCCGACGCAGTACCGACGTCGGCATTGATAATCTCAACAGTATCCGTAATCAGCTCGGGATGCTCATGTCGCAACCTTTCCGCATGACGGGCGACAACGATTATGCGCCCAACCTCCCAAGGCTTGAGCAGCCCCCGAGAATATGCATCGAGGATCGATTTACCGAAAAAACCCGATCCTCCAATCACTAGTAGCGATTTCACCATTACCGGCTGCTAGGCCGCTCACGTTCCACAACCCGGGAACGTGCGACAATCTTTCGCGAGCTACAGATGGGCCACATAATCGATCTCAGGTGACATTCGATCGATTGGATTGGATTCCATGGACCCCTCGGATGTTATCCGGCTTGTAATCTTGGGAAAATAGGTTTGTTCGGGGTCTATTGGAACAATGAATGCGGCAGGCCCATGCGAGAGCATTCGCTCGTTGAAGCGTGGGGATGCTTCGAAACCGAGGTCGAGTTGCATCACCGGAATATCCCATGCGGTGAACACCCTTTCCCAATTGGGCAAACCGAGACCGGACTGGCGATCGCAACCAAGATATTTACCGTTGAAATAACTCCGCTGTGTCATTCGAATCGAAGCGTGGCCTTGATCATGAAATATAAATATTTTAAGATTACAGTTGTTTACAGAAACGGTGCCAAGTTCTTGCAGATTCTGCGCAAAGCCACCGTCGCCCTCTATCAAAATTGTTCGGCGAGAATTTCCACTGGCGATGGCTGCACCAATTGCGCCCGACAAACCATAGCCCATCGATGCAAGCGACTTGTTGGTTAACATCCGCTGACCATATTGCTGCTTGTAAAGCTGCATCGACAGCGTGAACGCGCTTCCACTACTGCAAGGAATGATCAGATCCTCCGGCGTGGTCAGCTTCTCAAGCCGGACGATAAAATCATACGGCGAAATATAACCCTGCCTGGTCTGATTTACATCCTCTATTCGAGGTACCGCTTCTCGGATCTTGCGCGCGTAGGCCAGCCAATCGTCCTTGGGCACCAGATCGTAAGCAACAAACCTGCGCACGAAATCATTGGCGTCGGCGGCTAGGCCATGGTTGATACGTGGATGCCCCTTGTTGAGTTCACTCTTATCGATCTCAACCTGTACAATCTCGGCATCCCGCCCAAATTCCTGCCAATTGAAGCCGGTTTGTTGAAGGCCCAGTCGTGTGCCAAGAGCTATTATCAGATCGGATTTCTGAATGATGATATTGCTGCTGCGCTGGCCCCAGGTGTTCGGTCTGCCAAGATAGATCGGATCATCGCCATCAAATCGGTCGGCACCATTGTAGGTCGTCATCACCGGAATACGGAGATCGAGAAATCTCTGACGGAGGCTATCCATCACATTGTAATCAATGCCGCCTCCGATCAGGACGGTAGGCTGCGATGCCGCGTTATAAAGCGCCACGACCTTCCTGATGTCGGTTTCGCTGACAGTGTTCAGGTTCGGCGGCACAACAGGAGGCAATGGTTGCTCCGATACCTTTGCGGCCTGAACATCGAGCGGTATTTCAAGAAACACCGGCCCCTTCCGCGGCTGCCAGCTAATTTCAATCTTGCCAAGAAATGATGCCGCATCAAGAGCTTCGAGAAAGCGATACGCTTCCTTAGTCGTTGACTTCACCAGCTCGACGCCATCAATTTCCTGAATTCCGCGCGAACGAACCTTTTGCGAGGCGAGGTCAGCAGTCTTCACCTGCCCACCAATCACCAACAATTCGCGGCTTTCGAGATAGGCGCCGGCCAAGGCGGTAACAATGTTCGTCAGCCCCGGGCCGGCGGTAACGAGCGCAAGAGCTTTTGCTGGCGCGGCGATTTCATTGAAATATTCCGCTGCGATACCAGCCGCAACCTCGTGCACCACGGGAATCCCCGTCAGATAACGGCTGAGGCTTTCCGTCAGATGCATGATGTTGCCGCCACCCACATAAAAATAATGGGTGTAGCCGGCCTGTTGCAGCCACTTGGCTAGTTGATCGCTATACTTCAGGTCAGCCGCCATTTTTCGCCAGCTTGAGCATTGACTGAATGATGGCCATGACTTGATGTTGGCTCAGACTGTCGCTGCCTGCTTTATCATACCCCCAATTGGCGTGCAGTGGCAGATGCACCTTTCCATCAAAAGGTTCTAAGTGAGAACTCATATCGTCGACATAAACGATCAGATATTTGTTGCCCTCGAGCCAACCCTGCTGTTCTGCCACGGCAATCTTGGAACCATGTTGTCGAATATCTTCCTGGCCGAAGATGCGCAGCACGTCCGCACCATAAAAGGCCATGGTGCGCTGCACGGAAGCGATGTTGCGAGTCGAAAGGATGCAAAACTTATCAGGGCATTCGAGTAGCAATGGCTTGAGAAGAAAGAAGAAATCGTAGGGGGACATCACTTTGGCCCATTCGGGATCATCCATCATCGCCGCGCGCGCAGCGAAAAAGGCGTTGGAGAACTCCCAATCTTCCTCGTTAGGTTTGATAGTCGGGAGGTGCTCGAACTCATCGCAACGCTGGGTTGCGCTATAAAGCCGACGATATTGCCAAGCATCGGTGACAAAAGCACGAAATTCAAGAAACTCCTCGAAACTCACATCATGCCGAAACCCATCGAGGGCTTGCGTCGCCCTGTTCGAGACGGAATAGGCCTCGTATGCGCTGTTGAAGAGCACGCCATCGAAATCGAGGATGCACTTGAGCTGCATGTCACAGCCGCTCCTGGATTTGTGCTATGCGGGTTTTTGCCGCGGATAGAGTGCCATGCAAGGCACCGCTCCTAAGCTGCAGCAATTCGAGCTCCACCGCTATGGCATCCTCGAAGGTTCCATCGCGGACAAAATGTTCGACTGGCATGATAACCTTGCGGGTCTCCACACAATCCAGCAACTCGGCTAACTCCTCATCGCCACGTAGCAGCTCCCGGGTGCCGACATTGATGCCGCCCCCCATTGTGATCTCAAGACCGCGCTTGCGGCCAGCACGAGCGACCGTTTTGACCATCGCGATGGTATCGTGAGAATTGACGCCCGTTCCACGGTACGAGGCGGTAAGATCGGATCGACCGATCGTGACATTGGTCAGCGCCGTGCCTGCCGCCAGAATATCCTCGATCCGCCGCACAGCGTTGATCGTTTCAATGGTCACGCCGATATGCAGGAACGCGCCAGTTGGCAGCATGCCCATAAACTTTTCCATCGCAAACGCGCTCTCGATCATCGGCGCAACAACGCTGGTGATGCCGAAGCGCTGTAGATATGCGACATCCGATTTCGCTTCGCATCCACCGATCTTGACCAGATAGTCAGTGCCATTGCGGGCGGCGTAAAGAGCCTCCACCGCAACATCGTCTCGCGCGAGACCCTCCGCCTCAAACTCGCCTTTCAGCGAAACGAATCGAGAAAAGTCGATCTCAGCCATGTTTTGCTCCGTAAGACAGGCAGTCAGCGATGGCGTCTTTATCAACGCTTGAGAAACCCGCCAATGCAGTCGACCATATAGCTGATGTGATCGCTATTCAGGCCCGGATAAAGGCCGATCCAGAAGGTGTTCTCAGTCACGATATCTGAATTGGTGAGATCACCGGCGATCCTATAATTCCGATGGCTCATGTAGGGCTGACGAACAAGATTGCCCCCGAACAGCAAGCGCGTGCCAATCCGATGGGCGTCCAGATGCCGTATAAGATCATCGCGGCGTATCCCAGCCTCGGCCCTGATGGTAATGGGGAAGCCAAACCACGATGGTTCACTCTTGATCGTCGCCTTGGGCAGGATCAACCGGTCTTCGAACGCTTTGAGCTGTTCTGTCAGCAAGTCGAAATTCCGGCGACGGGCAGCAACGAACTCATCAATCCGGTCTAGCTGAGTCACACCCACAGCCGCCTGCATATCAGTAATTTTCAGGTTATAGCCGGCGTGGCTATACGTGTATTTGTGATCATAACCCTTGGGTAGGCTGCCAAGTTTATGGCCGAATCGCTTGCCGCAAGTGTTGTCTTTTCCAGGTTCACACCAGCAATCGCGGCCCCAGTCACGCATGGATTCGACAAGCCGCTTCAGCGTTGGCGATCTCGTGAAAACCGCGCCCCCCTCGCCCATGGTGATATGGTGCGCCGGATAGAAGCTTAGCGTCCCGATATCTCCAAATGTACCAACCATCTGACCATTATAGGTTGCGCCCAACGCGTCGCAGCAATCCTCGACAACCCACAAATTGTGCTTTTTGGCCAATGCCATGACCGTATCCAGATCGAAGGGATTGCCCAGGGTATGGGCAATCATGATGGCGCGCGTCTTGTCGCTGATCGCCGCCTCAATCGACTCGGGCTTGATATTATAGGTCGGAATGTCGACGTCCACGAAGACCGGCACCAGCCCATATTGAATTGATGGATTAACAGTCGTCGGAAAGCCGGTCGCACATGTTATCACTTCATCACCGGGTTTGAGCGCCCGTTGCCGCAGATTGTGAGAAGTCAGCGTTGAAAGAGCCAGCAGATTGGCGGACGATCCTGAATTGGTCGTCAGCGCAAAGCGCGTCCCGATAAAATTTGCGAGTTTGGCCTCGAATTCCGTATTGAACCGTCCAGTTGTTAGCCAAAAATCAAGCGCGGAATCGACAAGCGAGCGCATGTCCGCCTCGCCATAGACCTTGCCTGAAACAGGCACCGCGCTTTCGTTGGGCACGAATGGCTTGGGCGCGTGAAACGTCCGCGCATATTGACCAACGAGTTCAAGAATGAGCTGCCGGAAGCGCGGCTCGTCGCACTCCAATGCCAAGTCCTGCAGTTGTTCCATGCCCGCAGCGGATGTCAATTTCAAACCTTCATCTCCATGGCTGGGTCAGCAACAGAGCCGCGATAATCTCTCAGCTGACCAAGGGTAATTTCCGATGCATCGGCTCCGTTCGCTACACTCTGATGCCAGGCAATCACTTTCTTTAGAGCCTCGCGAAGCGTGAGCTTGGGTCGCCAGCCCAGCTCGTTCCGCGCCTTGGAACAATCGAGGCGAAGGAGTAGCGCCTCATGGGGCTGAAGGCCTTCAGGTGTCTCCCATCCGGACGCACCCCATTGCGCCAGCATTTCCTCGACGATCCAGCTCACAGGTTGCGTGTCGTCGTCACTCGGCCCGAAATTCCAACTGGTGGCCGCAGACCTGTCACCGGAAAAAAGCCGCTCAGCGATCAGGATGTATCCGCTCAAAGCTTCAAGCACATGTTGCCAGGGACGGACGGAGCGCGGCGAGCGTATCAACGGACGGCGTCCCGCCTCCAGCGCCCGAATGATATCTGGAATAAGCCTATCATTGGCCCAATCGCCGCCGCCGATCACATTGCCTGCGCGTACCGACGCTATCCCAGCGCCTGTTTCAAAGAAGGATCGCCGATAGGCAGCGATCACCAGTTCTGCCGCGCCTTTGCTGCAGCTGTAAGGATCGCGTCCTCCCATCGGATCGGTTTCCCGATAAGGCCACACCCACTCTCGGTTTTCATAACATTTGTCGCTCGTTACGCATATAATGGCCCGCAGTCCATCAATCCGGCGGCATGCATCAAGCAAGTTCACCGTTCCCATGACATTCGTATCGAACGTCTCGACCGGCGTGCCATAGGACTCGCGAACCAGCGGTTGTGCCGCAAGATGAAAAACAACTTCGGGCTGCGCTGAAATGAGGGCCGTTTCCAGCGTAGGCAGGTCACGAATGTCGCCTTGAATATGTCGTACTTTCTCGCCTATCCGCGCCTGCTCAAAAAGGCTCGGATTCGTAGGCGCGGCCAGCGCATAGCCCGTAACTTCTGCGCCAAGGTCGGCAAGCCAAAGCGCTAACCATCCGCCCTTGAAGCCGGTGTGGCCAGAAATGAAAACGCGGCGACCGCGCCAATCGCTATTGCTCACCAACATTTCCAAGGCGCGCCATTTTCCCACAGCTGTTCGAGATGAAGCTTGTCGCGCAAAGTATCCATGGCGTGCCAGAAACCGTCATGATGATAGGCTACCAAATCGCCCATTGCCGCCAGCTTCTCAAGCGGTTCGCGCTCCCAGACTGTTCCTGGTCCGTCAACCAGATCGAGCACCGACGGGGATGCGACAAAGAAGCCGCCATTTATGAGACCGCCATCCCCCGCTGGTTTTTCCCGGAAACTACGCACAACATCGCCGTCGAGTTCAAGCGCGCCAAAGCGCCCAGGAGGTGTGACCGCAGTAATCGTTGCTCTACGCCCATGCCCGTTGTGGAATGCAAGCAGGGCGGCAATGTCAATTGCCGCAACGCCGTCACCATAGGTAAAGCAGAAGGGCTCGTCGGGCTTGAGGTACGGACGGATCGCCTTTAGCCTGCCCCCTGTCATGGTTGACGCGCCGGTCTCAACAAGGGTAATTCGCCAAGGCTCGCTCCAGTTCTGATGCACCTCCAGGGCATTTTGCTTCAGATCGATCGTAACGTCAGCGGTGTGGAGAAAATAATTGGCAAAATATTCTTTAATCAAATATCCTTTATACCCAAGGCACACGATAAAATCATTGATGCCATGGGATGAGTAAATCTTCATGACGTGCCAAATGATTGGCATTCCACCAATTTCTACCATTGGCTTGGGCTTGATGGCAGTTTCCTCGCCGAGCCTCGTTCCCAAGCCTCCCGCCAGAATTACAGCCTGAACAGACATTATCGTTCCGTAACACTTTCGACACAATTTTTCCGCCTCTGGATGAACGTCGACATCTTGTCAACACGGCCACCGCCGTCGGTGCCCGTCAACGTCGCAACGGGCGCTCTGCCATCATTCTAATTTCAACAAAGCCAGATATGTTCTAGCTATGTTCGAGATCGATGGCCGCTGAGGTTTGCTGTGGCATGACGCATCTCAAAAACACGGACGATCGGTCCTCCAAGCTCTCCATCCACTGGTCGGAAGGTTGCCGCTAGCCTGCCGTCACGAAAAAACCAACGATAGATCGCAATTTCCCGCGAGTATGTGTTCGGCTCGGCCAGATAACGATCATAATGCGATATGATCATAAAGTCTGCCCGACAGGCGGTGCGGTTGGCCGGGTTTATAGTTCCGAAATCGAGGATCGCACGGCTGTCACGCCACTTGTCGATCTTGCCATTATCGACGCGCCCATTGAGTTCGGCCACGGCATCAATGCATCCCGGCTTGCCAGCCGGGATGAGAATCTTCCAGCCTTGCGGAAGCAGGTCAAAGGCGAGGTATTCAATAGCGACTGTGCTTCCTTTCGGGATGTTGTTCCGCGCCCAACGCGACGCAAGATCGCGGGTATCGGTTTTCCTCTCGGCCGCATCTGCGCGTACCGTCAGCATCATTGGCATCACCGTGGCACTTGCGACGGCAAGTGTCACAGCGATGGCCGGTTTTTGGCCAAAGCGTTTGTTCGCGTATGAGGCGAGGCCATTGATTGCCACAGCGATGAAGATCGAAATGAAAGGTAAAAGGGGGACGATCCAGCGCTCCCAGATCAAGGACTGGCCGCAGAGCACCAGCAGGATCAGTATCGTTGCCGGAATGATACTTGCCATAGCAATGCGGCTCTTCGCACCTGCAATGCAGATGCCGACAGCGAGCATGCAGAGACCTAGCGTACCAATGTCCCGGCTTAAGGGGACGCCGATATACCAAACCAAATTTCCAAAGAAGCCATGACCACTCGCCCCGAGATGGTGAGCTTGGGCTTCCCCATGAAGGTCCGCAACCAGCGTGTCATGATCGAGCACAAGATACGGGGAAACAACGACAAGTGCCAGCAGTGCAGTGGTGCCCGTTATTGCCGATCGCACAATGCTGCGCCTGTAACTGTCAAGTCCTTCGACAAAGCGAAGCAAATGGGTCCCGATGGGGGCTATACATATCAAAGCCGCCGGCCATTTCGTGGCGGCAGCAAGCCCGATCCAGATTCCCGCCAAAACATCGTGCCGCATCCGTCCCTGCTCAGGGATTTCGGCCGAGGCAAGAACGCACAACAAGATAAATACGGTCGAATGGACATCGGTACGGATGATTTGAGAGTAAGTGATATGCAACGGGCTGACAGCTAACAAAAATGCCGCGACTAGGCCGACCTTCTCATTAAACAGCCGCCGCCCCACCAGGAAGGTCAGCAGGACGCAGAGCACCCCACATAACAGAATGAACAGCCGAGCAGGGAGCACGATGATGGAGGGATCGGCGTAAACTGCTCGCGCGAAATCAGTTGCATTTTGAAATTGGCCTGTCAGCAAGCCAACTGCTAACACCAATAACTCCACTATCGCCATCGCGTAGATTGTTGTCGTGCCGGGATGACCAAACCATCCTGGGTTAAGCGTATGCTCCTTTAGAAGCTTCAAGCCGTTGACAATAAACAGAGGTTCATCGGGATCATAAAGCGCCGGCAGGCCGAATCTGATGCCGTTCAAACGCAGGAGGACCGAGAGAAGCAGTATACCGCAGAGAATTAATCGAACGCCTCTGGAACTATTGCAGTGCATCGACTTTCGCCCGCGCGGTGGTCGGCGGGCGGTACAAGAAGAATTTACGTTCTGCAAGGTGCCCGAGGGAAGTGGGACGGGCTAAGATTTGGCCGATCTATATAGCTGAAACTCTGTGTGCATATCTCCCGTTGATGCCAGCCACGCTGTTTTCCGGCCTTAAGCCAAATTCACCAACAGAGTAACGGCGCGCGGGTAACCGAATGAGAACCTCTTCAACGACGAGATTGTTGTAATCGATTATCGCTGAGCCGCGCCGTTACCGACTTGTATGAAGTCCACCGACCCTGCGCCGCCAAATCAAGCGCCCTGTCTGCTGGCGTCCTCGCGACGCATGTCTCAGCAGATCGAACAGCAGCAACAACAGGGCCAGCACCACGACCCAGCTCAGCCTTGCTTGATAACGGTC
>Ga0207647_10001852_pt1 | contig 16211 bp, 19 predicted proteins | sample KBSCornC2_FD_184295 | JGI IMG/M metagenome (GOLD analysis project Ga0207647, IMG submission 184295) | Corn rhizosphere microbial communities from Kellogg Biological Station, Michigan, USA - C2 (SPAdes) (version 2) | ecosystem: Host-associated > Plants > Roots > Rhizosphere ...
CCGCCTCTTGAGCCAGGATAATGGGCAGATCGGTCGCTGAGTGATCCATTGGGCGCCATAATCACGAGCAGCGCGCGAACTCCAGTTAAACCCGCTGGATCTTCACCGATCCGGAACTCGGATATGTGGAATTTGCCTGCCCTCCTAAGTTGTCCAGACTGCCATAGGAGACGGTAAAGAGGACTGTGTTGCCAACGCTGTTCAAGCCTGAAAAGCCAACGGAGTTGTTGGCAGTAGGCGTTCCCACAATGAACGCATTGGAGCCAGGTGACCCTCCTTGGATCGCTAGCGTCTCACCTGGAGAGTTGGAGTAAGGCGCTTGTCCGCCGCTGTCGGAGACGCCAATCACTGTACCAAACAGCGTATATAGATCGCCGGAAGCTACGCTGACATTGTAGGTGGTTCCGCCAGTAAGAGTGATTGAGTTGGTGTGCGGTGCCGGAGGAGGCGCCGTCGCACCAGAGGCCGCCGCCATCCCAATACCGGTCACGAAACACCTCCGTTCAGCGCGACCCATTCGTCCGAGGCGACCTTGATCAGCGTCGCCAAGCCTCGCTGGGCCAGCGTGCGATTGCCGGTCGTGGATGATCCGCCCAGGCGGAGGGTGACGCCGGCAGTCGCCGTGATCGAGATGTTTCCCGCCGTATTGTTGTAGACACCAACCGAGTCTCCCACCGCGAAGGCGACCGCGGCATTGGTCGGAATGTTGATCGTCCCCGTCGCAGGGATGCACATGCCGACGTCAGTCAGTGCTATGGTGCGGCCCGTAGTCGATGCGGTGAAGGGGATATTGCGATAACCGATCGGGCGGGGGGTGCCTGCGCTGTCGGTGAAGTTCAGATTACCCGCTGACGTTACGCTGATGTAACCCCATTGGTTCGCGGCGGTGCTATCTACGAATTGCAGGATTGCGTTGCCCGATGTTGCATTGCCGGCGATGCGAACGGCGCCAGTTGTCCCGGAGTTTGGGGTTCTGAACAGTGCGCCAGTGATCCAGGCGGCTACCTGCGCCATAACAGTGCGTATCGCGTCGTTGATGCCGGCGGCCGGGCAACCCTCGGCAATGTTGATTCCGGCAATATCGGTGTTGTTCGAAGGCGCGACGTCCCAGTCGGCCACGGCATTCTTCGCCATGCCAGTCCTTTCTGATATCAAGCGAGGAAGCGAGCGCCCGTTTTTGGGCGCCGATAATTGAGACCTTGAAGGCGCATCTTTGCGCCGCAGGTCGATAGGGATCATTCGTCCCTTCCGAAGCCGCCATCCAGGGAAGATGGATGAGCTGCGGGAACTGAGGCTGGGATCTACGGTATCGCTAGCTTATCGATGCCAGGGATCTTGAGCAGCTTTCCGAAATTCGCGCTCCCGACGAAGCTCGACAGCGCCGAGCCCGCAAGGCCGCTCAGCATCTGTCCGATATTGCCGCTTTCTTTCGTAACACTGTTGGTCGTCTGGTTGCCATATTTCCCCGTCAACCCGTTCACCAGATCGGCATAATGGTCGACGCCGGTATAGGGGATGGAGGCTGCGGCTTGCAGCGCGGAGAGCGCTGGCGAGACGCCTGCATATTGCGCATTGGCGAGCTCCGGCACCAAGCCGAGCGCCTGCAATTGCTGCGCGATCTGCTGATTATATTGCGTGTCGGCGGCGGTGGCAGCGTTGAGTGCGGTTGCATTGTCGGCCGTCTGCTGCTGGCCCAGCGCCTGACCCGCGGCCAGTTGTGCCGCCCGATCGTTGCTGAATGCCTGGTCTCGTGCCTGCTGCGCCGCCAGCTTGAGTTGCCCTGTCTGGTTATAGAGGCTGCCTAGCCCCGTTGCGGCATTCAGCGAACGGTCCTGTGTCGCATTATATTGGGAATCGGATTGCGCGCCGATCGTGCCCATACGGCCGAGCTCGTCATTATAGGCACCATAACGTAGCCGGTTTTCGCTGTCCGCCAGGTTGCGGCTCAAAAGGTCGGCGTAAGCCGTCGAAAGCCCGCCGCCCATGCCTGATGCGCCGAAGCGCCGGTTCACGGCTTTGGTTGCGGCATCGTCCGCCTGGCGAGCGATCGCATCGAGATAAGGGTTGGCATTCAGATATTTGCCGGAGAGCGTGTCTTTGTAGAATTGAGCGCTATCAGGATTTGCGCTCTGCGCTGTCATACTCTGCAACAGGCCCAGTGCGGGATTGCCGTCGCCGATTCCACTATAATTGCCCGGCGAAGCCGATCCGTGCGCCAGTCCGCTCAGGATGCCGATCGACGGATCGTTGGCCGCCATCAGGCCGGCATAGGTCGAGGCTCCCGGATTAGCGCCCGGATGACCGCCATAGATATTAGCGGCGACATCCTGCGCATGTCTCGCGAAGCCGTTGCCGGCGCTGATCGTTCCGGCAAGGTCGTTGTACAGGCCATAGGCGCTCTGGCTCATATTCGCGAGATTGCCCTGATTGGCATCCAACGTGCCCTGCGCTGTCGACAAACCCCGATTGATGTAGGGCGCATATTGGTCGAGCGGAGTCGAGCTGGTGGTGCTCTTCGTCTTGGTTTTGCTCGAGGAAAGTCCCATCGGCTCAAATCCTTTCTGTGGGGTATCGGCCTTTTTCGGCCGGCAAGATCTCGGCGTGCGCCGGCGATCCGCGCGGCATCCTCGCCGCGGCGGTTTGCGAAATTGGAAATCGAATTCGGTGGGGGAAGCCTCGCTCGCGGTCAGTGTGCAGGATGCGTCAGGCTCCTACGCAGGTCGCGGTGACCGGGTCCGGTCCGGCATACTCAGTCCGCGTGACTCAAATCCGCGCGCGTCAACTTTTTCGTCTTGGGATCGAAGCATAGATGGGATCGCCGCCTACCGCAGCAAACAGTTTCAGCTGAAGTACAACGCAGGTCTCTTGCCGAAACCCTACCACAATGGGGAAGCTTTGCTCCCAAACCTGTTTCTTCGGCTGATTGTTTTCCACTACCCAAAGGTCGATCTGAACATTTGGGAAACGAAAGGGCGGTTACAGCGGTTTGCGGATCGCTAGTTGATGCGCTTCAAAGCCCGCGTCGCGCATCACGCGCGCCCAGCCGGGACGGCTTTCGATTATGATTCCCAGCGCTCCAATGCTGCGGCCCCATGCTTCGATTTGCGGGACGATGATATCGCGGACCTCCGTCACGTCTCCCGCCGCGACCAGGCCGTGCACGTCATAGGCACCAGTCGGGTAGTTCCGGACCTCCGTCACCGCAGCGGCATGTTCGCTTTGCCATAATTGTGCGCTGCCGGCGAGGATGCGCGCATCCAGCCACTCCGGCCGGTAAAGCCTTCGATCCATCGCTTCCGAGAAAGCAGGTCGCCACCGCAAGTAGCTGCTCCAATCGATCATCGATCGGCACCTCGTGGATAGTGCTTGGGAACGCTGACGCTCGATGATTGGACCGATGCCGCCGCTGATCGTGTCCTATCCTTCGGGTGGGGTAGAGCAGTGCGGTTTATGAGGGGCCGTCTGAGCGCAGGGCTGGAGATCCACAGTTGTCACGCCGCTTTCGCCCGGGTGGGCTGAGGCCAACAACTCCGCATGGCTAAGGCGGCAATGCCGGTCACCGATCCAATAATCCATGTAGGGTAGTTTTTCGGTTTTCTCTGGGGCATCAAGCTATTCCCAGTTTCCAGGTCTGCCTATCAGTAGTTTTTCCCAATGGTCGGCTTTTCAAGACAGATAGCTCGCTTTGTTCAAAAGTCCTGATTACCTCACCATCGTCGGGACCATGAGAAGCGCGTCGGGCAAACTCTACCTCTCCCCTCTGATGTTTGAATCATCAGCCGCAGGCTCCAGGTTTGATGGTGACCCTGCTTAGAAAGTCCTTGAATAAGATCAGGTCTTTTTTGATCATTTCTCGGCGTGTAACAAGGAAGGCATCGTACTGCGCGCATGATTTATGCGTATCTGGGTCATGACCTTGTTCGGCCATTGCATGGATATAAATTTCTCCTTTGTCTTCGACCGCGCAATGCAGTGTTTTTCTGCCGCGGAAATCCAGGCCGGCAAACGAACCATTAGGCAGCGAAACCTTCCGCCCTCGACAGGTTATTCTGGCAAATTTGCGAAACGTCCATTCCGCCGTATTGAACAATCCCTCGACCCTGACATGCCTTGGGCGCGTTTTGTCTGTGTTTTTCTCGCAATTCAAAGGTGGACCGATATTGTATTCGAATCCATGCACATGCTGCCAAGAGCCATTCTCGCAGACGACGCGCCCGGGTGGCGCTCGAAGCTCGATGCCGTAATCTTCGACGCGGTAGACGCGCGCCGCCAGCGGCGATTGCTGGACCAATAGGCTCGCGGCCATCACCATCATGATCACCCACCGCTTCGCTCCAGCCATTGTTCCCCCCTCGTTGTCAGCCGGCCGGTCGCCGCCAGGATGGTAGCGGTTCCCTCCCGGTGGTAACGGCATCCCATCCTTCAACGAGCACAATGATCACTGTTTGTTCTTTTGTCTAGTGTGCTGTGCGACCGAAAGCTCCTTCATCAGCAGCCGGATGCGAGCCAGATCGGCAGCCGTTTTCTGACGCCGGCGATAGTACCTAGCGCCACCGATCGCCATCTAGGATCCCCTTTTGTGTCCGTTTTTTGTGTGTTGTAGGGCCCGCGTTGGTCGGTTCCACCGACCACTTTCCGATTATCCTTCAACAGTTCGCGCACGAAGGCGGCCGGGTCGGTTCCCGTGCCCTGGATTCGTGGTCCCCATTGTCGATCCCAATTATCCCAGGCGGATTCGATGGAATTGTAATGCACGCCTTTTGTGCCGTTTGGGGTGGCACCGAAAGGGTTATTTTGCTTCGCATTCATTCGGCTATCGCCCCACTCGGATTCGAAGGCGGACAAGCCGAGCGGCAACGACACGTCCACGCCACGCGCCTGCGCAATCCGGCTGACCGCCGGATAATTTTGCGCGAAGAACCGGCTGAACCTCGGGCCGACGCAAACGCGCTTGGCATTATTGGCGAACATGCCCCCATTAAGTGTGGGCACGAACGTCGGTCGCGGCGCCAGCCTGTCGCGGTCGATCCCAAGTGCCTGCGCAATAGCATCGATGGATGGCGCGCCGGTTGACCCGCCGCCTTCCTGCAAGAATTTGGTCATTTCGTTCCCCCGTTGCGGGTTCATACGGTCGTTCCTTGCGCGTCCTTCCAGACGCCGCTCGCATGTCGCCAAATGGGTTTGCCCAGCGTGGTGTCGTAATACATCTGCCCGGTCACCGCCTTGATCGGCCGATCGGCGGTGGCGCCGCAGCCCGACAGCCGCCGGATCAGTCCGTTGGTGGCGTCTCGTGCCTTGCGATTCCATTCGGTCTGCGTCTGCTCGCTATCCTTGATTAGCGAGCTCATGGCCGCCCTCCCGCCACCGCTTCGACATCATAGCCTTGCGCATGGCTCCATGGCGTTCCTGCCGGGATCGAAAGCATCACGCGGGTCAGGTTCCAATTTTCGCGGCAGCGATAACTGCCGTTCGCCCGCCGCTCGGCATAAGTCGTTTCCGTCGCCGCGCTGCTAAGCGCGCTCGCCCCCGCCACGGTCACCGTCGCCGCGCCCGCATCGGTCAGCGGCCGGATACTGCGGATGCGGCTCCGGGCGCCCGGCACCAATTCGCGTGCGCCGTCCGTAATCGTCGCGGCGAGGGGAGGGCCCGAAAGTGTGCCGAGCCGATGCGCCCCGTCGAACAGCATGGCGTTGGGCACGCCCCCGCGCAGCGCCGCGCCATCGAGCGACAGGCCCGCCGCGTCGATCGAAGGATAAAGCGCGTCCAGATCCTCAAGGCTCGATGCCAGCGTCAGCGCCGGGAACAGATATTCGCTGGTGAGCGTCGCCGTCGTCCAACGCCCGAGAGCATAATTGTAGAGGAAGAGCTGGCCGGCCGGTTCGGCCGAGGGCACTGCGACGATGTAAAGTGCGCGCGCGGGATCGACCACCGCGCTCATACCGCCGAAATAGTCCCGGTTGAGCAGCGACCGGAACGTGCGGTCCACCTTCTCGTCACCGATCGCTTGTACGCTCACGCCGTCGCACGCCATGAAGCCGCGGTTCGACCAGAAGAAGCTCATCTTGCCCCAACTCGCCAGGCTCTTGGGCGCGGAGCAGCCCGCGTCGCTCACGATCTCGTCGAATTGCCAGATCGTGTCGTCCGCGGTGTAGGTCATGCGCAGGATCCGATCCTCCTGGAACAGCAGGCCATATTCGCCACCGACAATGCCGGTGACGTCCCCCCCCGATGCCATGTCATATTGCCCGGCTTCCGATGCACCGCCCGCGGTCCAGTTGGCCGGATCGCCATTGTCGGACCAGGCAATGCGCAGACTGCTGCCGCCCGCATGGCCCGCGATTACGAAGCCCCGCACAACGGCAAGATAGCGCGCCGTCGGTGGACTACCGCCTAGATTGGTCATTGCTCCGGCAGAAGCGGGGTCGAACTTCTTGATCGGATCCGCCCCATTGGTCGCCAGCATGAAGGCGCCATAGGGGCAGAAGCGCACGCCAATATCCTTGCTGCCGGCAAGCCCGCTCGCGATGCTGGCAAAGCCCGCGCTCGAATAAGTGTAGATGTTGCTCGTGGTCGCGGCGAACAGCAGGGGGCCGCTGGCGGTGCGATAGCCGCCCGCACCAATGCAGCGTGCCGGCAGCGTACCGTTCTTCATCGGTACAAAGCTGCCGATTGGCGCATAGCCGCCGTCTATTGCCACCACGCCATCCGCCCGCACCAGGCCTTCGCCGAGCTGCGCGGGGCGGTCCGGCAGCCATTCGCCAAACGGGATCCGCATCATCGTGTCCCCGCCCGCATCATCGCAGCGCGCATCCGGATCGGCCCCGCTCCGTGGCGTGCGCGCTGTCCGGCTTCGTTCACCTCTTGGATCAGCTCATCATACCAGCCCTTCAGCAGCGGCAAGCGCGCGTCGTTCCAGCCGCGGAACTCAGCCATGGCCAGGCTTGCAGCCACATAAAGGTCGGGATGTTTGGCGAGCAGCCAGTTGCTCGGGCTGGCATCGGACAAAGCCGGGATCTTCTGCTTATAGACCAGCTGTATTGTGTAGGTGCCGTTGGGCACGGGGCCGAGCAGCAGCGACGATCCACTGATGGCATAGGCCAGAGGGCGACCCGTCTGGCTGGACGGAAACAGCATTCGAAGCGCAGCCGGCGCGGCCGCCTCCAGGGGGAGGGCGGGGGAACCATTGAGCGTGCATTCGCGCACCTCGCGGAAGTCGGCGGGTAGGTCGACAGTCCCGGTGCCCGCATTCAGCGTGGTCGTCGCTTCCATTTCCGGCACATTCAGCAGCCGGGAAAGGCGGCGCTCGGCCAGGCCGATACATTCGGCGGGATTAATGTTTGCAGCGCTGTCGTCGAGCCAGGCGAGCAGACACGCCTGCAGCTCCGCATAGGTTTGCGGCTCGGCCATCGGGGCCTCCTTTTCCAGATTTTCGTGAACCGTCGTGCCGGCGGCGGCCGGCATCTCGGGCGGGATAGGCGGCTGGAGCGACTACAGGATGATGTGCTTCACCTTGCACCAGCGATAGTCGCTGGAATTGAGCAGCTTCTTCACCGCGTCGGCGTGCGCCGGGTTCCAGGCATTGACGCCGAACCGCGTCAGCCATTCATACATCACTGACGTCGGGATCGATGCGGCGTGCCACACGTCCGACCGCCGATCGAAATCATCGTTCTGCAAGGATTTGTTGCGCTCGATCAGGCCTTGGTCTCTGAACTCGGTACGCACCAGAACACCATCGGTGCTGTCGTCTGCGGCGATATATTTCGTAACGCCGGTCGCAGGATTGTGGTCGATCATTTCCCAACAGCGCTGCATCGACACATCTCCCCGCTACAACATTTTTTCCGCCGGTGACGGGGAGGACGGGAAAGCTCCCGTCCTCCCCAAAGGCTCAGGTCAGGTCGGCGACCACGCCCGAGGCCGCCTCGTTCAGGCATTTGAGCGCCCATTCGACGCTCAGCAGCTTGCGCGTGGACAGGCCGGTCTTGGCGAGGTCCTGCACACCGAGCGGGTCGAGCGTGCCGATTTCCCAATATTCCGGATCGACGATCAGCGCGTCGCGCGCCGAACAGAAGCGCGACGGCACGAACTGCACCTCGCCGAAATCGGAGACATAGATGTCCGCACCAGCGACGATCGTCGCTTTCTTGTTGCCGGTCTCGCGGCGCTGCTGGGCGATGCCGGGGAAGCTGGCTGCGGTTTGCTTCTGGCTTCCGGCGGTGATCACCATCTTGGGATTGCCGCCCTTGGTCCAGATCGATTGCAGCACCGTCTTGAGCAAAGCCTCGGTATAGGCCCGCTGCGTGCCGTTGGTCGCCGCGGCAACCAGACCAGTGCCCGAACTATAGCCACCGCTCGCACCCGCGCCGTTGCGCGACGTGTTCGTGGTCAGCCATGCGAGCGCACCCGCGGTTTGACCCGCGGTTCCGGCGGCCGGCGCGACCGAAGCATAATTGCCGCACGCCCGCATCTCCATGTCGGTGCGCAGCTCGCGCCCGGCCTTCATAATTTCGCGGGCGAGTTCGCTCTTGCGGCCGGCCTTGTTGGTCGCCTCGACGGTCGAGGATACACCGACCACCTTGGTCGAAATCTGCGTGTAGGTCGAAACGCGCACGGTATTGGCGCGCACGTCATTGGCGAGGTCGTCGCCTTGGATCTGCGCGTTGTTCGCATTGGCGGCGGCGAGGCCATCGGTCTGCCATTCGGTCTTGGTGGCGCTGCACTTGCCCGTCGGAATGGCGTTCAGGAATGGCGTGTCATCGGGAAAGAGCTCGGCAATCTTGTTGCTCAAATCCTCGCGCACGCCGACGCGGTTGACGTTCTGGATCGTATTCGTGGGTACGGTCATGTGGTTATCCTTGAAAGGGTGTCAAATCCCCGCATGCGGGGAGAATGGGCGGCTCGTCAGAGCTTGATTCCCATGCTGTCGAGCACCGCGGCATAGGCATCGCCCGATCGCTCGGCCTTGGCGCGCGCCCAGGCCGCGTCGCGGCTTCGTGCCGATTGTTCACCGCGGCTCGGCGTCGTGCCCGGCCGGGCCACGCGCGGCGCGCCGCGCCCCGCTCGGCTCAGGTTGGCTCTAGTCGATTGCAGTTGATCGAAGCGGTCGGCCTTGGCCTTCCATTCGGCCGCCGCCTTCAGCGCCAATATGTCCATGGCGTTGGCCTGGCCCATCATCTCCATCGAATAGCCAAGCGCGGCTCCGACCTGTTCCAGATCGGTGAGCAGCGCATGGCGCCGTGAAGCGTCGGTCCAGTCCTCGCCCAGCACCTCCGCCAGCGCGGCATGGTCCTGGGACAGTTCATGATGGCGGGAAAGCGCGTCCCGCTGTTGCGCTTCGGCCTGGGCCTGGGCGGCGGCCTGCGCCATCGCCTCGGCTTGCGCCACTTCGGCCTCAAAGTGCGCCTGCAGTTGATAGAAGCTCTGCGGATCTTCCGCCAAAAGGGCGGGATCGGGGCGCTGCGGCATCATCTGGGCCGCGATCTGCTCCAAATGCGAAGCATAGAGACGCTGCTGATCGGCGAAGATCGCGTTGGCCTCGGCCACGGCGTTGCGCCGGGCTTCGGCCGCCGCGGTGGTCGCCGTCTGCACGGCTCGCTCGCGCTGGGCTTCCCGCGCCGCGACCTTCTCCTGAAGCTCGGGCGGCAGCTGCGCGAACATCTCCTTGGCGTCATGGTCCCACGAGATGGGCGGGGCGATGGCCGAATCGTCCGGTTCGCCTGCCTCCTCGTGGGCTCGCGCGTCGGACGGATCCGGCGCGCGCCCGTCCGAAGCAACTTCCTCCTCGGACGAATTCTTGTCTTCCTCGAGCGTATCGAGGAATTCGGCGAACGCTTCCACGCGCTCGTCGGAGGACGCCGGGGCTTCGGCGTCCATGGGCTGCGGTTCGATCATCGCGTCACCTGTCTTGGTTGTTGGAATGGAATGGCTAAAGATGCGCGTCTCACCGGCCGACGACGGAGCGCGACCATGGACAATCCACGCAGAAAGGCGGTGCTGACCGCGGTGGCGATGGCGTTGATCGCGATCCTCGTCCTGTTTGTGCTGCCGCCCGCCGCGAATGATTCCGAAAAGGCGTTTCGCATGATCGTGGCGGCCGCCGCGATCTTCGCAGCAATTCTCAAATGGCGCCGCGCGGCACGCGGCGGCGATCAGTCATGAAGGCCGATCCGCGCCTGATCGTACTCGCGATCATTCTGTTCGGCGTGGGGCTTCTCGTCGCCTTCGCGCTGGAAAACCCGCTGCTTCGCTACGGTATGGGGCTCAGCGCCTTCGCTGTCGGATTGGGGTTACTGCGCCGCGCGTTTCGCATCGAATAGTCTCGCGCCGGAAATCCGGATGCGATCACTGGATCGCGTGCAATTCGCATTTCTCCGCGCTAGTCACTGCGAAAACAACCGAGGGGGCTGTGATGGCGGATGCGGGTGTGCGTGCGGCGGGAACGTCGCGGCTGGAGATGGTGGATGCTCTGCGCGGCTACGCGCTGATGGGGCTCTTTCTCGTCCACATGGCTGAATATTTTGAGCTTTACTGGGCCAGCCCCAAACCGACCCTAACCACGGAGATCGTCTTCGGCCTGTTCATGGGCAAGACCTTCTCGCTGCTCGCGCTGTGCTTCGGCTTCAGCTTCTTCATCATGATGGAGAGCGGCAGGCGGCGCGGCCAGCCCTTTGCGGGCCGGTTCGCCTGGCGCTTGACGCTGCTGTTCCTCATTGGGACGATCCACGGCATCGTCTACCGCGGCGACATCATCGTCGTGCTGGCGTTGATGGGCTTTCTGCTCATTCCCTTCGACAATGTCCGCTCGCCGCGGCTGCTGCTCGCCGTGGCCGCATTGTGCATGGCGCAGCCTTATCTGTGGTTCTGGGCCTTTGCGGCGCACGCCGGCGCGCCCTGGGCTCAACACTCTATCCTGCCCGAAGACGATCCTGCGATGCAGGTCTATCTAACCGGCGGCATGCTCGACGTCGTGAAAGCAAATCTGTGGGACGGTCAGGTCAACAAATGGGCTTTCTTCGTCAACACCGGACGGTGCTTGCAGGTGTTGGGTCTTTTTCTGGTCGGCCTGGTACTGGGTCGATCCGGTTTCTTCGCAGATCCCGCGCGCTTTGGTCGGGGGCGCGCGCTGGCCCTGGCGGCCGGCGTCGCCGCGTTGATCGCCCTCTATTTCCTGCGCGCCGCGACCGACGGACAACCGCTACCCTGGGTCCAGGCCATCGATGCCATCCTGCGCGGCTGGCAAGCACTCGCCGCGATGGCGGTCTCGGTCCTTCTCTTCGTTTGGGCTTGGCAAGTTGGACTGAGTAACATCCTCCGTTTGCTCGTCCCCGCAGGACGGATGACACTCACGCTCTACGTCGCCCAGTCCCTGCTGTTCGTGCCCTTCTTCTACGGCTTCGGTCTCGGCGAATATGCGACCATCGGCCAGGGGCGATCGGTTGCGCTAGGCATCGCCGCCTTCGCTGTCATGGTCGCATTCGCCGCACTCTGGTTCCGCTATTTCCATTATGGCCCGCTCGAATGGCTCTGGCGCTGCGGCACGCGAACCACCTTCAAGATTCCCTTCCGCCGCCGCGGCCAGCTCAGCCCGGCATTTACCTGACGATCGCTCAGCGGCGGACGCGGACGGCGCCGGATTTACTCGCCGGCACCGCCGTGGGGCCGCCCGCGCTTGCCAGCGCCTCGTTCGCGATCCGCTGCAGCGCGGTCGCCGTGAGCCCGCTCATCCCCAGTTCGTCTGCGGCGCGCTCGCGCGGTCCAAATTTCCTGAGGTCATAGCCGGTCACACGTCCGAAAATGACGAGCGCAGCCAGATAATAGCCGGCCGTGCTCGCGTGATAATGATCCCACGTCCACAGATCGAGCTTGCCGAACCCGATCCCGTCATAAGGGTTCGGATCCGCGACGCCCTGGTCCATCGCCCGCACCCAGGCTTCGCCGACGGGTGCCGTGCCGCTCAGGTCGCGGCTTTCGAGCAGGGCGAGCGCATTGGCCCGCGCCAGGTCGTCCAGCATCGTGCGCACCGGCTTGCCGCGCCATCGTGTTTGCCCCGAGTAAATCAGGTCGGCGCGTGGCCAGGTTGTTTCCAGCAGCACGCGAACCGATGGGTTCGCCGCCTTGAACAAGGCCGCCAACTGCGCTGCATCGCGGATGTGCGGACGGGGGTCTCCCGGCCGCACTTTGACCAGCGTGCTATAATCCTGCAGCAACACAACATCCCACGCGCCCACCAGCTCGGCGCGTCGGTTGGTGAGATGGAAGGTCAGGTCCTTCGCCGCCTCCGCCTCCAGGCTGACGTCCCAGTCGAGCCCCACCTGAATCGCGAACATCTTGAACAGCGCCGGCACGCCGCCCAATCCGCTCCGATTGAGATCGTGCACCAGTTCGGGGTGGAAATACCGCACCGGCGATCCGGCGCCGTAGGTGAAACTATTGCCAACGAACAATATCCGCTCGGAGCCCACAGGGGTCGCTAGGCAGATCGCGGCCGCACTCCACAGCGCAAACCGCCGCAGAGCCTTCGCCCATCCCATAGTCAAAAGCCCCTTACCGTCCGTGTCGTTTGCGGCCCTAACCGCAAAGACGCCGCAGGACGAGGCGCTTCGGTATGGAAGGGAAAAAGGGCGCTCCGCCGCTCAGGGTTCGGCGGAGCGCCCTCCCGTGGGCTCAGGCCTGCGCGCGCAGCTTGCGGCTGCGACGCATGCTCAAGCCCAACATGCTGAACCCGCCGATCATCATCGCCCAGCTGCCAGGCTCGGGGACTGCATTTGATTCATGTTCGGTGCCGGGGAGATCGAACGCCTCGCCAGTATAAAAACCCGGTTTGGTGTAGGGTAGCTGCGTGCTGTCGAAGGTGGCGTAGATCCGGTCGAGGTTCGTGAAATCGAGGCCGGTCGGCTTGGTATTGACCTTGGTCCCGTTCGTCCCGGCCGTGCCCGTCGGATCATTGGTGTAATCCATACAGGTGCCGAGGTTGAGATTGCCGAAATTCGTGTCGAGATGCGCCAGCCCGATTGTGTGGCCGATTTCCTGGCACGTCGTCTGTAGGCGGAAGCCGGACGTGTTATATTTCGGCTGACTGAAATAATAGTCGTTCAGCTTGACCGTCGCTTGGACGATATAGCTGCCCGACGTCCACACCGTCGCGTAACCCAGCCAGCCGGTGGCGCCATAATTGCCGCTGCAGGCTTGGACCGTGCCGTAGACCGGCGAGCAGGTCGACGCGCTTGTCATCCCGCTCGTCACCTGAAAATCGATATATTTGTCCCGTGACCAAAGGCTCGCTGCTTTAGTTAGATAGCTGTCCCAGGCTGAGCTTACATTATCGCCGACGATGATGTTCAGATTGCCGGTATGCGCCCAATGCCAGCCGTTCCAGGATCCGGGCAGGGTGGTCGCCTCCGCCGGCGCAACTGCCGCAAAGGCCGCCGCGCCGAGCGCAAGCAAGGGCATGCCGCGGCGTACCGCGACCGTCGTCATTCGGTTCATTCGTAATCCCGCTCTCGCCAGGGCGCCCGGCGTCCCCACCGGCTAAGCTCCCCCCGGGAAGCGCCCTGCCTGATCAGGATCGTAGTTAAAGGGTTTGACGGGAAGTCTTCTGCGGCGAATTGTGCGTCAGCAGCGTTGTTTCGTGCATGTTACCGGAACTTCTGAAAAGTTGAGCCGCCGATATTATTTCGGGCCCGTTCCGATGCTAGTCCAACTGTTTCGTATCGGCGACGGATCGATTCATTGTCGACGACTCACCCGGGGCAACGAAATACGTGGTGATCGCGTCTCGGCATGATCCAGTTCGTCGACGCAGCGCGCGATCTTCATCAGCAACCGCGCGCCTTTCTCGTCGCCGGCTTCGCGCAAGACGCGGATCGCAGCGGCCAGATGCTCGCCCGCCTCGTCTCCCTGAACGGCGATAAATTGTTCCGCGATGTTGGAATAAGACATGGAAGCCATGTCGTTCGAAAACGGATTAGTCGCAGCTGAGTGCCGTTTCGTCGCACATCAAAGCGAAATATTTCGGCAGCTTGGCGCAGACCTCCGGTCTATTTGCCGTCGGACAGGGTGAGGTTCGCGATATAGGTCCGCACTGCAGCGGCGGGCTCTTCCGATCCGCTGCGGGGCGGCGGCACCACCAGCGTGCGTTCGATTTCGCCGCAGATCGCACGGTCGGCATTGGCGTTGCCGCTCGTCTCGCGTGTCTCGCACCGCATCACGTGGCCATCGGCGCCGAACACCGCCTGCAGCTTGGCCGGCCGCGTATAGCCCGGCGGGAGTGCCTTAACGCCCAGCGTCATAGGAATGGTGATCGGCGGCTGATGCTCGTTGATGCCATAGGTGGTCGCTAGCCGGTAATCGCTGGAAATCGCCGCCCCAGTGGCATTGCGGGCCGGAGCAAACCGCGCGCGGCGCTTGGCGACCGTGCAGCTCACCCGATCGAGCGGAGCCGAGCCGCTCGTCTCGGTCACCGCGCATCCGGTCACGCGTCCTTGCGGATCCACCTGCAGGTGCATCGAAACCACGCCATAATCGCCATGCTCCAGCGCGGCGGTCGGATAATCATCCGCCCTGGCCAGGCGTTCCCCATTCAGCAATTGCGGCGGTTCTGCCGTCGCCATCGCGCCGCTTGCCGCCGCCATCAACAACCAGATCATGGCCCATCTTCACGCATCGCGCTGCATCTGTCGAGCAGTCAAAGAAACCGCCGCCGTGCCTCGGGCAGCTTGGCGATCCGCTCCGCATGGTCCTGCGCCGCCTGCTCCATCCGGCCTGCAGTCAGGATGTGGCGAATGTGCAGATCCACCTGGTCGACGATCTTGGCCGCCATGCCGAGCTTGAGCAGCGCCGCCGTGTCGTTGGGCATCAGCTCGCTTGCCCGATCGAAATAGGCGCGACGCAACGTGTCGAGCACGTCGCGCAGTCCGCCATCTTCCTCGTAAAATTCGCGCCAGCGATTGGCGCGGTGAACGATATCCTCGCTCATTGATCGAGCGCTCCGCCCGGGCGCATGGCCGCGATCGGATCATCCGCAGCACGGGGCGGGGCAGGGCGTCGGCCGCGGGGCCGCTGTCGTCCGCTTTGCTCGGCGTGGAAGCGTCGTTCGGCCAGGCTGAACTCCAGCGCCATTCGTTCGCGCTCCAGCGCCGCTTCTGCCGCTGCCTTGTCGCGCTCGAACCGCAGCTTGGCCTCGCCATGTTGCCGGCCCAGCGCCAGCTCGGCTTCGGCTTTTTGCCTGTCGAGCATCAGCCGTTGCGCCGCGGCTTGCGCTTCGGCTTGCGCCTTCACGACATCGGGATGCGGCTGGCCTCCGCCATTCTCCGCCTGCTGCCCCTCTGGGCTCGCCGGATCGAGGAAATAATCGGTCGGAATGCCCAAGCCCGCATCCCGCACCATCGCTGCCAGGTTGCGGAAAATGTTGCGCTTGCTCGCCAGCCCGACCGGCAGCGCTTCCTTCTGCATATCCAGCATCTGCGCGCGATAGTGCAGCCTCTGCTCCTTGCGCCCCGATCCCAGGCCGACGCGCACATTGGCCGACAATCCCTCGGGCCAGCCGGAGGGGTCGACCATCCGCGCCTGCCCGTCGATCTTCACGGCCAGCGGCTTGCCCACCGCCACCATCAGCCGCAGCTTTTTGGCGAACAGCCGCGCCAGCGCTTCCGCAAAATTCCGCGCAACATATTCCTCCATCTGCTGCCCCTGCGCCTGCATCAGCGCGGTGCCCGTGGCGGTCTTGTTGAGCGTGTCCGCGTCCAGCCCCTGGTTCAGCCGGGTGATCCCCGTCCGGCTCTCCCGCTCGCCTGCAATATATTGCAGCATGGACATGCCCTTGGACATGTCGAACGGCTCGTACAGCGGCTCGGGCTTGCTCGATCCCTTGCCCCGCACCAGCCCGCCCGGGCGCACCGTAAGCAGATCGTCGATCGTGTCTTCGGTCATGCAATCCTGCGGCACGTACATGCGCGGATTGTTGGTGAGATACAGCCCATTCAACTGCTGGCGCAGGATCACCGATTTGACGCGCTGCAGGTCCATCACCTTGTCGGCCAGGCTGTGCCCGACCAGCCGGTGCGCGCGCGGAAAGGGGCACCACACCACGAACGGCGGCTCGTCCACTTCCTCGACATCCAGGATCACATCCTCGACGCGGAAGATCTTCACCAATTCGGCCACGCCGTCACCATCCAGGTCGACGCGCTTATATTCCTCGCGCAGCCACA
>Ga0207647_10001853_pt1 | contig 16209 bp, 14 predicted proteins | sample KBSCornC2_FD_184295 | JGI IMG/M metagenome (GOLD analysis project Ga0207647, IMG submission 184295) | Corn rhizosphere microbial communities from Kellogg Biological Station, Michigan, USA - C2 (SPAdes) (version 2) | ecosystem: Host-associated > Plants > Roots > Rhizosphere ...
CGCCCTTGGCCTTGTCGTAGCCCGCCCGGGTCGGCAGCCCCGACAGCGAACGCACGTAATTGGCGACCGTGACGATCTCGTCGCCCTTCAGCACGCCGTCCTTGCCGAAGGCGAGCATCTGGCCCTCGTGCGTCTTGGCATGACCGGAGCGTACGCCGAACTGGATGGTCTGCATGATCTGGTCGAGCGTGCCGCCCCACAGCCAGTCGTCGTCGTTCAGGTTCGGGAAGCCCTTGGCGCCGGCACCGCCGGAGCCGTGGCACGGCGCGCAATTGTCGCCGAACACGGTCTTGCCCTTGGCGCGCGCAAGCGCCAGCAGGGCCGGATCCTTCTCGATGTCTGCGAGCGGCGCCGCCGCCAACGCCGCCATCTTCTCACCGCGGAGCGCCTCGAGATTGGCGAGCTCTACTGCGAGGCTGGCGCGCGTCGAGTAGCCGAGCAGCCCGGTCGTATTGCTCGAAATCAGCGGCCAGGCCGGATAGACGATCCAGTAGCCGATCGACCAGATGATGGTGAGATAGAAGCTGATCACCCACCAGCGCGGCAGCGGCGTGTTGAGCTCCTTGATGCCGTCCCACTCATGTCCGGTCGTCGTCTTGCCGGAAACAGAATCGAATTCGCTATGATCGGTCATGGTCTCTCACTCCTCCCGCAACGGCAGGTGTGCTGCTTCGTCGAACGCAGCCTTGTTACGGGGCCAAAATGCGTAGGCGATGATCGCGAGAAAGATCGCGACGAACACCGGCGTCCAGATCGTGGTCACGAGACCGGACGCGAGATTGTCGAGTGTCAGGATGGCTTTCATCGTTGATGCCTTCTCAGCGAAGATTGGCTTTCTCGTTGTAGATCTTGAAGTCGACCAGCGTGCCGAGCATCTGCAGGTACGCGATCAGCGCGTCCATCTCGGTCGGCGTACCGGTCTTGCCGTCGAAGTTGCGCACGACGGCCTTGGCGTAGCGCTTGCTGAAGGCGTCGGAGCCGGCATTGTCCGGATCGGCCTGGGCCTTCAGATCGGCGCCCGCGTTGGCGATCTGGTCGTCCGTGTAGGGCACGCCGACGGTCCGGAGCGTACGCATGTGGTCGGCGATCGTGTCCGGATCCACTTCGGTTGCGCTGAGGAACGGATAGCCCGGCATCACCGACTGCGGCACGATCGCGCGCGGGTTGGTCAGATGGGTGACGTGCCAGTCGTCGGAATACTTGGCGCCGACGCGGGCAAGGTCCGGACCGGTGCGCTTCGAGCCCCACTGGAACGGATGGTCGAACATGCTCTCGGCGGCCAGCGAGAAGTGGCCGTAGCGCTCGACCTCGTCGCGCAGCGGCCGGATCATCTGCGAATGGCAGAGATAACAGCCCTCGCGGACGTAGACGTTGCGGCCCGCGAGCTCCAGCGGTGTGTACGGCCTGACGCCGTCGACCGCCTCGATCGTGCTCTTGAGGTAGAACAGCGGGGTGATCTCGACGAGGCCGCCGATCGCGATCACCAGCAGGATGCCAACGATCAGGATGATCGAGTTCTTTTCGAAGACTTGGTGACGTGTCCAGAACGACATTGCTTGAGCTCCTCATTCCGCCGGCTGAAGAGCGACGGGCATCTGGACTTCCGCTTCGCCGACGCGGACGGTCATCCAGAGATTGTAGGCCATGATCAGCGCGCCGATCAGGAACAGCCCGCCACCGGCAGCACGAATGACGTAGAAGGGATGCATCGCCTCGACGGTCTCGATGAAGGAGTATTCGAGGAAGCCGAGCGAGGTGTAGGCGCGCCACATCAGGCCCTGGAGGATGCCGGACACCCACATCGCCGAGATGTAGAGCACGATGCCGAGGGTCGCGACCCAGAAGTGCCAGTTGACGAGCTTCAGGCTGTAGAGGCCCTTGCGATTCCAGGCCCACGGCACCAGGCAGTAGAGCGCGCCGAAGGAGACGAAGCCGACCCAGCCGAGCGCACCGGAGTGCACGTGGCCGATGGTCCAGTCGGTGTAGTGGCTGAGCGAGTTGACCACCTTGATCGACATCATCGGCCCTTCGAAGGTCGACATGCCGTAGAAGGCGACGGAGACCACGAGCATGCGCAGCACGGGGTCGGTGCGCAGCTTGTCCCAGGCACCCGACAGCGTCATCAGGCCGTTGATCATGCCGCCCCAGGAGGGCATCCACAGCATGATCGAGAAGGTCATGCCGAGCGTCTGCGTCCAGTCGGGCAGCGCCGTGTAGTGCAGATGGTGCGGACCTGCCCAGATGTAGAGGAAGATCAGCGCCCAGAAGTGGATGATCGACAGGCGGTAGGAATAGATCGGCCGCTCGGCGCGCTTGGGGATGAAGTAGTACATGATGGCGAGGAAGCCGGCGGTCAGGAAGAAGCCGACCGCGTTATGGCCGTACCACCACTGGAACATCGCATCCTGGATGCCGCCCCACGCGACGTAGGACTTCGAGCCGAACACCGAGACGGGAAGCGCGGGGTTGTTGCCGAGATGCAGCACCGCGATCGTCACGATGAAGGCCAGATAGAACCAGTTCGCGACGAAGATGTGCGGTTCCTTGCGCTTGATGATGGTGGCGAGGAAGACGAGCAGATAGACCACCCAGACGATGGTCAGCCAGAGATCGGCGTACCATTCCGGCTCGGCATATTCCTTCGACTGGGTCACGCCGAGCAGATAGCCGGTGCCCGCGACCAGGATGAAGAAATTGTAGCCGACCACGACGAACCAGGGCGCGAGGTCGCCGGCAAGGCGCACGCGGCAGGACTTCTGCACGACGTAGAAGGATGTCGCGATCAGCACGTTGCCGCCGAAGGCGAAGATCACCGCGGAGGTGTGCAGAGGACGCAGGCGGCCGAAACTGATCCAGGGCAGATCGAAGTTCAGCGCAGGCCAGGCCAGCTGCGAGGCGATGATGAGGCCGACGAGGAAGCCGGCGATGCCCCAGAACATCGCCATGAAGGAGGAGAACTTGATCGGCCCCATGTTGTAGTTGGGACGGCCGTTGATCTCCGCCGGCGGCAGCGCCGCCGGGCGCTCGAAGTAGCGGTTGACGATGCAGAACACCGCAGCCACGCTCGCCGCCGCGCTGAGCGCGGCGTGGAAGGCGAAGGGTGCATCGAGCGCCTTGGCCGCGGCGATCACGCAGAGGAAGGCGGTGGCTGCGAACACGACAGCCAGGCCGCTTTCACCTGATGTCATGGATTTGGAGATGGAGGGCTGGCTCATCGCGGATTCTCTCTGAAAGAACACAGCGCCAGAAACCACATCCACCCTCGCGGGGAATTGATTGAAATCAAGATAGATGGATTTCTGTTAATGTGAGGCTGATCGCGGATCAGAGAGCCACATCAATCGCCTGCGGCCGGCGCCGCGCACGCGGTGGCCGATTGCTTCCGTGAAATCACGGAGTTTGAAATCGCGGGAACTGGAGGCGCTGTCAGTCGCGCGCCGTCGCCTTGAGCGCCGCGATGACGTCCTCGCGGGCGATGATGCCGACCAGCTTCTGCGCGCCGTCGAGCACGATGATACTCCTGATGCGATGCTCGACCATGATCTGGAGCACGCGCGTCAGCCGCGTATCGGGGCTGACATAGATGAACTCCGGCGTCATGACGTCGCCGGTCTTGCGGCTCATCAGGTCATGATAGCGCGGCAGCATCTGGCTCGGCGTGAAGGCGAAGCATTTCAGGATATCGAACTTGGTGACGATGCCGACCACCTGTCCGTCGTCCTCGACCGGATAGGAGTTGAAATCGTCGCGCTCGAACATCTCGCTGAGTTCGAGCATGTCGAGGTCGCGCCGTACCGTCTTGACGTTGCGCGTCATGTAGCCGTCGACGGTCTGCTCAAGAAATCTGTACACGGCGCGTCCTCCTCGAATGGCTTTTGGCCGAACGGCCCTCAGTGCGACAGCAGCACGCTGCGGGCGGATTGCGTGACCAGATACTGGGTGACGCCTCCCAGGATCAGCTCACGAAACCTCGAATGACCATAGGCGCCCGCCACGATCAGGCCGGCTCCGACGTCGCCGGCGATTTTCTCCAATTGCGCGGCGGCGGGTTCGTTCCGCACGGCCTCCGAGACGCGCGCGGTCGCGGTGACGCCGTGGCGGGCGAGCCAGGCGGCAACGTCGGTGACGCCGGCCATCACGACCGAGCGCTCATCGTCGCGCTCCGGAATTGCAGCGATGGTGACGTCCCTCGCCTTGCGCAGCACCGGCAGCGCGTCCGCCACCGCCCGCCGCGCCTCCGGCGTATCCTTCCAGGCCACCAGCACGCTGCGCAGGTCGAGCCAGTTGGCCCCGTCGGGGACGACGAGAAGCGGGCGACCGGCCTGCATCACCAGATCCTTGGGGCTTGCGAGCGCGAAAGCGTCGGAGAAGACCGAGCTCTGCCCGCCGCTGACGACGATGTCGGCGCAGCGCGCCTGCGCCAGAACGAATCGCGCCGGAAAATCCGTGGCGCTACGCCACTCCACATGTCCGCCGCGATTCCTGGTGGCGGCGCGGAATTGCGCCTCCAGACCGGCCAAGCGCCGCTCGACGGACGCTTCGCTTTCGTCGATCAGCCTCTGGGCCTCGGCGCCGTCGGTGAAATAGAGTGGCGGTGCGAACCGCGCCGCGGCAACCCCGACGATGGCTGCCTCGAATCGCTCGGCGAGCTCGCCCGCGACCTGAAGACGGGCCTCGTTGGACTGATCGAGCGCCAAGCTGACCATCACGGTCGCGTATGTCATCGGGATTCTCCGGAAGGCAATGAACTGCCGCGGAATCTAGCGCTGCCGACGCGAAGCAGGATGAGATAGATCAAATCGCCTTCCACCCGGGGCCACCGGAATTACGCCAATGGAATCAAACATCGGAACTTGCCTCCGGGCCGGGCTTGGGCGAAGTTGCCGGGGTGGTTGCGGCACCCGGGCCGCGGCACGAGGATGGGAGTGACAGCTTGGCGCCGACCCGTGTAACGCAACCGCCGGACGACGGCCGGGGCGAGCATTTCCGGGTCCGGATCGAGGGATTCGGCGTCGGCACCTGGGATCTCGACCTCAAGACCCGGGCGCTGGACTGGTCGGATACCGCGCGAACCCTGCTCGGGATCGCGCAGGATCAGCCGGCCAGCTACGACCTCTTCCTGTCACGCCTCAGGCCCGAGGACCGCGAGCGCGTGGAGAGCGCGGTCAAGCGCGTCTCCGAACGTGGCGGCGGCTTCGACGTGTCCTTCAGGGTCGCCGGCGCCTCCAACGCAGGACGGTGGATTCGCGCCCGGGCCGGACTCATTCGGGACGAAGCCGGCACCGCCCGCCATCTCAGCGGCATCTTTCTCGATATCGACGAGGAGAAGCAGGTCGAGGAAGCGCTGCGTACCCGCGAGAGCCACCTCCGCTCGATCCTCCACACAATTCCCGACGCCATGATCGTCATCGACGGCCACGGCATCATCCAGCTGTTCAGCACGGCCGCCGAGCGCCTGTTCGGCTGGTCCGAGCTCGAGGCGATCGGCCAGAACGTCAGCATCCTGATGCCGGAGCCCGACCGCTCCCGGCACGACAGTTACATTTCGCGCTACCGCACCACGAGCGATCCCCACATCATCGGCATCGGACGCATCGTGACCGGCAAGCGCCGCGACGGCACCACCTTCCCGATGCACCTGTCGATCGGCGAGATGCAGTCCGGCGGCGAGCCCTATTTCACCGGCTTCGTCCGCGACCTCACCGAGCACCAGCAGACCCAGGCGCGGCTCCAGGAACTGCAATCCGAGCTCGTCCATGTCTCGCGGCTGAGCGCCATGGGCGAGATGGCGTCCGCGCTCGCGCACGAGCTCAACCAGCCGCTGGCGGCGATCAGCAACTACATGAAGGGCTCGCGGCGGCTGCTTGCCGGCAGCGTTGATCCGAACACGCCGAAGGTCGAAAGCGCGCTGGACCGTGCCGCCGAGCAGGCGCTGCGCGCCGGCCAGATCATCCGGCGCTTGCGCGACTTCGTCGCCCGCGGCGAATCGGAGAAGCGGGTCGAGAGCCTGTCCAAGCTGATCGAGGAGGCCGGCGCGCTCGGGCTCGCCGGCGCGCGCGAGCAGAACGTGCAGCTCCGCTTCAGTCTCGATCCGGGGGCCGATCTCGTTCTCGCCGACCGGGTGCAGATCCAGCAGGTCCTGGTCAACCTGTTCCGCAACGCGCTGGAAGCGATGGCTCAGTCGCCGCGGCGCGAGCTCGTCGTCACCAACACCCCGGTCGCCGACGACATGATCGAGGTCGAAGTGTCCGACACCGGCACCGGTTTCCAGGACGACGTCATTCCGAACCTGTTTCAGACTTTCTTCACCACCAAGGACACCGGCATGGGCGTGGGACTGTCCATCAGCCGCTCGATCATCGAGGCTCACGGCGGGCGCATGTGGGCCGAGAGCAACGCATCGGGCGGGGCGACATTCCGCTTCACCCTCCCGGCAGCCGATGAGACTGATGCATGACGACCAAGGGACATATCTACGTCATCGACGACGACGCGGCGATGCGGGACTCGCTGAACTTCCTGCTGGATTCCGCCGGCTTCGGCGTCACGCTGTTTGACGACGCGCAAGCCTTTCTCGACGCCCTGCCCGGCCTCACCTTTGGCTGCGTCCTCTCCGACGTGCGGATGCCTGGAATCGACGGGATCGAGCTGTTGAAGCGGATGAAGGCGCAGCAGAGCCCGTTCCCGATCCTGATCATGACCGGCCACGGCGACGTGCCGCTCGCGGTCGAGGCGATGAAGTTAGGGGCGGTCGACTTCCTGGAAAAGCCGTTCGAGGACGACCGCCTGACCGTCATGATCGAATCGGCGATCCGCCAGGCCGAGCCGGCCGCCAGGAGCGAGGCCGTCGCGCAGGATATCGCCGCCCGCGTCGCCTCCTTGAGCCCCAGGGAGCGTCAGGTCATGGAAGGGCTGATCGCCGGCCTCTCCAACAAGCTGATCGCCCGCGAGTACGACATCAGCCCGCGCACCATCGAGGTGTACCGGGCCAACGTCATGACCAAGATGCAGGCCAACAGCCTTTCGGAGCTGGTTCGCCTCGCGATGCGCGCCGGCATGCTCAACGATTGAGGCAAGTCAAAGCCCTTGCCGGCTGCTGTGCTAGCCAAGCAGCATGATCGAGGTCAGTTCACATCATGAGCGGCTGCCGTCCCCCGCAAAACCCACCGTCTTTGTGGTCGATGACGATGCCGCCGTCCTGGGATCCCTGCGGTTCCTGCTGGAAACCGACGGCTTTGCCGTGCGGACCTTCAGGAGCGGTACGGCGCTGCTCAATGCCGGCGGCGCGCCCGGGGCCGACTGCTACGTGATCGACTACAAGATGCCCGACATCAACGGAATCGAGCTCGCCGGCCGCCTGCGCAAATCCGACGGCGACACGCCCGTGATCCTGATCACCGGTTATCCGGACGAGAACATCTCGACCCGGGCCGCCGCAGCGGGCGTAAAAGACGTGGTTTTGAAGCCGCTTCTCGATGAAAATCTGGTCAAACGCATCCGCCGCGCCATCCAGGACCGGCCTCGGGCGTGACCTACGGGGTTCTACGTAGGTAGACCCCCTTAAGATATCACTCGAAATTTTCGAACCTCCCGATACCGCGTACCAATGCGTCATCACAACGGAGATGGCGCAGATGCTGACCGAGACGCTCAACACGCAGACGATCAAGACCCAGATCAACGGCAGTAAGATTGCTCCGCCCCATCACGTGTCCGACCAGTTCGGTGCGATCACGGGCCATGTCGGGCTCGTCGCCACCGAGTTCTCCTATCGCAAGGACGAGGAGATCTATGGCGAGGACGAGCCGGCCGAATATGTCTACCAGGTCGTGTCAGGCGCGGTGCGCAGCTACAAGCTCCTCTCCGACGGCCGCCGCCAGATCGGCGCCTTCCATCTTGCCGGCGACGTGTTCGGCCTCGAATCCGGCCCCGCTCACCGTCTTGCCGCCGAGGCCATCATCGACACCACCGTGCGCCTCGTGAAGCGCGCCAGCCTCGAGAAGGCCGCCGGCATCGACGTGCAGGTCGCCCGCAAGCTCTGGGCGATGACCGCCGGCGAGCTTCGGCACGCCGAAGACCACATGCTGCTGCTGGGTCGCAAGACCGCGATGGAGCGTGTCGCGACCTTCCTGCTCGAAATGGACCGTCGCCTCGCCGTCGCCGGCATGATGGCGTTGCCGATGTGCCGCCGCGATATCGGCGACTATCTCGGTCTCACCCTCGAAACCGTGTCGCGCGCGCTGTCGCAGCTTCACACCCAGGGCATTCTCGGCTTCTCCGGCGCGCGCCAGATCGTGTTGCGCAACCGCCAGCGCCTGCACAATCTCGACGCCTGATTTTCTTCCTCCCCACCCACTTGGCCGGCCGAACCCGTTTCGGCCGGCCATTTCTTTTGTGGTTCAGAGCCTGCGCCGGGTCTCCGGCATCACGAGGAGGATCAGCAGGAGCCCCGTCGCAGCAACGCCGGACAGGCCGATGAAGGCGGTGGCGTTGCCGAACTTGTCGCTGACATAACCGCCGAGCGCCGTGCTCAGCGACGCACCGATGCCGGTCGCGGTGCCGACGATGCCCTGCGCCAGATTGAAGTGACCGCTGCCGAAGGCGACGTCGGCGACGATCAGCGGAATCATCACCGCGAACACCGCCGCGGTGATGCCGTCGAACACCTGCACCGCGACCAGCAGATATGGATCGCGCACGGTCGCGAACAGCAGGCCGCGGATTACCAGCGCACCGAATCCGATCAGCAACAGCGGCCTGCGGCCCCACGCTTGCGCCTTGCGCCCGACGGTTGGCGACAATAACGCCACGATCGCCTGCGGGACGACGATGCAAAAGGCGACCAGCACCGTCGCCCACTGGCTCGACCGCGCCGTCACCGCACTCGCCATCAGCGGCATCATCGCGGCGTTTGCCAGCTGCAACAGCAGCACACTGAGCGCGAAGACGATCAGCGGCCGCTGCCGAACCAGGTGCCAGACATTGGTGTCGCCGCGATCCTGCGCCTCGCGCGGCATCTCGCCGTGGCAGCGCGCGATGTCCACCTCCTCCTCGCGGATGCGCGACAGCGCGATCAGGGTGGGGATTGCGAGCAGGAACGTGACCAGGAAGACCGAGCGGCTCGACAGCAGATAGCCGGCCGTGCCCATCACGGCGGCAGCAACGCCATTGCCGAGGGAGGCAAACCGCGCGTTGCGGCCGAGCCGCTCGCCGATCGCGAGCGGGCCGACGAGGCCGAGGCTGATCGCGGCGATCGCCGGGCCCAGCACGCAGCTTGCCGCCGCATGCAGCGTCGCGGCGGCCACGACCACGGGGAAGATCGGCATGGCGGCATAGGCGAGCGCGCAAAAGCCGATGGTCGCGATGGCAAGGGCGGCGACCAGCCGCTCGGATTTTGCCGCGTCGATGATCGCCCCGCCCGGCATCTGCCCGATCAGCGCGACGATGCCGCCGATCGACAGCACGAGGCCGATCTGGCCCTGCGTCCATTTCTCCGTCGTCAGATAGACCGCGATGAAGGGACCGAAGCCGGTCTGCACGTCGGCGAGGAAGAAGATGAACCAGTCGAGGCCGCGCAGGCTCCGGCGCGACGGCGCCGGAATACCTGCGGCCGACGGCGCGGCAAGGTTGTCCTGCTCAACGCGGCCGGCGCGATCCTCGGCTGCATGGTTCGGCTTTCTCGACAACAGCACCGGCGGCCATCCCTCCCCGCCCCTCACTGAATCGCTTGTAGCGGTTGCAGGCTCCCGGATGCGCCGAGCACCACCATCGGCGTGTCTTCCTTGTATTCCGGCGCGGCCGCGACCTGCGCCTTGGTCAATTCCAGCGTGATGCTGTCCTTCTTGTTGGCGATCTTGCCGAACCGCATCGCGTTCCAGTCCACCACGATCTTGCGGCTGCCGACGCCGAGGAAGCCGCCGAAATCGATCACGGCGGCACGCACGTGCCCGCTCCGGTCGACGATGACGTCGACGATGCGACCCATGTCCTCGTTCGCCGCGCTGAGCACGTCGCGGCCGAGCACACCGTGCGCATCGCTCGCGCCGATGATGGTCACCGATGGCGGCGGCGCGGCATCCTTCGGCGTGACCTGCACCGCCGAGGCCGGCGGCTGTGCCGTCGCCGGCGCGTTCGCTTCGCTCGGGGGCGTACTCGGGGGCGCGGGCTGTTCCTCCGCGGCACGCGATACCGCGACCGTCCATCCCGCGACGATCGCGACGCTCAAGACCAACCATCCGGCGGTACGCATGAACCCTCCTCCCGGCGCGGCGTCAGTGCGCCAGCACGATCGACACCTGGATCTGGCCGCGCGTGCGCAACACCTCCAGCGCCACGTCGTCGCCGTGGCGGCTGACGCGCAGGTCCACGCTGGATTCGCCCAGGCGCAGATCGTGCAGGATGACCTCGTTCAGAAACGCCGGCAGATGCGGATTGCGCAGGCGGATCTCGCCGCGCGCCACGTCGAACTCGATGCCCAGCGCCGCCTCCAGCAGCGTGAACGGCGTCGCGCTGGCCCAGGCCTGCGGCGCGCAGGCGACCGGATAGAGCGTCGGGCCGCGCCGCTTCTCGCGCCGGAAGCCGCAGAACAATTCGGGCAGCCGCCGCAGATCCATGTAGGTCGCGGCGTCGAACAGCCCCTTGAAGACATGCGCCACCGAATGCTTGAGGCCGTAGCGCGCCAGCCCCAGCGCGATCAGCGCGTTGTCGTGGGGCCAGATCGAGCCGTCATGATAGGACATCGGGTTGTAACGCACCTCGCCCTGCGCGACCGTGCGGATGCCCCAGCCCGAGAAGAAATGCGGCCGCATCAGGTCGGCGGCGACGAGACGGGCGCGGTCCTCGCGGATCATGCCGCTGAACAGGATCTGCCCGGCATTCGAGGTCCGCACCTTGCAGGGCCGCTTCTTGCCGTCGAGGGCAAGCGCGTAGGTGCCGAGCTCCTCGCACCAGAATGCCTGCTCGAAACGTTCGGCCAGCGCCTTGGCCTCGGCCTCGAGCTTGCGCACGCGCTCCGGCTTGCCGAGCCGCAGCGCGCAACGCGCGGCAAGCTGCTTGGCCGCATAGACGTAGCCCTGGACTTCCGCGAGCGCGATATTGCCCTCGGCGAGCCGGCCGTCGGCATGGAAGATCGCGTCGTAGGAATCCTTCCAGCCCTGATTGGCCAGCCCCTTCTCCGTCGCGCGCTGGTATTCGACGAACCCGTCCTGATCGGGATCACCGGGGCCGTCGATCCAGGCAAGCCCCGCCTCGATCGCGGGCCACAGCTCGATCAACGTGGCCTCGTCGCCGGTGCGCTCGAAATAGCTTCCGGCGAGCAGCACGAACAAGGCCGTGGAATCCACGCTGCCGTAATATTGCGAGAACGGCACCTCGCGCAGCGCCGCCATCTCGCCGCCGCGCATCTCGTGCAGGATCTTTCCGGGCGCGGCGTCGGCGAGCGGATCGATCGCCTTCGCCTGGAAATGCGCCAGCCGCCGCAGCACGCCCTTGGCGACCCGCGGGTCGACCCAGAGCATCTGGAGCGCGGTGATCAGCCCGTCGCGGCCGAAGGTCGTCGAGTACCAGGGAATACCGGCATAGGGATAACGGCCCTGCGGCGTCTCCGTCATCAGCATGTTGAGGTCGGCCATGGCCTGGCACAGCACCTCGTTGAAGATGTTGTTGGAGGTCTCGATGCTGGCCGCGCCCATGGTCGACTGGCGCATCTCGCGGCGGTGGGCCAATAGGCCCCTGAAAAAGCGCGCCGGCTTCTCCGCCACCGGCCGGTTGCAGGACGCGGCCACGAACAGCGATTTCGACTCGTGCGGATCCAGCTCGAGCTGCCAGGTGGCGGCGTTGACGGACAGCCGCGTCGGACGCGGGTCGAAATGCAGGCCGGTTGTGCGCTCGACATCGTCGAGGCCGCGATATTCGAACAGGACGTCGGTCGGCCCGAGCAGGCGGCTGGCGCCGGTCCCGCGGTGCGGGCGCCGCTCGCCGCGGACCTCGAACAGATCGGCAAAATCATTGTCGAACAGCAGCGTCAGCTCGAAGCTGGCGCGCCGGTCGCCATGGTTCTGCACGCCGATGCGCTGATAGGCGGTGCCGCGCCACAGGAAGATCGTGCGCACGATGTGCAGCAGGTCCTTTTGCAGCACGAGGCTACCCTGACGGTAGATGTCGGGGTTGGTGAGGTCCACGGTCAGCGCCGAATTGTCGTCGCGCAGGTTGGAGCCGAGCAGCAGGGGCTGGAGATCGTCGAGCACGAGCTCCAGCCGCGCGAGGTAGCGCGTGTCATGGTGAAACAGGCCGTCCGGGCCGCCGGCCGATGCACCGATGTCGCCGTGGCTGTCGAGCACGATGAAGGTATCGTCATGCTTGAGCGAGCGCCGCGGCCGCGCCGACGGCCCCGTCATCGGGATGTAGAACGGCTGCTCCGCGACCTGCTCCACGGTCCGCGCCACGGAGACGAACTTGGTGACGACTTCGGCTGGCATAAGCTGCTCCCCTGCGCCTGTTTCGAAACGCAACCAACGCGAACGCGACTGTCGGTTTACGCGGCGAACTTCGCGAGCCGGCTCATCTCCTGCGTCACCAGTTCACGATAGGGTCCGTGACCCTGCATCAGGCGATCGGGCGCACCGTCCTCGATGATCTTGCCGGCCTTCAGCACCACCACGCGATCGAAATTGCGCAGCGTCGCGAGGCGATGCGAGATCGCGATCACGGTCCGGCCGCGCATCAGGCGCATCAGTGCCTCGCGGATCGCCTCCTCGGACTCGCTGTCGAGCGCCGCGGTGGCCTCGTCCAGCAGCAGGATCGGCGCGTCCTTCAGGAAGGCGCGTGCAATCGCGATGCGCTGGCGCTGGCCGCCGGACATCTTGACACCGCGGTCGCCGACCATGGTGTCGAGGCCGTCCGGCAGGCTATCGATGAAATCGCAGCGCGCCGCGATCGCCGCGCGCAGCACCTCGTCGTCGGTCGCGTTCGGCCGGCCGTAGCGGATGTTCTCACGAATGGAGCGGTGGAACAAGGAAATGTCTTGCGGCACCACGGAGATCGCCTCACGCAGGCTGAGCTGGGTCACCATCGCGATGTCCTGGCCGTCGACGGTGACGCTGCCTTCGTCGACGTCGTAGAAGCGCTGCAGCAGCGTGAACAGCGTCGATTTGCCGCCGCCGGACTGGCCAACCAGGCCGACGCGCTGGCCGGGCTGGAGCCGCAGGCTGAACCGCTCGAAGATCTTCTCGCCGCCGGGATAGCCGAAGGTGACGTTGTTGAACGCGATCGCGGCGCCGCTCTTGACCAGCGGCTCGGCCTCGGGGTGATCGCGCAATTCGTGCGGCACCAGCAGCGTGGCGATCGCCTCGGTCAGCCGCGCGACGTGCTGGGTGACGTCGACCAGCGCAACTGCGAGATCGCGCGTGGCGTTGAGAATGGACAGGCCGAGAGTGCAAACCAGCACGACGTCGCCGGTGGTCGCCTGACCGTCCTGCCAGAGCGTGATCGCCCAGGCCATCAGCGCAATGGTGAGCACGACAGTCACGCCGGCATGCGTGAGCCGCAGCTTCTCCAGATAGCGCAGGCTGCGGCCGCGCGCGGTGAGTTCCCGGTTCACGGTCGCATCGAACCGCTCATGCTCGTGGCTGATGCCGCAGAAGGCGCGGACCAGCGGCATGTTGCTGATGACGTCGATCATCTCGCCGTCGACGACCGCCGCCTTGTCGGCGAAGTCGTCATGCAGCGGCTTGCCGGCCGCGGCCAGATGGAACATCGCGATCACCATGCCGCCCGCGACCACGATCAGGCCGAGCGCCATGTAGGGGCTGACGGTTCCAATCAGCAGGATTGCCGCAATTGTGGCAATGCATGGCGGCAGCACGTTCCAGACGAACATGTTCTCGACCGTGAACACCGCGTTCGATGTTGCCGTGATCCGGCTGGTCAGCATGCCAGGCATACGGTCGGAGAAGTAGCTCGGCGCGTGTCCGGTCAGGTGGCGAAAGATGTCGCGGCGCAAATCGCCGGTGACGCGGACGAAGGTAAAGCTCGCCGTCCAGCTCGCGATCCGCCACAGGAAGTTGTCGGCGGCGATCAGCGACATGAGCAGAATGAATGCCAGCCATACGCTGCCGCCATGCGCGGTTCCCGCCGACAGACTGTCGACCAGCGATTTGACGCCATACTGCGTGCCCACGGAGCAGGCAACGGCTGCAACAACAGCGGTCAGGATCACCAGGTGGGAGGCAAGCCGTCGCCGAAGATAGCGCAATACAAAGGCAAATGGTCTGCGCGCGTATCCAGAAAGATGATCCATGTGGCTGTCGCCCCGTAGTGATGATTACAGTTTTTTTCTACCAGCCGACTGAACATCGACCGCTTCGTCCCGGTTCCGGGCCAGACGATCACGACATGCGGATGCGGACGATCTGCGAAGAGGAGATGGCAGCATCGAGACAAGACGCGCGACGTGTCGAATATGTAACGTTTGTTGAGAGGAACTTCGCAAGTGCGGGAACGTTCCCTTCCCTGGCATAGCCGGTGCCGCACAGGCTGGGGGTTTTTCAACGTTCATGATCGCAGAGGAGAAGGTGAGATGCGCATCGCGCAGGTAGCTCCGTTGACGGAGGCTGTTCCACCCAAGCTGTATGGCGGCACCGAGCGGGTGGTGCATTGGTTGACGGAAGAGCTGGTGGCCCTGGGACATGACGTGACGCTGTTCGCCAGTGGCGACTCGCAGACGTCGGCGAAGCTGGACGCCCTCTGGCCGCGCGCGCTTCGCCTCGACGGTTCCGTGCGCGACCCCAACGCCCTGCACATGGTGCTGCTGGAGCGTGTGCGGCAGAAATGTGACGACGAGGAGTTCGACTTCCTCCACTTCCATCTCGATTATTATCCGTGGTCGTTGTTCCACCGGCAGCCAACACCGTTCGTGACCACGCTGCACGGCCGGCTCGACCTGCCGGAGCATCAGCCGGTGTTCAACATCTTCTCCAAGATGCCGGTGATCTCGATCTCGAATGCCCAGCGGCGGCCGGTGCCGCAGGCGAACTGGGTGACGACGATCCATCACGGCCTGCCGGAGAACTTGCTGACGCCGAAGCAGACCAAGCAGGAATATCTCGCCGTGCTCGGCCGCATCGCGCCTGAAAAGGGCGTCGACCGCGCCATCAAGATCGCGACCCATTGCGGCATCCCGCTGAAGATCGCGGCCAAGGTCGACCGCGCCGACCAGGATTATTACGACGAGCTGATCCGGCCGATGATCGAGAACAATCCGCTGGTGGACTTCATCGGCGAGATCGGCGATCACGAGAAGTCGGATTTCCTGAGCGGTGCGCTCGGACTTCTGCTGCCGATCGACTGGCCCGAGCCCTTCGGCCTCGTGATGATCGAAGCCATGGCCTGCGGAACGCCGGTCGTCGCCTTCAACCGCGGCTCGGTGCCGGAGATCATCGATGAAGGCCTCACCGGCTTCGTGGTCGAGGACGTCATCAGCGCCGCCGGCGTCATCAAACGCCTTCCGCAATTGGACCGCGCGGCGATCCGCAAGCAGTTCGAAAAGCGGTTCACGGCACGGCGAATGGCACTGGACTATCTCGCCGCCTATCGCAGCCTGACCGAAGCGAAGGCGCCGCGGATCAAGCTGGTGAGCAGCGCGGAGTAGCTGACAAATATCAGATGTCGTCCCGGCGAAGGCCGGGACCCATAACCACAGGAAGCTGTTTGACGAAGACTCGGAGTGACCAGTCTTTATTCACAACTACCTTGCGGGATTATGGGTCCCGGCCTTCGCCGGGACTACGGTTGAGGGGTGCCGCGGCGGAGCTCCCTACCCCACCACCGCCCGCTTCGGCTCCACGATCTCGAACATGCGCGGGAATTCGTCCATCAGGCCCATCAGCTCGGCGAGCTTCATCGGATTGCCTGACAGCGTGATCTTGCCGGCGGCGACCGCCTCCGGAAAGCTCGTGAGCTTCGCGATGACCTCGTCGAGCGTCGCGCGCGCGAGCGTGAAGCTCGCATCGGCGTTTTCCGCCTGCACGCCCTCGCTATAGGTCAGCGCAGAATTCTCCAGGTTGAGCACGAACGTCTCGCCAGTATCCGAAAAACGCCAGTTCAGCACGATTTGCTTTCCTTCCGCCTTGGGGCCGTTGAGGCGGATGCCGAGCACGTCCCAGAGCTGCCCGGTGCGCAGCGCCGCCAGCGTCTCGCGCGGCATCGGCGGGG
>Ga0207647_10001854_pt1 | contig 16204 bp, 12 predicted proteins | sample KBSCornC2_FD_184295 | JGI IMG/M metagenome (GOLD analysis project Ga0207647, IMG submission 184295) | Corn rhizosphere microbial communities from Kellogg Biological Station, Michigan, USA - C2 (SPAdes) (version 2) | ecosystem: Host-associated > Plants > Roots > Rhizosphere ...
CCGGCGCTGGCGCATTTCCGCGAGGCACTGGATCGCGGCGTGGCGGCCGAGCGCGCCTGGAACAGCCGCATGGACGTCTATACCAAGGCTTTCCCCGAGCTGGCAGCCGAGTTGCAAGGCCGCCTGGAAGGCGAACTGCCGGCGGGCTGGGACGCGGACATCCCGGTGTTCCCCACCGACGCCAAGGGCCTCGCCACCCGCGTCGCCGGCGGCAAGGTGATGAATGCGATCGCACCGAAGCTGCCCGCGCTGGGCGGCGGCTCGGCCGACCTCGACCCGTCCACGCACACCGCGCTGAAGGACCTGGGCGACTTCAATCCGCCGCTGGCGCCGGGCGAAGACAACCAGGGTTCGGACGGCGGCGGCTGGAGCCACGCCGGGCGCAACCTGCACTTCGGCGTGCGCGAGCATGCGATGGGCGCGATCGTGAACGGGCTGGCCGTGCACGGAGGTTTCGCGCCGTACGGTTCGACCTTCCTGATCTTCTCCGACTACATGCGCCCGGCGATCCGCCTGGCCGCGCTGATGGGCATCCACGTCGTGCACGTGTTCACCCACGACAGCGTGGCGCTGGGCGAGGACGGCCCCACCCACCAGCCGATCGAACAGCTGGCCAGCCTGCGTGCGATCCCCAACCTCACCGTGATCCGCCCCGCCGACGCGAACGAGACCGCGGAGGCATGGAAGGTGGCGCTGGAAACGAAGAAACGGCCCGTGCTGCTGGCATTGACCCGGCAGAACGTGCCCACGCTGGACCGCCGCCGCTACGCCAGCGCCGACGGCCTGCGCCGGGGCGCATACGTGCTCAGCGACGCGCCGGACGGCAAGCCCGCGCTGATCCTCATCGCCAGCGGTTCCGAAGTCGGCCTGATCGTCGAAGCCGCCGAAAAACTGCAGGCCGACGGCATCGCCGTGCGCTGCGTGTCGATGCCGAGCTGGGAATTGTTCGACGCGCAGCCGCAGGCCTATCGCGACCAGGTGCTGCCGCCCGACGTGCCGGCACGGTTGGCGGTGGAGCTGGGCGTGCCGCAAGGCTGGGACCGCTATATCGGCGCGCACGGCGACATGCTCGGCATCGACCACTTCGGCGCCTCGGCGCCTGCCGAGGTGCTGCTGCGCGAATTCGGTTTCACGGTCGCCAACGTGGTGGCGCGGGCGCGCGCCTTGCTGGCTGGATGACGCCCTTGCGACGGCATCCGGCTGGCCTTCATCCTGTGGCGTGACTGCGCGGTCGGCCGGCGGCTGCGGCGGCAGTGGGGCAAGCGCGGGATTGCAGATTCGGTCGGGTGACCAGGGGGTGCTGTGCCGGCACCTGCCAGCTACCGGCCGACCCGTTCGGCATCGATCCGGTGCCCGTGACCATCGCCCTATATATCTGAACTCGTCAGTCTGCTATTTTGCCGGCCCGGCGTCCCTTGCGCAGGTTACCTCCTTGTCCCTTCTTCTGTCTGATGCGAAACCCGCCTCGTTCGCCGGCTGCGCTTTCACGCTGCTGGCCGGTCTGGCGCTGGCCGGTTGCGCGGTGGGTCCCGACTACCGGCGCCCCGACGCGCCGCCGGTGGACCGCTACACGGCGCAGCCCTTGCCGACCGGCACCGCGGCGACGAAAGCCGCCGGCGGCGACGCGCAGCGTTTCCTGCAGGGCCGCGACGTGCCGGCACGCTGGTGGACGACGTTCGGCAATGCCGAGCTGACCCGCCGGGTGAGCACGGCGCTGGAGCACAGTCCCACCGTGGCGTCGGCCCAGGCCGCGCTGCGCCAGGCGCAGGAAAATGCCAACGCGGCACGCGGCGGGCTGTTCCCGTCGCTGGACGCCGGCGTCGGCGCCACCCGCCAGAAGCAGTCCGCCGCGCAATCGGTGGGTCCGGACGGACGCGGCCCGTTCACCGTCTACAACGCCTCGGTCAGCATCGGCTACACCCTCGATCTGTTCGGCGGCGTGCGCCGCGGCATCGAGGCGCAACTGGCGTTGGCCGATTACCAGCGCGCCCAGCTCGACACTACCTACCTGACCCTGGCCGCCAACGTGGTCACCGCCTCGCTGCAGGAAGCCTCGCTGCGCGAGCAGTTGCGCGCGACCGAACAGATCCTCGACCTGCAGGGCAAGAGTCTGCAGATCGCGCGCCAGCAACAGCAGATCGGTTCGAAGTCGTTGTCCGACACGCTGGCCGTGCGCTCGCAACTGGCCGCCACCGAGGCCACGCTGCCGCCACTGCGCGCCCGGCTCGCTGCGACGCAGAACCAGCTGGCCACCTACCTGGGCACCACGCCGGCGCAACTGGAGTTGTCGCCACTGATGTTGGATGCGATCGGCCTGCCGCGCGACATCCCGGTCAGCCTGCCCTCGGGCCTGGTCGAGCAGCGCCCGGATATCCGTGCGGCTTCGGCACAACTGCACGCCGCGTCGGCCCAGGTCGGCGTCGCCACCGCGGCGATGCTGCCGCAGATCACCCTGTCCGGCAGTGCCGGTTCGCAGGCATTGCGCGCAGGCGACTTGTTTTCCGCCGGCACCGGCGCCTGGTCGCTGGGCCTGGGCCTGACCCAGCCGCTGTTCCACGGCGGCGAGTTGCTGCACAAGAAGCGCGCCGCCCAGGCTGGCCTGGACAAGGCCGTGGCGGACTGGCAGCAGACCGTGCTGGTCGCGTTCCAGAACGTCGCCGATGCGCTGCAGGCGCTGCAATACGATGCCGAAGGACTGGCGGCGCAGGCCGCCGCCGAGGACGCGGCATCGCAGCAGCTCGCCCTGGTCGAACGCCAGTTCCAGCTCGGTTCGACCGGTTATCTCAACCTGCTCGATGCCCAGCGCAGCTACCAGCAGGCACGTATCGCCCTGATCCAGGCGCGCGTCGCGCGACTGGCCGACACCGCCGCGCTGTACGCCGCCCTCGGCGGCGGCTGGCACGGCGATGCCGACTCCAATGTAGCCGTCCAGAAGAAATAGCTTCTCTGAAGAGTGCGGACAGTGATGTCCGCTTTTTGACTTTCGCGATCGTGGATGATCGCCATAACCCAAGGAGTTCGCGCATGCCCACGCGCGTCGACAAGAAGCCCAGCACCACCAAGCGCATGATCTGGATGATCGTTGGCGTGCTGCTGCTGATCGCGCTGATCGCCGGCATCAAGGTGCTGCTGGTCATGCGCATGATCCACGGCATGCCGAAGCCGGCACCGTTCACGGTCAGCACCACCACTGCCCGCGCACAGCCGTGGCAACCCGCGCTGAGTGCCGTCGGCACCCTGCGTGCGGCCAACGGTGCCGACCTGGCGATGGACGTGGCCGGCCTGGTCACCGGGGTGAACCTGAAATCCGGCCAGGACGTGAAGCAGGGCCAGGTGCTGGTGCAGCTGCGCGACGGCGACGACGTGGCCCAGCTGCAACAGCTCGAGGCCGCGGCGCAGCTGTCCCAGCTCACCTTCGAGCGGGCGCGCAAGCAGCTTGCGGCGCAGGCGATCAGCAAGGCCGATTACGACACCGCCGCCGCCGATCTCAAGGGCCGGCAGGCCGCGGTGGCGCAGCAGAAAGTGGTGGTGGCCAAGAAGCAGCTGCGCGCGCCGTTCGCCGGCCGTGCCGGCATCATCACCACCAGCCCCGGCGACTACCTCAGCGCCGGCACCGCGGTGGTGACGTTGCAGCAGCTCGATCCGCTGTTCGTCGATTTCTACGTGCCGCAAAGCGAACTGGGCCGCCTGCAGGTGGGCCAGACCGTGAACCTGAAGCTGGATGCGTATGCCGACCGCGGCTTCACCGGCAAGCTCAGCGCGATCAGCCCCAAGGTCGACCTCGGCACGCGCAACGTGCAGGTCGAGGCGACCGTGCCCAACCACGACAAGGCGCTCACCCCGGGCATGTTCGCCAAGGTCAGCGTCGACGTCGGCAACGAGCAGCCCCGGCTGACCCTGCCGCAGGCGGCGATCGTCTACAACCCGTATGGCGACACCGTGTACGTGGTGCAGCCGTCCAAGGGCAAGGAGCCGCCCACGGTGAAGCAGACCTTCGTCACGGTCGGCGAGACCCGCGGCGACCAGGTGGCGATCCTCAAGGGCATCGAGCCGGGCACCGTGGTCGTCACCAGTGGCCAGATCAAGTTGAAAAACGACGCGCCGATCGCGATCGACAACAGCGTGAAGCCCGCCGACAGCGCCCATCCCGCGCCGCAGGAGCACTGAGCGAACCCCATGAAATTCACCGACCTGTTCATCAACAAGCCGGTGCTGGCGGTGGTCGTCAGCCTGCTGATCCTGGTGCTCGGCGTACGTGCCGTCAGCAGCCTGACCGTGCGCCAGTACCCCAAGACCGAGAACGCCACGGTCACCATCAGCACCGCGTACTACGGTGCCGATGCGCAGACCATGGCCGGCTTCATCACCCAGCCGCTGGAACAGGCGATCTCGCAGGCGCAGGGCATCGACTACCTGTCCTCCAGCAGCGTGCAGGGCGTGTCCACCATCACCGCGACCCTGCGCCTGAACTACGACGCCAACCGCGCCTTGACCGAGATCACCACCCAGGTGAATTCGGTGAAGAACCAGCTGCCGCCGCAGGCGCAGCAGCCGGTGCTCAACGTGCAGACCGGCGAGACCGTCGACGCGATGTACATGGGCTTCTACAGCGATGTGCTGCCCACCAACAACATCACCGACTACCTGGCGCGGGTGGTGAAGCCCAAGCTCGATTCGATCGATGGCGTGCAGACCGCCGAGCTGCTCGGCGCGCGTCAGTTCGCCCTGCGCGCCTGGCTCGACCCGGCCAAGATGGCGGCGCATGGCATCACCGCCACCGACGTGAACACGGCGCTGGCCTCCAACAACTATCTGGCCGCGGTCGGCTCCAGCAAGGGCCAGGCGGTGACGGTCGACCTGACCGCCGACAGTAACCTGCATTCGGTCGACGAGTTCAAGCAGCTGGCGATCAAGCAGGGCAACGGTGCGATCGTGCGGCTGCAGGACGTGGCCACGGTCTCGCTGGGCTCGGAAAACTACGACTTCAACGTGGCCTTCAGCGGCAAGCGCTCGGTGTTCATCGGCATCAAGGTCGCGCCCGACGCGAACGTGCTGGATGTGGCCAAGCGCGTGCGCGAGGCGTTCCCGGAGATCCAGAGCCAGCTGCCCGGCGGCCTGACCGGACAGATCGTCTACGACGGCACCGAGTTCGTGAACAGCTCGATCAACGAGGTGGTCAAGACATTGGCCGAGGCGCTGCTGATCGTCACCCTGGTGATCTTCCTGTTTCTCGGCAGCGTGCGCGCGGTGATCATCCCGGTGATCGCGATGCCGCTGTCGCTGGTCGGCACCTTCTTCGTGATGCTGGCGCTGGGTTACTCGATCAACCTGCTGACCCTGCTGGCGCTGGTGCTGGCGATCGGCCTGGTGGTGGACGACGCGATCATCGTGGTGGAGAACGTCGACCGGCACATGAAGGAGGAAGGCAAGACGCCGCTGCAGGCCGCCCTGCTGGCGGCACGGGAGCTGGGTGGGCCGATCATGGCGATGACCGTGGTGCTGATCGCGGTGTATGTGCCGATCGGTTTCCAGAAGGGGCTGACCGGCGCGCTGTTCAGCGAGTTCGCCTTCACCCTGGCCGGCGCGGTGACGGTGTCGGCGGTGATCGCGTTGACGCTGTCGCCGATGATGACCTCGAAGTTCTTCCGCAACGAGCAGGAGAGCGGCCGCTTCGTGCAGTTCATCGACCGCCAGTTCGATCGCGTGCATCAGGGCTATCAGCGCGTACTGCACAACACGCTATCGACCAAATCGGTGGTGATCGTGATGAGCGCGCTGCTGCTGCTGGCCACCATCGCGCTGGGCATCACGGCGCAGTCCGAGCTGGCGCCGGAAGAGGACCAGGGCATCGTGGTCGGCCAGATCGTGGGCGCGCCGAACACGACGGCGCAGCAGATGAATGTCTATGCGACGCAGATGTTCGAGCTGTCCAGGGAGTTGCCGGAATACGAGCAGATGTTCCAGCTGACCGGCGTGCCCACCATCAACCAGGGCATCGGCGGCGTGCTGTTCAAGCCGTGGGACCAGCGCCACCGCAGCGCACATGAGCTGCAACAGGTCCTGCAGGAGAAGTGGAACGGCATCGCCGGCGGCCGCGTGGCCGCGTTCCAGTTCCCGCCGCTGCCCGGCGCATCGGGCCTGCCGATCCAGGTGGTGATCACCACCACCGAGCCGTTCGAGAACCTCAACGAGGTGGCTTCCCAGGTGCTGCAGAAGGCGCAGGCCAGCGGCAAGTTCTACTTCGTCGACTCCGACCTCAAGGTGGACAAGCCGCAGAGTACGGTCAGCCTCGACCGCGACATGATCACCACGCTCGGGCTGACCCAGCAGGACGTGGGTGCCGCGCTCGGCTCGGCGCTGGGCGGCGGCTACGTCAACTACTTCTCGATCTCCGGCCGCTCGTACAAGGTGATCCCGCAGGTATTGCAGGCCGACCGGCTCAACCCGAACCAGGTACTGGACTACTACATCCGCGTGCCGGACGGCTCGGTGATCCCGGCGTCGACCGTGGCCAAGATCACCAAGCAGGTGGTGCCGCAGTCGCTGAACCGCTTCCAGCAGTTGAACTCGGCCACGATCTCCGGCGTCAGCGGGATGTCGCAGGGCGATGCGCTGACCTACCTGCGCGACCTGGTGAAGGAGGTGGCGCCGACCGGCTACAACGTCGACTACGCCGGCCAGTCGCGCCAGTTCACCCAGGAGTCCGGCGGCTTCGGCACGACGTTGCTGTTCGCCGTCATCATCGTGTTCCTGGCCCTGGCCGCGCAGTTCAACAGCCTGCGCGATCCGATCGTGATCCTGGTCTCGGTGCCGCTGGCGCTGTTCGGCGCGCTGATCTTCGTCAACCTGTTCACCAGCCTCAACATCTACACCGAGGTCGGCCTGGTGACCCTGATGGGCCTGATCAGCAAGCACGGTATCCTGATCGTGCAGTTCGCCAACCAGTCGCAACTGAACGGCATGTCCAAACGCGAGGCGATCGAACACGCCGCGGCGGTGCGCCTGCGGCCGATCCTGATGACCACCGCCGCGATGGTGCTGGGCGTGTTGCCGCTGGTGATCGCCTCCGGCGCCGGCGCGGCGGGCCGCTTCAACATGGGCCTGGTGATTTCCACCGGTCTGGCGATCGGCACCGTGTTCACCCTGTTCGTGGTGCCGGCGTTCTACCTGCTGCTGGCCGCCGACCGCCACGGCGGCAAGCCGTCGGATGAGCCGCGACTGGCGGCACCCGGGCCGACGGTACAGGCCTGAGCAACGGACAGAGGAAAGGCGCGGTCACCCGCGCCTTTCTTCTTGCGGTATCCGGCCTCGCCGGACCGGGCAATGTCCCTCAGTTGCGCGACTGCAGCTTCGACAGCAGCCGCAGCAGTTCCAGGTACAGCCAGACCAGGGTGACCACCAGCGCGAACGCGCCGTACCACTCCATGTACTTCGGCGCGCCGGACTGGGCGCCGGTCTCGATCAGGTCGAAGTCGAGGATCAGGTTGAGCGCCGCGATCACCACCACCACCGCGCTGAACGCGATGCCGATGCCGCTGCTGCCGCTGATGAAGCCCATCGAGTGGCCGAAGAAGCCCATCGCGAAATTCGCCAGGTACAGCAGCATGATGCCGCCGGTGGCGGCCACGATGCCGAGCTTGAATTTCTCGGTGGCGCGGATCAGTCCGCTGCGATAGGCCAGCAGCATCGCGGCCATGGTGCCGAAGGTCAGCCCCACCGCCTGCATCACGATGCCGGGGTAGCGCATCTCGAAGATCGCCGACAGCGCACCGATGAAGACGCCTTCCACCACGGCGTACAGCGGTGCGGTGATCGGCGCCCAGGTCTTCTTGAACACGGTGACCAGGGCCAGCACCAGGCCGCCGATGGCGCCGCCGAGCACCAGCGGCAGCATCGCCGGCAGGCTGTCCGGGCCACTGAAGCGGCTCCAGCTGACCATCGCGCCGACCAGTACCAGGATCAGCAGCAGGCCGGTCTTGTTCACCGTGCCGTTGATCGTCATCGCCTCGTCGCCGCGCGTGAAGACCGCGCCGCTGGCGGCGTCGAGGAAGGTGTTCTTGTTGAGCGCCGGATTGCCGCTTTGCATGATCTGCTCCTGTGGTTTGCCGCCATCGTAGCGGCTTTGCCGGCGCCCTGCGCCAACATGCCGTTACGCCGCCGCGCGGAAACTACGCGACAATACGGTCTTGCCGAACCGTGCGGAGCCCCGATGAATCCTTCCACCCTGCGTATCGCCACCCGCAAGAGCGCGCTCGCGCTGTGGCAGGCCGAGCATGTCGCCGCGCTGCTGCGCGCGACGCATCCGGGGCTGACAGTGGAGCTGGTGCCGATGAGCACCCGCGGCGACGAGGTCCTGGACCAGCCGCTGGCCACGATCGGCGGCAAGGGACTGTTCCTGAAAGAGCTCGAGGTGGCGATGCTGGAGGGCCGCGCCGACCTCGCCGTGCATTCGCTGAAGGACGTGCCGGCGCAGCTGGAGCCGGGCTTCGCGCTGCCGGCGATCCTGCCGCGCGCAGATGCCGCCGATGCGTTCGTCAGCAACGATTACGCCGACCTCGCCGCGCTACCCCACGGTGCGCGCGTCGGCACCTCGTCGTTGCGGCGGCAAGCGCAGTTGCGCGCGTTGCGACCCGATCTGATCCTGCTCGACTTGCGCGGCAACGTCGGCACCCGGCTGGGCAAGCTCGACGCCGGCGACTACGACGCGATCGTGCTGGCCTGCGCCGGGCTGGAACGCCTCGACCTCGCCACGCGCATCCGCTCGCGACTGGCCGCACCGGACTGGCTGCCGGCGCCGGGCCAGGCGGCGATCGCGATCGAGGCGCGCGAAGGCCAGGCCGGCGTGCTGGCCTTGCTGGCCGCGCTGGACGATGCCGACACCCGGCTCACGGTGAGCGCCGAGCGTGCGATGAACCAGGCCCTGGGCGGCAGCTGCACGGTACCGATCGGTGCCTGGTGCATGCTCGGCGAACACGGCCTGCACCTGCACGGCATGGTCGGCGACGCGGCCAGCGGCCAGCTGCTGCATGCCGAAGCCAGCGCCCCCAGCGACCAGGCGATCGCGCTGGGCCGGAAGGTGGCGGCAGCACTGCTGGCGCAGGGCGCCGGCAGCCTGCTCGGACTCTGAGGCAGCGCATGACGCAAACGGCCCTCCCGCTCGCGCGGAAGGGCCGTCATGGTCGCGCTTCGGACGTACCAGCTTAGAAGCTGTAGACCAGGTTGGTGGTGGTCAGCGTGTCGGTCTTCTTGGTGCCCGGCAGCACGTCGCTGTTGTGGCGCACCTGGAAGCCGACCTTCAGCGCCAGCTTCCTGGTCATGCTGACCGCCAGGCCCGCGTCGTTCTGCAGGTAGGTGTTCTTCGAACCCGCTTCCATCAGGAGCGTGTCTTCGAACGCAGTGTTCTCGGTGAGCTTGTACTTGTAGTTGGCCAGGCCGCGGGCGACCATCTCGCTCTCGGTCGGCTGCTGCTGGTGTATCACCACGCCGTCGACCACCGTATCGACGTCGGCCGGGCGGTAACGCTTGTAACCGGGACCGATTTCGAACGACAGCTCGTTGCGCCCGTCCTTCAGTGCGATGTAGCCGTAACCGAGCGAGACGATGCCCTGCCACAGGTTCGCGCCGAAGTCGTCGTGCTCGTAACGGGCGGCACCGACGATGTAGCTGCGCGGATCGAGCTTGAGGCCGACCGAGGCGCCGCCGTCATAGCGGTTCGCGGTGGTGTTGAACTGCTCGATGGTGTTGCCGGCCGCATCGACCACGGTCTGCTGGCTCTTCGAGCGCAATGCGTCGATGAAGAAGTTGTTCTTCCACTGCTCGTTTTCCTGGCTCAGGCCGAGCTTGGCGTTGACGTTCTCCGAGCGGGAGTTGCCGGTGGCCGAAGCAAAACCGAATTCGCCCGAACCGGTCCAGCCGCCGTTGTTGGCCGGGTTGGCATCGGTGTCCTGGGCCTGGACGGCGAAACTCGCGAAGGCGGCCAGCAGCAGGCCGGCGATCAAGGTCTTTTTCATCAGGGGACGGTCCATTTGTTAAACAATAGTAAGACAGCTACCTTAACGGGACGGCTTGAACTTGCAATGAACGGCGCTGCAAAGCCATCCGCGCCATCTCACCCGGCCGCCGGCAACTCGCCTGCCAGCGCCGTTTCGTAGACGCGCTGCTCCAGCATCTTGCCCAGCAGGCAGCTGGGCACCGCCACCGCGGCGGCCAGCAGGCCGCCGCCGAAGCGTTCGGTCAGCAGCAAGGCGGCGCACGGCAGCACATAGATGAAGATCGCCGCCACGAAGCGCGCCGGCGGCACCTCGTGCACCTCCATTTCGCCGCCCACGCCATGCGGCACGCCCAGGGATTGCCAACGCATGCCTTCGAGCAGACCCAGCAACAGGGCCAGCGCCAGCAGCAATAATATCCATGGATACGCGCTCTGCGGCGGCTCCAGCCCGCCTTGCACCATCATGCACAGCCACAACCACAGCCCGCCGCCATACCAGGCGGTGACCAGCCGGCTCACCGGCAGCGACGACGACACCCGCTGCAGGCCGGGCGACAACCGGCTGCGATAGCGGTAAGCGGTATAGACCAGGCTGACTAGGCTGCACAGCATCAGCGCCACGCCGGCCAGGCGCATGGCCGGGGTATGCCCGTGGCCGTCGCCCAGGATGATCACCAGCAGCACCGGCAGGAAGGTCACCAACGCCATCAGTGCCGCCCGCGAGGCCCCGCGGCTGCGGCCCGGCGGCCAGCCGTACCAGTCCGACGTTGCCGGCAGGTGCAGGCGAACCAGCAGCAGGCCCGCCCCGACCAGCGCGGTGCCGAGTATCAGCGGCATCCGCATGTCACAGCGGCCGATCCGCTCCATCCCCAGCGCCAGGCCCATGCCGAGCCAGATCCACAGGCCGTAGCCGCTGATCGCCAGCACCCGCAGCAGGATCTCCGCATAGCCCGACGGGCGTACATCGGCCACCGGGGCATCAGGCATGGCGTCCGGGGGTAGCTCGTGGAGAACTGGCATGGGGCGTCCGATGGGAGGCGACGGCGATGCACGCGGCGACTTGCGGCCGCCACAGGCCGCCGCCATGCTACACAACGCCTCTTCCCCACGATATGCCGACGACCCCATGGATCGCTACGAACGCATACTGACCCTGCACCGACTGCTGAAGTCGGCGCACTACCCGATTCCGCTGTCGCGCCTGCTCGGCGAGCTGGAGTGCTCGCGCGCCACGCTGTACCGCGACGTGGCCTTCCTGCGCGACGCGCTGGGCGCGCCGATCGAAAGCGCCGGCACCGACCAGGCCGCGTTCCGCTACGAAGTGGGCGAGGGCGAGAAGTTCGAGCTGCCCGGGCTGTGGCTGACCTCCGACGAACTGGCCGCGCTGCTGGCGCTGAACGAGCTGATCGGACGCTCCGGCCCCGGCGTGCTGGCCGGTGCGCTGGCGCCGTTCAAGTCGCGCATCGAGGGCCTGCTGTCGCACCAGGACAGCGGCAAGGCGCTGCCGATCGAGCGTATCCGCGTGATCCCGTGGGGCGAGCGCAAGCTCGACCAGCAGGTGTTCCGCATCGTCGCCGGCGCGGTGCTGGAGCGCCGGCAGCTGCGCTTCCGCTACCGCGCGCGCACCACCAACGCGGACAGCCGCCGCACGGTGTCACCGCAGCGGCTGACTCACTACCGCGACAACTGGTACCTCGACGTGTGGGACCACGACCGCCAGGCGCTGCGCAGCTTCGCGGTCGACCGCATCGCCGACGCGCAGGCGCTGGACACGCCGGCCACCGACGTGGCCGACGCCGAGCTCAACGAGTTGCTCGCCTCCAGCTACGGCATCTTCGCCGGCAAGCCGAAGGCGTGGGCGACCATCCGCTTCTCGTCGCACGCCGCGCGCTGGGTCGCCGACGAACACTGGCACTCGCAGCAGAAGGGCGAGTGGCTGCCGGATGGCCGCTACGAGCTGAAGCTGCCCTACTCCAATTCGAAGGAACTGCTGATGGACGTGCTCAAGTACGGCCCGGATGCGGAAGTCGTGGCGCCGCTGTCGCTGCGCGAGGAAATGAAGATCCTGCTGCAGCTGGCCCTCGGCGGTTACCAGTCGCCGCAGGGCTGAGCGATGAGCGCCACCGACATCGCCAGCGCTGCCCCGACGCCCGCGCCGCACCGGCCGACCGTGGCGCTGGCGCTCGGTGCCGGCGGTGCGAAGGGGCTGGCGCACATCGGCGTGATCGAGGAAATCGAGGCGCAGGGTTTCCAGATCGTGGCGATCGCGGGCGCTTCGATGGGCGCGCTGATCGGCGGCATCCATGCGGCGGGCAAGCTCGACGTGTATCGCGACTGGGTCTGCGCGCTGGCCAAGCTCGACGTGCTCAGGCTGGTCGACTGGACGTTCACCGGCGGCGGCCTGATCAAGGGCGAAAAGATCATCGAGACCATGCGCGGGCTGATCGGCGACGTGCAGATCGAGGAACTGCCGCTGACCTTCACCGCGGTCGCCACCGACCTCGAGCGCGGCCGCGAAGTGTGGCTGAGCCGTGGCGGCCTGTTCGATGCGATCCGCGCATCGATCGCGATCCCCACGGTGTTCCGCCCGCACCTCATCGACGGTCGCCGGCTGGTCGACGGCGCCCTGCTCAATCCGGTGCCGGTGACGCCGCTGATCCGCGAAACCGCGGACTACCTGATCGCGGTCAGCGTGGACGGTCCGGCGGTGACGGTCACGCCGCCGGAGCCGCCGATCCAGCCCACGGCCGCGGAAAACGGCTATCGCCACCGCATCGGCGAGTTCATCGGCCGGATGATCCCGCGTGGTGAAATCCGCCCGCGCGAGCCGGGCACATTCGAACTGCTGGCGCAGTCGATGGACCTGATGCAGGCGAATCTGTCGCGCCTGCGCCTGGCCGCATACGCGCCAGACCTGCTGATCCAGCTGCCGCACAACATGGCGCTCGCCTACGAGTTCTACCGCGCGCGCGAACTGATCGAGCTGGGCCGCGTGCAGGCGCGCGCGGCGCTGGCGAACTGGCCGCGCGCCGGCACGCCGCAGCGCGAGGCCTGAACCGCGCCGCGCCTCGGCCTCAACGCGGGCCGTGCGTGTGCAACCAGTTCTCCAGGTACGCCTTCATCGCCACCGCGTTGTTGTGTTCTTCGTCGCGTGCGCCGTAGAGCAGGGTGACGTGGTGTCGCGCGGCCCGTTCGGCCAGCGGCTGCCAGTACTCGGCCAGCGCATCCAGCTCGCTGGCGTAGCGATGGCGGAAACCGTCCCACAGCGCCGGGTCATGCCCGAACCACTTGCGCAAGGCGGTCGACGGCGCCAGCTCCTTCGCCCACAGGTCCAGCGGCACCGCCTCCTTCTTCAGCCCGCGCGGCCACAACCGGTCGATCAGCACGCGATAGCCGTCGGCTTTCGTGGCCGGTTCGTAAACACGCTTGATGGTGATGCTCATGGGCGTCTCCCGAAAGGAAGATCCCCAGCATACGACGACCGGTTCAGTCCGACGTGACCTGGATCAGAGTTCCTCGACCCGGGTCACCTTGCCGCGACGCATCAGCCACGCCACGCCACGCAGGTCGGCCAGGCCGACCCACAGGCGATCCAGCATGCCGTACTTGGACACGCCGGCGGTGCGCGGGCGATGGCCGACCGGCACGCTCTGGCTGGCGAAACCGGCGCGCTTGACCAGCGCCGGCAGGTAGCGGTGCATGTGATCGAAGTAGGGCAGGCGCAGGAATACCTCGCGCTCGAACAGCTTCAGGCCGCAGCCGGTGTCCGGGGTGGCATCCTTCAGCATGCGCGAGCGCACCGCGTTGGCGACCTTCGAGGAGATGCGTTTGTTGAAGCTGTCGCGGCGGGTGGTGCGCCAGCCGGCGAACAGCCGCGTTTCGGCGGATGCCGCGTCGCGCGCGGTGAGCAGCTTCGGAATGTCGGCCGGATCGTTCTGGCCGTCGCCGTCCAGCGTGGCGATCCACGGCGAAGCCGCCGCGCGCACGCCGTTCCACACCGCCGTGCTCTGGCCGCTGCGGGTGACGTGGTGCAGCACGCGCAGCTCCGGGTGCAGCGCCTTCTGCGCGGCCAGCACGGCGCGGCTGTCGTCGCTGGAATCGTCGTCGACGTAGATCACTTCGTAGTCGACCTGGCCGCGCAGGGCGGCGGCGATCTCGGCCAGCAGCGGCGGGATGTTGTCGCGCTCGTTGAAGACGGGGACGACGACGGAGAGTTGCGGCATGGGGGAAGCCTTTCAGCGGGAGCAGGTGCGGCAATGCGGCAGTTTAATGCCAAGTGGCAGAGTGCGCCGATTGACTCCTCCCCCTGCAAAGCAGGGGGAGGTTGGGAGGGGGTTGGCTTTTGATTTTAAAGACAAGATCAAGAGCAACCCCTCCCCAACCCTCCCCTGCAAAGCAGGGGAGGGAGCAAAGGCTCGGCCTAGCGGATCTTGCCGAGGATGCCTTCCAGCTCGTCGTTGCTGTGGTAGTGGATCACCAGCTTGCCGTGGCCGCCGCGGCCCTGCGCCAGTTCGACCCGAGTGGCCAGGCGTTCGGCCAGTTCACGCTCCAGCGCGGCGATGTTCGGATCGCGCGCGGACGCGTGCTTGGCCTTGCCTTTCGGCGCGGTCTGCGCGCGGCGCGCGGCTTCTTCCAGCTCGCGCACCGACCAGCCGAGGGTCGAGGCCTGGCGTGCCAGCGGCACGGCGATGGATTCGTCCAGGGTGAGCAGGCAACGCGCGTGGCCCATTTCCAGCTTGCCGTCGTCGAGCAGGCGCTTGATCGACTCCGGCATCTCGGTGAGCCGCAGCATGTTCGACACCGAGGCGCGTGAACGGCCCACCGCGTCGGCGGCCTGCTGGTGGGTGAGGTCGAAATCGTCGATCAGCCGCTTCAGCGCGTCGGCTTCTTCCAGCGGGGTGAGGTCCTGGCGCTGGATGTTCTCGATCAGCGCCATCGCCGGCACCGCCGCCTCCGGCACGCTCTTCACCAGCGCCGGCAGTTCGCTCAGCTGGGCGCGCTGCGCGGCCCGCCAGCGGCGTTCGCCGGCGATCAGCTCATAGCTGTTCTTGCCGATCTCGCGCACCACCACCGGCTGGATCAGGCCCTGCGCCTTGATCGACGCGGCCAGTTCGTCCAGTGCCTCGTCGTTCCAGTGCCGCCGTGGCTGGTACTTGCCGGGCTGGATCTGCTGGATCGGCAGGATGCGCAGTTCACCTTCCTGGGTCAGCACCGACGGCGCGGCGTCGCCGTCGCCGCCGAGCAGGGCGTCCAGCCCGCGTCCCAATCCACGTTTCTTCGCAGCTGCCATGCCTTATTCCTGGTGGTTCGCGGCGGGCGCCTTGAGCACCGGGCCGCCGTCGTCGTGTGGCGGCACCGCCGCCTCGAGTGCCTCGACCGGATCGGCCGCCGAGCGCGGCAGCCCGCGCTCGCGCCGGATCACCTCGCCGGCCAGGCCGATGTAGGCGATCGCGCCGCGTGAGCTGCGATCGTACAGATGGATCGGCTGGCCGTGGCTGGGCGCCTCGGCCAGGCGCACGTTGCGCGGGATGATCGAGCGCAGCACCTTGTCGCCGAAATGCTGGGTGAGCTGGGCGGAGACTTCGTTGCCGAGGTTGTTGCGCACGTCGTACATGGTGCGCAGCAGGCCCTCGATCTCCAGCGTGGGGTTCAGCCGATGGCGCACTGCCTTGACCGTGTCCAGCAGGCTGGACAGGCCTTCCAGCGCGAAGTATTCGCACTGCACCGGGATCAACACGCCATCGGCGGCGGTCAGCGCGTTCAGCGTGAGCAGGTTCAGCGAGGGCGGGCAGTCGATCAGGATGGTGTGGTAATTGGCCGAGACCTTCGCCAGCACTTCCTTCAGCCGGTGCTCGCGCGCCAGCGCATCCATCAGCTTCAGTTCGGCCGCGGTAAGGTCGCCGTTGCCCGGCAGCAGGTCGTAGTGCGCGTCGGTGGGCACGATCGCCGCGGCGATCTCCACTTCCTCCAGCAGCACTTCGCAGCCGCTTGCCTTGATGTCGCGCTTGTTGACGCCCGAGGCCATCGTGGCGTTGCCCTGCGGGTCCAGGTCGACCAGCAATACCTTGCGCTTCGCGGCGGCCAGCGCAGCGGCGAGATTGACGGCAGTGGTGGTCTTGCCGACGCCGCCTTTCTGGTTGGCGACAGCGATGATGCGGGCCATGGATGGATAGCTACCGTACGCGTGGAGAGGGTTAGTGTAATGCCTCACCC
>Ga0207647_10001855_pt1 | contig 16203 bp, 10 predicted proteins | sample KBSCornC2_FD_184295 | JGI IMG/M metagenome (GOLD analysis project Ga0207647, IMG submission 184295) | Corn rhizosphere microbial communities from Kellogg Biological Station, Michigan, USA - C2 (SPAdes) (version 2) | ecosystem: Host-associated > Plants > Roots > Rhizosphere ...
CCGCAGCCTTGGCGGCGTTCATGCAGCCTGCCGCACAGCGCGACGACGCCATGCTCACGAGCGACGACATCGATGGCCTGATTTTTCTTGGCTTCGCGCAGCGCGATGCCGGACATGCCGAGCTCGCGCACAAGATCTTCGTACGCCTCGCAGGCGTGTTCGCAGCGGCTCCCGGCGCTTTCGACCATGTATCCACGACCGGGGCCATTTCCCCGCTTGTCCACGCCGGCCTGAGTGACTGGCCGCGCGCGCTCGCCGCGGCCCGGCACCAGATCGAGTTCCATCGCAACGATGCGAACGAAACAGCGGACGCAAAGATCGTGCTGGCCGAGATCCTGGCGCAGAAGGGCGACCGTGATGCAGCAATCGCCATGCTGCCCGAGCTGCTCGAAATTCCGAGCGGCGTCACGCCGGCGCTGCTCGCGCTCGATCCGATGTGGGATCCGATCCGCGACGATCCGCGTTTTATCGCATTCACGAAACAGGCGGTCACGGAATACAAGGCGCCGGCGCGATGAGCTTTGTCGCCGAACTCAAACGCCGCAACGTCATCCGCATGGCCGGGTTGTACCTCGTCGGCGCGTGGCTGATCACGCAGGTGTCGAGCACGGTGCTGCCGACTTTCGATGTGCCGGGTTGGGTGCTGCGTGCGCTGATCATCGTGCTGGCGCTCGGCTTCGTGCCGGCGCTGATTTTCGCCTGGGTATTCGAACTGACGCCGCAGGGATTGAAGCGCGATGCCGAGGTGAAGCCCGAGGAATCGATCGCGCCGCAGACGGCGCGGCGCATGGACCGCATGATCATCGCCGTGTTGATGTGTGCACTTGTGTACTTTGCGTTCGACAAGTTCGTGCTGGCGCCGCGGCGCGACGTGCCGAGCGTCGCGCCGGCGACGCCGGCATTGCCGAACAAGTCCATCGCGGTGCTGCCATTCGACAACCTCAGCGCCGACAAGGACAACGAATACTTCGCCAGCGGCATGCAGGACATGATCCTGACCAAGCTGGCCGCCATCGGCGATCTGAAGGTCATCTCGCGCACATCGGCAGCGAAGTATTCCAGCCACCCGGAAAACCTGAAGACGGTCGCGCAGCAACTCGGCGTCGCGACGATCCTCGAAGGCAGCGTGCAGAAGTCCGGCAATTCAGTGTTGATCAACGTGCAGCTGATCGACGCCGGCAGCGACGCGCACCTGTGGGCCGAGGCCTACCCGCGCACGCTGGAGAACATTTTCGGTGTCGAAGGCGAAGTCGCGCAGAAGGTCGCCGACGCACTCAAGGCCAAGCTCACGCCGACGGAGTCCGCCACGGTCGCGAGCGTGCCGACGCGCAATCCGGAAGCCTACGATCTGTATCTGCGCGCCAATGCGCAACTGCATCGCGCAAGCGAAGCGAGCGGCCTGGTGTCGAAGGTCATGCCGCTGGCCATCGGCTGGTATGAGCAGGCGTTGGCAAAGGACCCCGGGTTTGCGCTCGCCGCCGCCGAATTGGCGCAGGCGCACATGAACATGTACTGGTTCGCGCCGGATAAAACGGCCGAGCGGCTCGACGCGGCCAAGGCGGCCGTCGATCAGGCGCTGAGGTTGCAGCCGGATCTGGGCGCGGCCCACCTCGCCCTCGGGCAGTACTGGTATTGGGGACATCGGGACTATGCCCAGGCGCTGCAGCAACTCGAACTCGCGCGCAGCGCAGAGCCGAACAGCGCGCAGGTGCAGCAGTTATTCGGGGCCATCGATCGCCGCCAGGGACACTGGGACGAGGCGATTGCGACCTTCCAACAGGCAACCACGCTCGATCCGCGCAGCAGTCTGCTGTTCGAGCAACTGGCCTTCACCTACGCGTGCGTGCGCCGCTACGCCGACGCGGATCGGGCGTACGCGCGGGCTGCCGCCGTGGCCGGGGACCCGATCTATGAACGCATCAACCGGGCATTGAACAACGTGCTCTGGAAGGGTGATCTCGCGCCGCTGCGCACCGCGCTCGGCTCACTGACGCCGGGCAGCGACGACTACGCGAGCAGCGCCAGCTTCATCTACTTGCTGGCGTGGTGGTCGCGCGATTACACGGCCGCGATCGCGACGGCGGAAACCGACGCCGCCGTGAACTGGGGCGACAACGGCAACGTGACCTTGCCGCGAACGCTTTTTCTGGCCATGACCCATCAAGCCAATGGCGACGCAGGCAAAGCGCGGCCGATCTATGCCGACGTGCGCGCGCAGATGCAGGCTGCCCTGCGGCAACGACCCGACGATCCTGATGTGCATCTGGCGCTTGGTCTTGCCGCCGCCGGGCTTGGACTCAAGGACGAAGCGAGCCGCGGAGGACGCAAAGCCACCGAGCTGATGCCGGTAAGCCGCGATTCTTTCAGCGCTCCGGGCTACCTCGCGTGGCTGGCGCGGCTGTATGTGCTCGTCGGAGACAACGATGAGGCGCTCGATACGCTGAGGCAGGTATTGGCGCTGCCGTTCAGCGGCATCACGGCTGCGCCGGCGGAGCTGAAGCTTGATCCTGCCTGGGATCCGCTGCGCAAGGATCCGCGCTTCCAGAAGCTGCTTGAAGAACACGCGAACGACGACAAGGCCGCAGCACATGAGTGATGTCCTGCAACGCCTGCGCGAACGCAAGCTGGTGCAATGGGCGTTGGCTTACATCGCCGCGGCATTTGCACTCATCCAGATTGTCGATATCGTCGCGCAGCGCTTCAGCTGGCCGGAGTCGATCGAGCGCGACCTCATCGTCGTGCTCGCGATCGGATTTTTCGTCACGCTGGTGCTGGCCTGGTATCACGGCGAACGCGGCGCGCAACGCGCGAGCGGAACCGAACTGCTGATTCTCGCTTTGCTGCTGGCGATCGGTGGCGGGTTGCTCTGGCGCGTGGCGCAGCGTGCGCCCGAAGCGTCACCCGCCACGGCGGCAAGCCAGACGAGTACGGCGCCGCAGCCGTCATCGCCGGTGATCGCGGAGAAATCCATCGCCGTGCTGCCATTCGAGAATCTCTCGTCTGACAAGGACAACGCCTATTTCGCCGATGGCATGCAGGATGAAATCCTCACCAAGCTGTCGAAGATCGGTTCGCTGCGCGTAATCTCGCGTACGTCGACGCTGCCGTTCGCGAGCCACCCGGAAAACCTTACCGAGATCGCGAAGAAGCTCGCTGTCGCGACGATCCTCGAGGGCAGCGTGCAGAAGTCCGGCAACAAGGTGCGCATCAACGTGCAGCTGATCCGCGCGCTCGGCGACGAGCACCTGTGGGCGGAAACCTACGATCGCACGCTCGACGACGTGTTCGGCGTGCAGGGTGAAGTCGCGGGCACGATCGCCGACAGGCTTGGCGCGGCGCTGACCGGCGAGTCACGCAAGCAGGTCGATGAGATATCGACGCGCAACGCCGTTGCTTCGGATGCCTATCTGCGCGGCCTTTCGCTGCTGCGGCAGGGTTACTCGCTTTCCCAGGAGAATGCAGCGATCCATGCGTTCGAGGAAGCGGTCAAGGCCGATCCGAATTTCGCCGCCGCCTGGGCGCGGCTCGCGCGCGGCTATTCGCATCTGATTGCCATGGGCCTGGACGGTTCGCCAGAACGTGCTGCCGCGACCAGGGATGCGCTGCAAACCGCCGAGCGGCTGCAACCGGATTCGCTGGAAACACTGGCTGCTCGTGCCTATTACATCTTCCGCGTGGAGGGCGACTACGAAGAAGCGCGCAAGCGCTTCGAAACCCTGCACGCGCGTTGGCCCAATGATGTCGACGTCATGCTCACCTTGAGCTATGTCCTGACGCGGCAGGGACGCCAGTCCGAAGCCGATGCGATCGTTGCACAGGCGCTGACGCTCGATCCGCTGAACGTCCAGATCCACAAGCTGCGCGCGTTCAATGCAAGCTACGAGCGCCGCTTCGATGATGTGATCGCGGAAACCAACGCGGTGCTCGCACTGTCTCCCGCCGATGCCGAAGCGCGTCCCATACAAGCGGTTGCCTGGATCGCACGCGGCGACCTGACACGCGCGGCGCAGCTGATCGGTCCTGCACCGACACTGCTTTCCGAAGAAGGCGAACGGCCTCACTATTTCGAACTGGAACGCCTGCAGCGCAGCTACGCGGCATCGATCGCGCGGTTCGGGAAAATGCTGGATACGCCGGACCCGCATGCCGGACCTCTCGATGCGCTCGGCGTCCGCGCGGAACTTGCCGACATGCAGCGGCTGGCCGGCGATCGCGCGGCGCAAGGCAACTACTCGAAGGTCCGTGCGGCGCTGCAGGAACGGCTGCTGCAGAAGCCCGACGATGCATTACTCCTGTCGGGATTGGTGGCGGTGGAGGCGGGCCTGGGCGACGAAAAGGCCGCATTTGCCGCGCTCGATGCCTTGCAGAAAAAGAACGCCGAACGCGGGGACGTGCTGGTCGAGCGCGAAACCCTCGAGGAGCGCGCACGCCTGCTCGCGCGCTTCGGCCACAAGGACGAGGCGATAGCCGGACTGCGCTACCTGCTCGGCGTGCCCTACGGCGCGCCGTTCAATCCGATTACGCCCGCGACGCTCCGGCTCGATCCGGATTTCGACACCCTGCATGGCGATCCGAAATTCCAGAAGCTGCTTGACGAACATCCGAATGACAACAAGGACGCAACGCATGAATGATTTCCTGCAACGCCTGCGCGAACGCAAGCTGGTGCAGTGGGCGCTGGCTTACATCGCGGCCGCGTTCGCCTTGTTGCAGGGGCTCGACATCATAGCGCAGCAGTTCGGCTGGCCCGACGCTGTGCGCCGTGGCATAACGATTGCGCTGGCGCTCGGATTCTTCGTCACGCTGGTGCTTGCGTGGTATCACGGCGAACGCGGCGCGCAACGCGCGAGCGGAACCGAGCTGCTGATTCTTGCGTTGTTGCTGGCGATCGGCGGCGGGTTGCTGTGGCGCTACACACGCATGGCGTCGCCATCCGATGCCGTCAGTACACGGCATGCGGACGATGCTGTCTCGGCTCCGGCCAAATCCGTCGCGGTGCTGCCGTTCGTCAACATGAGCGGCGATCCCAACAACGACTACTTCAGCGACGGCATCACGGAGGAGATCCTCGACGCACTGGCGCAGTTGCCGCATCTGAAAGTCGCTGCGCGCACCTCGGCATTCGCGTTCAAGGGCAAAGCCGAGGACCTGCGCAAGGTTGGCGAGGCGCTCGATGTCGCCACGGTGCTGGAAGGCAGCGTGCAGAAATCCGGCGACGCCGTGCGCATCACCGCGCAATTGATCGACACGCGCAGCGGCTATCACCTGTGGTCGGAGAAGTACGACCGCAAGCTCACCAGCATCTTCGCGGTTGAGGACGAGATCGCCAAGGCGATTACGGAGCGGCTGCAGGTGCAGTTGGCGGGTGAAAACGCGCAATCGCTGGTTGCGCAGAAGGCGGTCGATCCGCGTGCGCATGATTTCTATCTGCGCGGTTTGACCTTGCTCGCGGCACGCGCGGTGGCCGAAGCGGTCGACGCGTTCCAGCGCGCGGTGACGATCGACCCGGACTACGCGCAAGCGTGGGCCGCGCTGGCCGAAGCGCAGGCGTTGCTGCCGGCCTACGGAGCGACCGCGCCGCAAATGGCCTACACCAACTCGTTGGAATCCGCGCGGCGTGCGCTTGCCTTGAATCCGGATACCGCGCTGGCCTATGTCGCGCAGGGCATGGTTTACAGCGACCAGATGCGCTGGGCCGATGCCGATCGCGCATTGCAACGCGCGCTGACATTGGCACCCGGTGACGCAGAAGTCCTGAATCAGTACGGACAGTTTCTGGATGGGATCGGCGAACTCGAACCCGCGCTGAAAGTGTTTGACCGCGCGTTGCAACGCGACCCGCTATCGGGAATAAGCGCTGCCATTCGCGTGCAACTGCGGTTGCTATTGCATCACTACGATGCCGCCACCGCCACGGCACAGATGGAAAAACTTCTGGCCGAGCACCCGGATAGCCTGTTTGTGCATCGCGCCGCGACCATAACGTATCTCGCGCTGCAGCGTTATCCGGAAGCGGAAACGCAGATTCGCGCGGCTGCCATGCTCAATGGCGCCGATCCGGATCCCAAGGCGCTGCTGGTGCGCGGCATCGCCGATCCGACATGGCGAGTCCGCGCGGTGCAAAGCCTGGAGACTTCACCAGCCAATGCCGATTTTCCCCGCGATGGCATTGTTCACGCGTTTTTCCTGGTCCAGTTGCGTGAGCGCGATCGTGCCCTGGCCGCACTCGAAGATATGGCGGTCAACCGCAACAGCACGATCCCGCAACTGTTGTGGAATTCCGCTTTCGATCCCATCCGCGACGACCCGCGCTTCAAGGCGGTGCTGAAGAAGATCGGCTTGCCGTATCTGTCAGCCGATGGACCTGGGCCATGAGCCTGCTCACCGAACTGCGCCGCCGCAATGTCATCCGCATGGCGGGCTTGTATCTGGTCGGTGCGTGGCTGTTGACGCAAGTGTCGAGCACGGTGTTGCCGACGTTCGATGTGCCGAGCTGGGCGTTGCGTGCTTTGATTATTGTGCTCGCGCTCGGTTTCGTGCCGGCGCTGGTCTTCGCATGGATGTTCGAGCTCACGCCACATGGGCTCAAGCGTGAGTCGGGCCCGCCGACGTTGTCGAACGCACCTGCGAGCTTGGCCGGACTCTTGCCGAATCAGATCGATGCGACTGTCACGACCGGGACAACCGGCAACGCTAACACTCAACTCAAGGGCGCATCGCGCATTGATTCAATCGCAGTGCTGCCGTTTCACATGCGCAACTCGGATGCCGATACGGAATACCTGTCCAATGGTTTGGTGGAGTCGCTGATTTATCGCCTCTCGCATCTGTCCAGCTTGAACGTGTGTCCAACAAGTTCGATTCAGCGCTATCGCGCAGCGACCACGGATCCACTGCAGGCCGGGCGCGATCTTGGCGTGAGCGCCGTGATGACCGGTCGATTCACGCAGCGCGGGGATGCCCTCGTCGTAAGCGTCGAATTGCTTGACGTGGCCAACCAGCGATTGCTGTGGGGCGAGCGCTACGACCGCAAACTGGCCGATCTGCTGGCCACGCAGCGCGAGATCGCGGCCGAAATCGTTCAGAACCTCAAACCCGAGCTTTCGGCCCCGGACCGGGCGAGTCTCGACAAGCAGTACACCAGCAGCAACGCGGCGTATCAGCTGTATCTGAAGGGGAAGCATCACTATTCCAAGCGCACGCTGGACAGCATCGAGCGCGGCATCGATTGCTTCCGGCAGGCGATCGCGCTCGACCCGCAGTTCGCGCTCGCCTACGTTGGACTTGCCGATTCCTACATCAGCATGCCCGCGTTTTCCTATCGGTCTTCGCACGAGACGTATCCACTGGCGATCGCGGCCGTGCGTCGGGCGCTGGAGATCGATTTTTCGCTGGGCGAGGCGCATGCCGCTCTGGCGATTTCCGTGGCGTCGCACGATTGGAACTGGGTGGAGGCCGAACGCGAATTCAAGGTCGCCCTCGAACTCGCTCCGCGCGCGGCCGACACGCATTTTCGTTATGGAATGACCTTCCTCGGACCGATGGGGCGCACGCGAGAGGCCGTAGCCGAGCTGGAGCAAGCCGTGGAACTCGAACCTTTGACGCTGATCATCGGTACGAACCTCACGCTGGGATATATCTACGCGCGGCAATACGCGCGAGCGCTGGATCAGGCGCGGAAAACGCACGCGCTCGATCCCGGATTCATGGTGGGGCGTGTTGCGCTAGGTTTCGCTTACAACGCGAATGCGATGTACAACGAAGCCATCGCGTTGATCGAAACCGAACCCAAGGACAGTCCGGCGTATCGCTGGTTCCTGGTGTTTGCCGGCTATGCGTACGCCAAGTCGAATCGCCCGGCCGAAGCTCGGGCTGCGGTGGCGCAATACGCCGAGTTGGCAAAGGCGCATTACGTCAGCAACTACTATCTGGCGATCATGTACGCGGCGCTCGACGAACGCGAGGCGGCGTTTGCCGCGCTGGAACAGGCGTGCGTCGAACGCGATTTCTTCGTGGCCCGGCTCAACGTCGATCCGTTCCTTGATAATTTGCGCGACGATCCGCGCCTCGCCGAGCTCGCGCGACGCATCGGAGTGATCCGGGCGCCATGAGCTTGCTCAACGAACTGCGCCGCCGCAACGTCATCCGCATGGCGGGTTTGTACCTCGTCGGCGCGTGGCTGATCACGCAGGTGTCGAGCACGGTGCTGCCAATGTTCGACGCGCCGGCATGGCTGCCGCGCAGCATCGTGATTCTGCTGGCGATCGGTTTTGTGCCCGCGCTGGTCTTTGCGTGGATCTTCGAGCTGACGCCGCAAGGATTGAAGCGCGATGCCGAAGTGAAGCCGGAAGAATCGATCGCGCCGCAGACCGCGCGGCGCATGGATCGCATGATCATCGCCGTGTTGATTTGTGCGCTGGTGTACTTTGCGTTCGACAAATTCGTGCTGGCGCCGCGGCGCGAGGTGGCTGACGTGGCGGTCGCCAGTGCGGCTGCATCGGCGGCAGCGTCGGCGACGAAAAAATCCATCGCCGTGCTGCCTTTCGTCAACATGAGCGGTGATGCCAGGAACGATTACTTCAGCGATGGCATCACCGAGGAGATCCTCAACGCACTGGCGCAGATCCCCGATCTAAAAGTCGCCGCGCGCACCTCGGCGTTCGCGTTCAAGGGCAAGGATCAGGACTTGCGCAAGGTCGGCGAGATCCTGGATGTCGCCAGCGTGCTCGAAGGCAGCGTGCAGCGCGCCGGTGACGACGTGCGCATCACCGCGCAGTTGATCGATACGCACACCGGCTTTCATCTGTGGTCTGAGAAATACGACCGCAAGCTGGCCAATATTTTCGCTGTCGAAGACGAGATCTCCAAATCCATCGCCGACAAGTTGCAGCTGCAGCTGGGTGGTGCGCATACGGGTGTTGGCGGAAACACCAGCAATCCGCAGGCGCACGAATTGTATTTGCGCGGATTGAGCTTGCTCGCGGCGCGCGGGACGGGCCTGCGCGACGCAGCCGCTGCGTTCGGCAAGGCCGTGGAGCTCGATCCGGACTATGCACAGGCCTGGGGAGCGCTCGCCGAGACCGAACAATTGCTGCCGGCGTACACCGGGGAAGACATCGAGCCCGCAAGGGCGCGTGCCGAAGTCGCCGCGCAACGCGCGCTGGGTATCGATCCGGATACGGCTTCCGCGCTGGTCGCCATGGCCAATGTGCATGTGCTCCGCAGCGAGTGGGCGCAGGCCGAAAAGGCGTTTCGGCGTGCACTGTCTTTGGCGCCCGGAGATGCCGAAGCGGTCAATCAGTATGCCCAATTCCTGAACAACATAGGGCAACTGGAGCCGGCGTTGCAGCAGATCGACCGCGCCCGGCAGCTCGATCCGTTGTCGACGATCATCGGCGTCGTGCGCACGACGATTCTCATGGGATTGCGTCGCGATGCGCAAGCAGCAGTACAGATCGAAACAAGCCTGGCCGGCAATCCCGAGTTCTATCCGGGCTGCATGGTCGCGGCCATGCTCTACGTCGGTCTGCAGCGCAATGTCGAGGCCGAAGCACAGCTTCGCGCCGTGGCGCGGCACCTTGACGTGGACCCGGAGGCCAAGGTCGTGCTCGTGCGGGGAATCGCTGATCCCGCATCGCGCGGTGCCGCGTTGAACAGTCTCGATCGCGCACCAGCCAACGCCGATATCCGCGGCGATCAGCTGATCTACTCCGCATTTCTCGCGATGCTGGGTGAACGCAAGCGCGCCATCGACGAGCTGGAAAGCTATTCGGCCCGGCGCAGCGCCGCTGCCGGCGGGATGTTGTGGACCCGTCCGTTCGATCCACTGCGCAGCGATCCGCGCTTCCAGGCGGTGATGAAGAAGATGGACTTGCCGTACAAGCCAGCAGCGGACGCACCATGAACTTCCTTGCCGAACTGCGCCGTCGCAACGTCATCCGCATGGCCGGGCTGTATCTGGTCGGCGCGTGGCTGATCACGCAGGTCACGAGCACGGTGCTGCCGATGTTCGACGCGCCGGTCTGGTTGCCGCGCAGCATCGTGATCCTGCTCGCGGTCGGCTTCGTGCCGGCGCTGATCTTCGCCTGGGTGTTCGAGCTCACGCCGGAAGGCTTGAAACGCGACGCCGAGGTGAAGCCGGAGGAGTCGATCGCGCCGCAGACGGCGCGGCGCATGGACCGGCTGATCATCGCGATGCTGATTCTTGCACTTGTATATTTCGCCTTCGACAAGTTCGCGCTGGCGCCGCGGCGCGAAGCGGCGATGCTCGCCGATGCGCAGCAACCGGCGTCGTCACCGCAGGTGCGCGCCAAGTCGATCGCGGTGCTGCCGTTCACCGATCTGTCGCCGGCTCACGATCAGGAATATTTTTCCGATGGCATGGCCGAGGAAATCCTCAACGCGCTGGCGCAGATCAAGGACCTCAAAGTCGCCGGGCGCACGTCGTCGTTCTATTACAAAGGCAAGAACGAAGACCTGCGTGAGATCGGCAAGGCGCTCGGCGTCGCGCATATCCTCGAAGGCTCGGTGCGCAAGCAGGGCGAGAAGGTGCGTATCACCGCGCAGCTGATCCAGGCATCGGACGATTCGCATCTTTGGTCGCAGGCTTTCGATGGCGATCTGTCCGACGTGTTCAAGCTGCAGGAGGATATCGCGCGTGCGATCACGGACCAGCTCAAAGTGGTATTGAGCGACGAGCAAAAGACACGACTCGTGCCGGTGGCGACCGCCAATGCCGACGCTTACGCGTTGTTTGTCGAAGCGCAGACACTGGTGCGCCTGCGTGTCGGCAACGCGTTGCCGAGCGCGATCCAAAAGCTTGACGCCGCGTTGAAGCTGGATCCGTCATTCGCGCGGGCCTGGTCCAAGCGTGCCGTGGCTTACGCCGTGCTGGCGCAATACGCGGGCGGCGACTGGCAGCCGAACTGGGATGCGTCCGAGGCGTCCGCGAGTCGCGCGCTCGCGCTCGATCCGAACGATGCCGAAGCGTACGCGGCGCGCAGTTACAACCTGTTCTCGCAACGTCGCTACGCCGACATGGTCGAGCCGATGCAGCGCGCATTGCGGCTGGATGCGGAGGACGAAACGGCGCGCTACTGGGAAGTCAATGAGCTTGCTTCGCTCGGTCGAACGCGCGAGGTACTGCCGCGGCTCGACGCAATGATGGCGAATGATCCGAACAACCCTCGCGTGATGTTCTATCGCGCATATATGGCGTGGCGCGAGGGCGATCGCGGCACCATGCTTGCACTTGGCCGACGCCTGGAGGCGCTCGGATCGCCATGGGCCGACATCACGCTGGCAAGTTACGAGGGAGGTACGGGCGACTGCGACAACGGCGCGAAGCATTTCCGCGGCCGCATGGTGATGTTCGCCTCGAAGATTTCGGACGCCGAGTCGGACATATTATTTCGCGGCATGTGCACGGGCGGTGCCGCGCGCGAGCCCGCGAAAGCGGTGCTCGACGCACACCCGGACGATCAGTTCCTGCCTACGCTGTGGATTGAGCTCGGCGAGCCGGAACGCGCCTTCGCTGCGTTCGAGCACGGCGCCACCGGAATATCGGACGGCTTCCTCAACTGGTTGTGGCAACCGGACGACTGGTCGCGCAAGGCGCGCCAGAGCCCGGCGTTCCAGGGCTTCGCCAAACGCATAGGCCTTGTTGACTATTGGAAAAAATACGGCTGGCCGGATTTGTGCGCACCTAAGCCGGAAAATGGCCCGGATGGATTTACCTGCCAATGAATTTCATCGCTGAACTCAGACGACGCAAGGTGTTCAAGGTTGGCGCCGCCTATCTCGTCGTCGGCTGGCTGCTGATCCAGGTTTCATCGACGGTCGCGCCGCAGCTCAACTTGCCCGAGTGGGCGCCGCGTCTGGTTACTTTCATCATCCTGCTCGGATTTCCGATCGCGCTGGTGCTGGCGTGGATCCTGGAAGTCGGCGCGGAAGGCATCAAGCTCGACGTTGCGCCGAACGGCACGAAGCGCGTGATTGCGATCTGCGCAATCCTGGCAGCCGTTGCCATCGGCTGGTATTGGCACGAGCGTCCCGCGCCAGTGGGCGATGCCTCCGATGCGCGCTCGATCGCCGTGCTGCCGTTCGTCAACATGTCCGATGACAAGGGCAACGATTACTTCTCCGACGGCATCAGCGAGGAAATCCTCAACGTGCTGGCGCGCATGTCCGATCTGCATGTCGCCGCGCGCACCTCCTCGTTCTCGTTCCGCAAGCAGGAAAAGGAAATCCCGACGATCGCCCATGAGCTCAAGGTGCGCATGGTGCTCGAAGGCAGCGTGCGCAAGCAGGGCGAGCGCGTGCGTGTGACCGCGCAACTGATCGATGCCAGCAATGGCTTTCACGTCTGGTCGCAGACATTCGATCGCGACCTCAAGGACATCTTCGCGATCCAGGACGAGATTGCGAACGCGATTGCCAACGAGTTGCAGCTCAAGCTCGAAACGGCGCATCCGAACGGCGCAGCCGTGGCCGACACCGTCGACATGGCCGCGTACGATTCGTATCTGAAGGGGATGGCATTGTGGCAGGCGCGCGGCGGCAAGAACCTGCACGACGCCATCGACCTGTTCCGCGCCGCGCTGGCGCGCGATCCGAACTACGCCAAGGCCTGGGTCGGGCTGGCGCTGACGTATGCGATTCTGCCGGAATGGAGCGGCAGCGATGCGTTGGCCCAGACCAGCCCGCTCGCGCGTGATGCCGCCGAACACGCGCTCGCGCTTGACTCGACTTCGCCGGAACCTTACGCCGTGCTCGGCTACATGGCGGCGACGGAATTTCGTTTCGCCACCGCGCGTGCGATGTTCAAGCGCGCCCTGACTTTGGCGCCGTCGTACGCAACCGGCTACCAGTGGTCCGGCGAAACGCTCACGGACGAAGGCGACCTCGATGCGGCGCTGACGATGAGCCGGAAAGCGGCAGCGCTCGATCCGAAGTCGGGAATCGTCAACTCGGTGCTCACCAACATTCTGGTCACCGTCGGCCGCGACGATGAAGCGGTGGCCTTGTGCGATACGATCGTGGCGGTCGAGTCCGAATGGTGTCCGCTCGTGCGGTTTGAAGTGGCGATGGCGCGCAAGGACTACGTACGCGCGCGCGCCGCGATCGAAACTGCGGCGAAGGCGCGCGGGCCGCAGGCACTGGAGTTTTTCCACGCGCTGATGGACGCGCTGGACGGCAAGGGCGACGTGCCGGCGATCGCGCAGAAGCTGCTCGATCTGCCGGATGGCCAATCCAACCCGGACAGCCTCACGCCGCTCGCCGCCTACGATGCGATGTTCTGGTTCATGGCGATCGGGCGCAACGATCTGGCGATCGAGCGTTTCACGCACTTCGTGCGGATCCAGCCTTACGTCGCACGGCAATTGGGGTTCGATCATCATCTGGACGCGCTGCATTGCGAAGCGAAGTTCGTGGACCTGCTGCGCTCGCTGCATGTCGAAGAGCCGCATCTCGCGGCAGCTTGTGCAAAACAACACTGAGGGGCGTCACCCGCAGCGGCAGCGGCTAAAAACGCCCGATTTTGACATCGAAATAAATATCGTATTACGATGGCTCTATCGATATTCGGAGATGGGCTCATGTCAGCAGTGACGGTCTCGCCAAAATTCCAGGTCGTGATTCCACAGGCCATACGCCAGGCCATGGGCCTGGTGCCGGGAGTCAAGCTGCAGGTCGTGCATTTCCTCGACCGGATCGAGATGATCCCGGTGCGTTCGAGCAAGTCCTTGCGGGGCTCGCTGCGCGGTATCGATACCTCGGTGCCGCGCGAGCGCGATCGCGTATGAGTGCGCGCGCATGAACGTGGTGGACTCCTCCGCGTGGCTGGAGTATTTCGCCGATGGCCCGAACGCGAAGCATTTTGCGCGCACCATCGAGAAAGCCGACGAACTGCTGGTGCCATCGGTCACCTTGCTCGAAGTATTCAAGCGAATCAGCCAGCAGCGCGACGAATCCACCGCCCTGCAATACATGGCGGTGATGCAGCAAAGCGCCATCGTCGAACTCGATGCTGCACTCGCGCTGCACGCGGCCACCCTGAGTCTTCGCCACAAGCTGCCGCTGGCCGACAGCATCGTCTATGCGACGGCGCAGCGGGCCGATGCGCAGGTGTGGACGCAGGATGCGGATTTCGAGGGGCTTCCCGGCGTTCGCTTCTGGCGCAAAGCGTAGTCGGATCGATCGCATGCGCGCACTCGACACGATCCGGTACGCGACATGAATTTCTTCGCCGAGCTCAAGCGCCGCAACGTCATCCGCATGGCCGGGCTGTATCTGGTCGGCGCGTGGCTGCTCACGCAAGTGTCGAGCACGGTGCTGCCGATGTTCGATGCGCCGGCGTGGCTGCCGCGCAGCATCGTGGTCCTGCTCGCGATCGGCTTTGTGCCGGCGCTGATTTTCGCGTGGGTGTTCGAACTGACGCCGCAGGGTTTGAAGCGCGACGAGGAAGTCAAACCGGAAGAATCGATCGCACCACAGACGGCGCGGCGCATGGATCGGCTGATCATCGCCATGCTCGCGCTTGCCTTGGCGTATTTTGGTTTCGACAAGTTCGTGCTGGCGCCGCGGCGCGATGCGGCACTCGTCGTGGCGACCACGCAGGCGGTGACGGCAACGACGGCCGCGGCGGCGGCGCCGGCGGTCGACGCGCATTCGATCGCCGTGCTGCCGTTCGTCAACATGTCGGGCGATGCCGCGAACGAATATTTCTCCGACGGCATCAGCGAGGAAATCCTCAATGTGCTGGCGCGCACCGTAGGCCTGCAGGTCGCGGCACGCACGTCGTCGTTTTCGTTCAAGGGCAAGAATCAGGAAATCCCCGAGATCGCGCGGCAGTTGCAGGTGCGCATGGTGCTGGAAGGCAGCGTACGCAAGCAGGACGACCGCGTGCGGATCACTGCGCAGCTGATCGACGCGAACAAGGGCTATCACATCTGGTCGCAGACCTACGATCGGAAACTGTCGGACATTTTCGCCATCCAGGACGAAATTGCGAAGGCGATTGGCAATGAACTGCAGGTGCAGATCGTCGGTGCCTCCGAGAATGGTAAGTCCGCGGGTGGAACGCGCAATCTCCAAGCGTACGACCTGTATCTGCGCGGCATCGCGTTGTGGCAGACGCGGCGCGGCGACGCGCTGTGGCAGGCGGTCGAGCTGTTCGAGAATGCGGTAAAAGCCGATCCGAAATACGCCCAGGGATATGCCGGCCTGGCCTTGATCTACTCCATCATGGGGGCCTACACCGCGCGAATTCCATTTGCGGAAACTTTGCAGCGGGCGAGGGATTCCGCCGAGCGCGCACTGGCGATCGATGCGGCGCTGCCCGAGGCGTATGCGGCGCTCGGCAGGGTCGCGGTGCAGGAACGGCGGCGCGCCACCGGCGACGCGCTGTTGAACCGGTCGATCGAATTGCGGCCGTCGTTCGCAACCGCGTACCAATGGCGGGGAATGCTGTTGATGTCCAGCGGCGACTTCGGTGGCGGACTCGCTTCGCTGGAACGCGCGACGGCGCTCGATCCGCGATCACTCATCGTAGCCGAGAACCATGCCTTTGCCTTGCGCGTGCTCGGTCGTGATGCCGAAGCGCGGGAGCGCTGTCTGCGCGCGCTCGAGATCGATCCGGCGTGGTTTGGTTGTCTGGAGGATGTCGTCCTTGTCGATTTGCAGTCGCGCAATTTCAGCGAAGCACGAGTGATGCTGGAGCGGCTGGCCTCAGCCAAGAATTCAAGCGCCGTCGCGCAAGGCCGCGAGCTGACCGAAGCACTCAATGGAGGTGCCGACGACAAACACGCCCTCGCTCGCCGCTACGCAGCGTTGCCTTTCGACAGCGGTCTGGATCAGGCCAGTGGCAACGCGCTGGAAGGGTACGATATGCCGGCCATGCTGATCTTATTGGGCGAGCCCGGTCTCGCGCTCGACTATCTTGAGCGCTTGGCGCCGGAGATCGCGGGCACCGCAGATTGGACCGTCATGCTGCCCGCGATGGATCCGATCCGTTGCGACCCGCGCTTCGTCGCGGTGGTCCAGCGGCTGAAGACCACCGATCCGCATGCTCCGAAAGTCTGCGCAAAAAAGGTATGAGATGTCGCTGATCGCCGAACTCAAACGACGCAAGGTCTTCAAGGTAGGCGGTGCCTATCTGGTGGTCGCATGGCTCGCCGTGCAGGCCGTGTCGATCGGCTTCCC
>Ga0207647_10001858_pt1 | contig 16193 bp, 6 predicted proteins | sample KBSCornC2_FD_184295 | JGI IMG/M metagenome (GOLD analysis project Ga0207647, IMG submission 184295) | Corn rhizosphere microbial communities from Kellogg Biological Station, Michigan, USA - C2 (SPAdes) (version 2) | ecosystem: Host-associated > Plants > Roots > Rhizosphere ...
CTTCGTTTAAGATTGGCCATGCGTTTGTCAGAAGTTGATCCTTCCAAGGCGAAGACAGAATTTGAAGATGCGGCCAAAGGCAATTTGTTGACTAATAAATCACAAACCTTCCAGGTCCAGGAAAAACCAGGATGGGATGACCTATCGGGAATGTACACCCGCTGCTGGTACCAATTACCTGAAGCAGTTACTTTTAACAACCTGGTCGTAAATCTGGGAAGCGTTAAATCTCAAGATCAAATACCCACTGTTATTTCTGATCCTGCCGGGCAAGCTGCGGCAATTGCGAATATTAAACCTGCAAACTACGCAGGGCAATATTACCCGGTGCAGTTAACATCAAAAACAAACAACCCATTTTCTGCTTATTGGTTAGATGGATTGCCAAATTCAATCGATCCCCGTGCATACCAGATATTTTACATGCCGGGTAATAGCAGCGATCCTTCATTCCCAAGTGGAACTTGCGGAGCTGTAACTTCTAACACAACAGGGAAAGTAAAGGATATGAGTGGGTCTACGATTAAAACTATTGATGCTAAATACACCTGGAATCCAACACCTGATGGCAACTGGGGTGTGAAAGGTGATTGGCACAATACGCTTTTCCAGGGAGTAGACATCGGTGCTTCTACAGGAATGTCTCCAACACTTAAAAACCAATTCAGAACGCAAACTGCCAGTCGTGTGTTTTTTGGTCCCTGGGAAACCTACTTCCTTTTAGCAGAAGGTGCAGAGAGAGGATGGAACTCTCCGGTTGATGCGAAAACAGCTTATGAAACTGGTATTGCAAAAAGTTTTGAATATTGGGGCGTTTCCAGCTACCTCGGTGCTTATCTCGCTTCTACAGATTATAACAATGACGGTACTTCTGTAAACTGGGATAATACAACCGAGCCCGGAAGTACTCACACAATGAATTATGTAGATGGTTTAACCGGCACGCCAGGCACAACCAACATTAGTTATCCGGTAAACAATTTGTACAAGAACGGAACAGTAAGAAACGATCATCTTACAAAAATCATCACTCAAAAATTTATTGCTCAAACCCCTTGGTTGCCATTGGAAACCTGGAGCGATCACAGGAGGTTAGGATTGCCCTTCTTTGAAAACGTTGTACTTGAAGGTCCAATACAAACACTTCCTGCTCTTAACAACAGCAACTACATGACAAGCAGCCAGAAGTTTTTCCCTCAGAGAATGAAATATCCTTCCGGCTTGCAAAACAGTAACGTAAATGGTTACCAACAAGCCACAGGATTTTTAGGTGGACCGGACGAGGTGCTGACGCCATTGTGGTGGGCTCAAAAATAGGAGTTAGTTTTCTCACATACAGCAATCGTAATAGCCCCTAATCATAGGGGCTATTTTGTAAAGCAAAACCATTTGATTGAAAACTGCCTTGTAGATTTATCTTTTTAAACCTAGTTAATGAAAGTTTTTTCCTCCATTGTTTTTTGTTGGTGTTTGTTTTTAAATCCTTTCTGTGTCCAGGCGCAAATAACAACACTGCCTCTTGTGAAGGGATGGAAGTTTTCTCAACATGGGACCAATAATTGGCATGAAGCGAAAGTGCCCGGCACAATTCATACGGATTTGCTTTACAATAAACTCATTGCCGATCCTTACTATCGCGACAATGAAAAAAAACTGCAGTGGATTGATAAACAGAACTGGGATTACAAAACAAACTTCGCTGCGCCTGCTTCACTTCTCAAACAAAAAAATATTGAACTGGTATTTGATGGACTGGATACTTATGCCGATGTTTATTTGAATGGGGAACTGGTTCTTTCTTGTGATAACATGTTTAGGCAGTGGCGTGTTGATGTGAAGAACATCCTGCGAACAAACAATCAATTGCTCATCCGTTTTTTTTCTGCAAAAAATAAGGTTGATTCCATTGCACAATCGAAATTGCCTTCCGTGTTGCCCGATAATCCAAGAGTGTATGCCCGCAAGGCGCAATATCATTTTGGTTGGGATTGGGGACCGACTTTCATCACTTGCGGCATCTGGAAAAAAGTGTATCTCGAAGCCTGCGATAAAACGCCGGAAGAACAACCATTTTTCAATTCGCGCAAAGTTGAACTGGTGCAGGAGCATGACGAAATTGGCAAATCATTTTATTTTAAGATCGACGGCAAGCCGGTGTACATGAAAGGGGCCAATTATATTCCTTCCGACATGTTTTTGCCACGACTTACAAGGGAAGACTATCGTAAAATTTTGCTCTCTGCTAAAAATGCCAACATGAATATGCTTCGGGTTTGGGGTGGCGGCGTTTATGAAGATGATGCTTTTTATGATTTGTGTGATCAGTTGGGGATTTATGTATGGCAGGATTTTATGTTTGCCGGAGGTATGGTGCCGGGTGACAAACATTTTTTCGAAAATGTAAAAGAAGAAGTAAAATATCAGATTAAACGCTTGCGCCATCATCCGTGCATTGTTTTGTGGTGTGGCAATAATGAGGTTGATGAAGCCTGGAACAATTGGGGATGGCAAAATCAGTTCAATTTGCATGATGAAGATTCTGCAAAAATTTGGAAAGACTACAAACGTTTATTTATTGATAGCTTGCCCGTGTGGGTGAAACAATGGGATGGAACAAGACCTTATGTTAGCACTTCGCCACTGCATGGTTGGGGAAGAAAAGAAAGTTTCACAGAAGGAGATAGTCATTATTGGGGCGTTTGGTGGGGTTTGCAGGATATTGAAGTGTTTGAAAATAAAACCGGACGTTTTGTAAGTGAATATGGTATGCAAGCCATGCCGGACTATCCAACGGTGTTATCATTTTCAGAGCCGCAAGACCGTTATCTTTTTTCCGATGTGCTGAAGGCGCATCAAAAGGCCTCTGAGGGCAATCAGAAAATTCAATCTTACCTGGACAGGTATTTTTTAGATTCTAACAAAGTGAAAAAACTTTCCTTGCAGAATTACACTTATCTCACACAATGTCTCCAATATTATTGTTTCAAAAATATCATTGCCATTCATCGAAGCAAATATCCTGTCAACATGGGTACGCTGCTTTGGCAATTGAATGATTGCTGGCCGGTCTGCAGCTGGAGCATTACAGATTACAGCCGGAAACCCAAAGCTGCATGGTACGGAGTAAAAGAGGCCTACAGGGATGATGTGATGCCGGTCAGGGATTCTGTTCGTCCTAAAGATTTAAAACTGCAGAAGCCTACATTTGTTTTGAAATATGAAGGTGGAAACCGCATTAGTATCGGCTGTAATACCGATGCAAAGTATGTTTATCTATACAACGATTCTTCTTTCTTAAATGTGAGTGATAACTATTTCGATTTAAAAGCGGGTGAGAAAAAATATATTACAATCGATCAAAAAAACTTTAGTTCAGTTGATAGTAAAAAGATCAAAATAAAATCGCTTTATGAGGTGCTCCATTAAATTAAAATGTTGTGCAACGCAAAGATACTTTTGATGTTTGAAATTTGGAGTTGCATAAATATCGGCAAGTCAAAAAACTGTAAAGCGAATGTTGAGGGCTGTAAAACAAAATTTTTCGATTAACAAAAACTAAACAGGATTGTGTCAGGGAAATTGAAATTTTTATTCTTCTGCTTGTTTGTCTCGGAAATTGTATATGCTCAATCCGATGTCCAGGTAAAGTTTGATGCACCTGCGGTTCATTTCACACAGTCCATTCCATTGGGCAACGGACGTTTGGGTGCTATGGTTTTTGGCGGAGTGAACAGCGAAAGAATTGTACTCAATGAAATTTCAATGTGGTCTGGTGGTATAGAAGATCCAAACCGCCATGATGCACATGAATATCTTTCCTCTATTCAGCAATTGTTGAAAGAAGAAAAGAATAAGGAAGCGCAGGAGTTGTTACAAAAGCATTTTACATCTGCGGGTCAAGGCTCGGGAAATGGCAATGGGAAGAAGGTAAAGTTTGGATGTTATCAAATTCTTTCCGATTTATTTATTAACTGGCACGACACTTTGCATCCAGTAACTGATTACAAAAGAGCTTTGCAAATTGATAAAGCGCTCGCGACTACAACATGGAAACGAAATGGTGTGTCGTATAAAGAAGAAGTTTTTGTAACGGCGCCTCAACAAGCAATTGTCATTCGTTTGACTGCCAATAAACCGAAAGCAATTTCATTTCAGCTTGCATTAAACAGGGAAGAAAACGCTTCAATTAATTCTTCAAAAAATACCCTTACAATGACGGGGCAATTAGATGGCGGCAACGGCGATAAAGGAATCAAATTTGCGGTGTACGCAAACCTTCTTTCTGCCGATGGAAATATAAAAGCAAAGGATAACGGTTTGCAAATTGAAGATGCGTCTCAATCCACTATCGTCATTAGTGCTGCAACAGATTTAAATTGGCCGCATGTTGAAACACGGGGTAAAGACCCGTTGTTGACTGCGAAAAAATATGTTGAATCCGCATGCAAGCTTTCATGGAACCAATTGTTGCAAAATCATTTGACTGATTTTAGTTCCTACTTCGAACGGTGCAGGTTCCGGTTAACTTCAACGCAAAATGATTCCATCAATAATCTTACTACAGCAGAGCGCCTGTTTCGTTATGCAAAAGGGGACATCGATGTTACACTGCCTGTTTTGTATTTTAATTTCGGAAGGTATCTGTTGATCTCAAGCTCCCGCCCCGGTGGGTTGCCTGCTAATTTGCAGGGACTTTGGGCTGACGCATATCAAACTCCGTGGAACGGTGATTATCACTTAAACATCAACCTTGAAATGAATTATTGGCCGGCAGAAAAAACAAATTTACCTGCATTGCATTTAGCGTTGATTCAATTCGTTCAACAATTGGTTAAGCCCGGAGAAAAAACAGCAAAAGCATATTACAACACCAGTGGATGGACTGCACACATGATGAGCAACCCGTGGAAATTTACAGCACCAGGGGAAAGTGCTACGTGGGGATCTTCGCTTACCGGCGGTGCCTGGCTTTGCGAGCATTTATGGCAACATTATATCTACAGTCCCAATAAAAAATATTTGCAAAGCATTTACCCGGTGCTGAAAGGTGCTGCAAAATTTTATACTGGTATTTTAATTAAAGATCCTAAAACAAATTATCTCGTTACGGCCCCATCCAACTCGCCTGAAAACACTTACATCACTGAAGATGGTTTCCACGGACAAACTACAATGGGCCCAACCATGGATATGCAAATCGGAAGAGAATTATTATCAAACACTATCGACGCTGCAACGATTTTAAATGTTGACGCACGGTTTTGCGATTCTCTAAAAAAAATAAAGCAACAACTGGCTCCAAATCAAATCAGTCCTTCAACTGGCGGAATTCAGGAATGGATCCGAGATTACAAGGAAGCCGAGCCACAACATCGTCATGTTTCAGATTTGTATGGTTTGTATCCTTACGATGAGATCAATCCAATTGATGCACCCAAACTAACCGATGCTGCAAAAAAGACTTTGCTGCGAAGAGGTGATGAAGGGACGGGTTGGTCAAGGGCATGGAAGGTTGCATTTTGGGCAAGGTTGGACGATGGAGATCATGCTTTGAAAGTATTGAAGGGATTATTGCAACCTGCATTTACAGGTGGAGATAAATATGAAATGAAAGGAGCAGGAACCTACCCAAACCTATTCTGCGCACATCCTCCTTTCCAAATTGATGGAAACTTTGGCGCCACTGCAGCCCTTTGTGAAATGCTAATGCAAAGCACAGGTAAAAATTATGCAATTCGTTTTTTACCTGCATTACCTTCATCAAAAGAATGGAGCGGCGGAAATGTGAAAGGACTTTGTGCACCTAACGGCTTTGAGGTAAGCTTTGCATGGAGCGGTGCAAAACTGAGCGGGGCAAAAATTCATTCTAATTCAGGTTATGATTGTTTTGTGCAATTGCCTAAAGGAATGAACGTGTATGATGCTTCGGGGAAAACAGTTCGACTGAGAGTTTTATCGAACGATGTAGTAAGCTTTATTACTAAGAAAGGACAAAATTATTTTTTGAAATAAGAAATCAAGTATCATGAAAAGGATTGTATTGTTTGGCTACGCTTTTTATTTCTTAACTGCTGTGCATGCACAACAAAAAATCAATCCTGATTCCATTCGCAATAAAATGCAATGGTTCCAGGATGCTAAGCTCGGTATCTTCATTCACTGGGGATTGTATTCGGTGAACGGGATAGGAGAGAGTTGGAGTTTTCACAACAAAGAAATTAGCTACGCCGATTACATGAAGCAAACGAAAGGATTCACGGCATCCAGATACAATCCTGAAGCATGGGCTTCGCTTATTAAAGAAAGTGGTGCGCGTTATGCTGTCATCACTACCAAGCATCACGATGGAATGGCTTTATGGCCAACAAACCAAAATAGTTTGAATGTCGTAAAAAATACACCTGCCAAGAGAGATTTGCTTAAACCTTTTTATGAAGCATTAGACAAACAGGGTATCAAGCGTGGTGCATATTTTTCTCTCATTGATTGGAGCTATAATGATTATCCAGGATTTTTAAAAGACAGCGATCGTTATAAAATTGCGGATGATCCTGAACGCTGGAAACGTTTTCAAAAATTTTTTCAGTCGCAGATCGATGAGATAAACACAAATTACAAACCAGCGTTATGGTGGTTTGATGGCGATTGGGAACATAGTGCAGAACAATGGCAGAGCGAAAAAGTTCGCGGGCAAATTTTGAAGGTGAATCCTGCTGCAATTATCAACGGCAGGTTGCAAGGTTATGGTGATTATGAAACCCCCGAACAAAATTTTCCGGTAAGCCGTCCTAAATATAATTGGTGGGAATTATGCATGACCGTCAATAACAATTGGGGTTGGCAACCACAAGATACCAATTGGAAAACGCCCTTTGAGATCATTACCATTTTTGCCGATGTTGTAAGCAATGGTGGTAATCTTTTGCTAGATATTGGTCCAAAAGAAGATGGGACGATCCCACCGCAGGACGTAACTGTTTTGAAAGAGTTAGGCAAGTGGAACAAGAAACATGAAGAAGCAATTTTTGGAACACTGCCCGGCATGTTGCAGGGACATTTTTATGGACCAACAACGATTTCAAAAGATTCTTCAACACTGTATTTGTTTCTTCCTGCACATCAAACTGGAAATGTAATGATTAAAGGATTGAGCAATGAAATCAAAGATGTGCAGGTGTTGGGAACGCCTTATCATTTGTCCCATAAAATCGTAGGAAAAATTTCATGGAGTTCCGTACCCGGGTTGGTATTCATCAATGTTCCTGAAAAATATACCGATCAATACATGACAGTGTTGAAATTGACATTGGATAAACCTTTGAAATTATACGAGGGCCATGGTGGTTTTAATTAGATTTTATTAAAGGCTTGCAAGGGGGGAAATTTCGTAATCGTTTTTGCTAAAGGATCGTAGAAAAATGCGTTTAAAAAAAATAAGTTTGTTCATAGCTTTATTATCGCTCAATAATTTTCTGAATGCGCAAAATCTTTTTGAACTTGATAGTGGATGGTATTGCAACAATATCAAAAATGTAAAGGAAGACGGCCTTGTTATTTCATCTGTAAATTATAGACTAAAGAATTGGTTGCCTGCCACTGTCCCGGGCACTGTATTGACAACCATGCTCAATAATAAGTTAGTTGCAGATCCTTTTTATGGAATGAACAATAAATACATTGCGGACATTTACTTCACCGGTAATGATTATTACACCTATTGGTTTGTGACGGATTTTAAAGAAACTGCAGAAAAAGGACAACGCGTTTGGTTGCAACTAAGAGGTGTCAATTATAAATATGACGTTTATCTCAACGGAAACAAATTAAATGATCGCGTGCAGGAAGGCATGTTGTTGAGAGCTCAGTTTAATATCACAGCCTATCTGTCAAAAAATGGCAACAATCGTTTAGCCATTTTAGTTTTTCCACCCGACGTACCCGGAAATCCAAATGGCGGCCAGGGCGGCGACGGAACCATTGCAAAAAATCTAACAACACAATATACCGCCGGATGGGATTGGATTCAGCCAATTCGTGATCGCAACACAGGCATTTGGGACAAAGTGTGTATTGAAAAAACAAATGCGGTCAACATAAGCAATCCGCATGTTGTTACGCTTGTGCCTGGCGTTCGAAATCCTCGCGATCTAAAGCAAACTGCGGCCACAATTAAGCTGAGTGCCGAATTAACAAATGCTTCCAATGAAACAATGAACGGTGAACTGCAGTACCGGCTCAATAATAAAACGATCAGCAAGCACGTGATACTTGCTCCCAATAAAACTTCTTTGGTTCAATTGCCTGATCTTGTCTTGAATAATCCGAAGCTTTGGTGGCCTAATGGATATGGACCGCAAAATTTATACAACATCAAATTGCAGTTTGTTTCCGGTAATAAAGTTTCTGACAGCGAAGACATTCAATTTGGTGTAAGGCAGATTGCAACGCAATGGAATGCACACACCGAAAGCATGCAAGCTTTTGTAAACGGGCAAAAGATTTTTATCAAAGGTGGTAATTGGATTATTTCAGATGCAATGCTTCGTTTTAGTAAAGAACGTTACGATGCCGAGATCCGCTTTCATCACGATATGAATTTAAACCTGATCCGAATTTGGGGCGGGGCGATTACCGAACGACCAGAATTTTATAATGCATGTGATAAATATGGTTTATTGGTTTTTCAGGATTTTTGGTTTAGTGGTGATTGTAATGGAAGGTGGCTCGATCCTATGAAAAAAGAAGATCAGTGGACAAGAAGAAAGTATCCTGACGATCATCAATTGGCTTTGCAAACAGCGGCAGATCAAATTAAGCTCATTCGCAACCACCCATCACTTGCATTTTGGTGTGGTGGTAATGAAATCACGCCACCGGATGATATTTTTACCGGTTTGAAAGATTCTTTATTGCCTTTGCTGGACGGCACACGTTATTTCTTTGATTATTCCAACAGCGATAGTATGTCTCTTAATACGGTTGGTGGAAACGGTGACGGTCCTTACTCTATTCAGCCCCCCAAAACATTCTGGACCAAAAAGACTTTTCCTTTTAATTCCGAGGTAGGGTCCGTTGGCGTTGGCGATTATGTTTCATTACAGCGCTTTATTCCTGCTGAAAATTTAATTGCACCCCAGCATCCGGGTTTTACGGACTCTGTGTGGCAGTATCATAAATATATTCCGTATGAACATTATTTGGATCCGTACGGCACCGTAAAAGATATAAAGGATTTCGCTATGAAAGCACAGTTGGTCAACTATGATCAATACCGGGCGTTAGCGGAAGGTTTTTCTTCCCACATGTTTGATTGGTACACAGGCTTCATTATTTGGAAAACACAGAACCCGTGGACGGCAATGCGCGGTCAGATGTATGATTATTATCTTGACGTTAACGCATGTTTGTATGGACTGAGAAAGGGGAGTGAGCCCCTGCATATTATGATGAACCCGGCAGACAGTATGGTTATGTTGGTGAATAACGGTTTTGATACAAGACGAAACCTGATGGTTGAAGTAAAGGCATACGACGTGCAAACAGGAAAAGACAGCCTCTATAGTTTGATGTTTAATGATGTGGCGCCATCAATGAGTAAAAAACTATTTTCGATAAACGGTTTTTTAAAAACACTGAAAAAAGATGACGGCCTGTTTGTTTCTTTAAAATTGTTTTCAGAACAAAAACAATTGTTGAGTGAAAATTTATACTGGCTCCCGGCAGAAGATGCCGATTATACTGCTTTACAAAGAATGAAAAGAGCAGTATTAGAAATTTCAGCAAAAAAGATAAATGATAAACAAATCAATGTTACACTGACAAATAATGCGACTAATCCCGTTGCTTTCTTCAACCGCATCGCGTTAATAAACGCCGAAACGCAACAACGGATTTTGCCTGCATTTTTTTCTGACAATTACCTCAGCATTCTGCCCGGCGAAACAAAAACGGTAGTAATTGATTTTACGGATAAAGATGCATCGGTCAAAAAGAAAATTCAGGTATATGGTTGGAACGTTGACGAGCAATTAATTCAAATTGGAGAATAAAACTGAAATTATAAATAATGAAAATCACTAAACAAATCACTATTTCTTTTGTAGCTTTTTTCTTATTGCAAAGCGTTTTTGCACAAACTCCCGTTGACCTTGTAAATCCGCTGATGGGGACAGAGAGCAAACCTTCGTTGTCCAACGGTAATACATACCCTGTGATAGGTACGCCCTGGGGAATGAACTATTGGACGCCTCAAACCGGAAAGAATGGCGATGGCTGGCAATACACTTACGGAGCCGATAAGATTGTTGCATTCAAACAAACGCATCAGCCTTCACCCTGGATGAACGATTACGGAGAGTTCAGTATTATGCCTGTTACGGGCTCATTGAAATTTACCCCGGAGAAACGGGCGAGCTGGTTCTCTCATAAAACAGAAATTGCAAAGCCGTATTATTACAGCGTTTATCTGGCTGACGCCGGCGTGACAGCAGAACTCGCCCCAACAGAACGTGCGGCAATGTTACGCTTTAGTTTTCCTCAGTCAGATAGTTCCTTTATTGTAGTAGACGCATTTGAAAAAGGTTCTTACATTAAGATCATTCCTTCACAGCAAAAAATAATTGGTTATACTACACGGAACAGCGGGGGTGTAGCACCGGGGTTCAAAAATTATTTTATTATTTATGTTGATAAGCCTTTCACATTCGCCAAAACATTTGATGGTGATCGATTGGTAAATGATTCTCTTGAAATAACCTCACCGCACAGCGGTGCAGTTATCGGTTTTAAAACAAGTAAAAGCGAACAGGTGCAGCTAAGAGTTGCTTCCTCTTTTATTAGTTTCGAGCAGGCTGAGTTAAATCTTTCGAGGGAATTGGGAACCAGGAATTTTGAAACCATAAAACAAAATGCAAAAGAAACATGGAATAAGAGACTAAGTCGGATTATGGTTGAAGGTGGAACAGACATGCAGCAAAAAACGTTTTACAGTTGTTTGTATCGCATGATTCAGTTTCCACAAAAGCATTACGAAATAGACGCAGCTAATAAAATTGTGCATTACAGTCCTTACAATGGTAAAGTGATGCCGGGTTATTTGTACGCCGGCACAGGATTCTGGGACACGTTCAGGGCATTATACCCATTTCTTAATTTAATGTTCCCTTCTGTAAACAAGGAAATGCAGCAAGGATTGATCAGCGATTATAAAGAAGGCGGATGGTTGCCTGAGTGGAGTAGTCCTGGTTATCGCGATGTGATGATCGGCAATAATTCAGCATCCGTCGTAGCAGATGCTTATTTAAAGGGATTACGTGGCTATGATATTGAAACGTTGTATGAAGCCTTGAAGCATGGAGCGAATAACGCAGGTCCAAACGCAACCGGCAGAGAAGGAATTCAATATTACAATGAGCTTGGTTACGTGCCTTACGATGTCAAAATAAATGAGAACGTTGCAAGAACTTTAGAATATGCTTATGATGATTTCTGCATTGCACAACTTGGACAAAAATTAGGCAAGCCCAAAGATGAAGTTGATTTTTATTTGAAGCGAAGCCAGAACTTCCACAATGTGTTTGACAAACAAACAGGTTTGATGCGTGGAAAAAATAAAGACGGGAGTTTTCAATCACCCTTTAATCCTTTTAAATGGGGCGACGCATTTACCGAAGGGAATAGCTGGCATTATACATGGAGTGTATTTCATGATATAGCAGCCTTAAAAAAACTAATGGGTGGCAATGAGGCATTTGTTGCCATGCTTGATTCTGTTTTTAAGATGGAACCCGTATTTGATGAAAGCTATTATGGTTTTGTAATTCACGAAATCCGTGAGATGCAGATCATGAACATGGGACAGTATGCTCATGGCAATCAACCCATCCAGCACATGATTTATCTGTATAACTATGCCGGACAGCCCTGGAAAGCACAATATTGGATTCGTGAAGCAATGAACAAATTGTATAAAGCTACACCTGATGGGTATTGTGGAGATGAAGACAACGGCCAGACAAGTGCATGGTACGTGTTTTCATCAATGGGTTTTTATCCCGTTTGCCCAGGCACGGATCAATATGTGCTGGGTACACCTCTGTTTAAAAAGATGACAGTAAAATTAGAAAATGGGAAGACCATAACAATTAATGCCGTCGGTAATAGCGATCAAAACCGGTATGTAAAATCATTGAAGTGGAATGGTGTTTTGTACGACAAGAATTGGATTAATCATTTTGATTTACTAAAAGGAGGCTCATTGAATTTTGTAATGGATGCAATGCCTAATAAGAGAAGAGGAGTATCGGAGACTGCCTATCCGTACTCTCTATCCCAATAGATAAGTAAACTGCATCTCATTATAATTATTCGCAGCTATTGAAAACGGTTAATTGAAAATGAGAAGCTTGCGTTGAAAATAAAATTCTTTAAATAGATCGTATGAACAAAACTGTTCTCCTGGTTTGCTGTCTTGTGTTATGCGCAGGGGCAAATTCACAAATGACTGTTCCTTATTTTGGAAAGATTGACTGGATCAATGGTTATGCAAAAGAAATTACCGGTGAAAACATTGGTTATTTTTCAGCGTATCCTGATTATGCAACAACGGCACTATTGACGAGGTGCACTGACGGGAAAAAAGTTATCGAATGGGAAACAGCCCCTATTCCGAAAAATATAAAAGGCAAATACGTTTACTTCAGTTGGGTTGCCGCGCATTCCTCCGGAACAAGCGGAGGAAAAAGAAATTTCGATCTGTATGTAAATGATCAAAAGATTCTGACGTTTACAACTTATCCTGATAACCAAATGCCTATTTGGAGTTATGCTGCGCCAGACAGTTCACGAATTGTGTTTGTGCGAACCAAAACCGATGCCGCCAATGACGCGCATGGTCTTGCTTTTTTAAGATTGCCTGTCGATAAACTAAAGGCAGGGTTTCCGGTAAGACTTAAAGTGGTTGGCCAGGCACAGGAAAGCAACGATTGGTACATGACTTTTAAATTTTCATTTGAAGAGAAAGTTGATATCACTCCCATGCCGTTTGTCTTAAAGAACGGAAAGCAATCTATGCTTCTTACCGCGCTGCATTTTGGGAAAGATGAGCCTTTGAAAATAAAAGTAAATAATCATCAGGCATATTTGTTTACGGTAAAAAACGGGATGAACAGTTTTGACATACCGGTAAATGCTGTTCAAAAACAAGACAGCGTCTTTATCAGTGCAAGTGTTAATGGTAAAACTTTAGTGGAAAATTATTTTGAGATAAAACCGGTTGTTTATCGTGAGATTTATTTTATCCATCATTCACATACAGACATTGGTTATTCAAATCTTCAGCCTGAAGTGCTTCGCATCCAAATGAAAAATATTGATGATGCTTTACGAATGATCGATGTGACGAAAAACTTTACCAGGGAAGCAAAATTTAAATGGAATATCGAATCGTTGTGGGTTGTTGAAAATTATTTAAATCAGGCATCGCAAACGCAAAAAGACCGGTTTATTAAGGCGGTGAAAAATGGTAGCATTTGTTTGTCGGGATTGTACGCTAATATTCTTACAGGCATTTCAGAGCCCGAAGAAACATTTCATTATACAGATTTTGCCCAGCGACTGAAAGAGAAATATGGCGTGAAAATAGAAAGTGCCATGATCTCAGACATTCCCGGTTATGCCTGGACAACCGTGACGGGGCTTGCGCAGGGTGGCATCAAATATTTTTCAAGCGGTCCAAATTATTTGGGGCCGACACATCCCTATCTTGGCGACAGGGTTGGATACTTTGTAAAGGAATGGGGCGATAAACCGGTATGGTGGCGATCGCCGTCAGGCAATGAAAAAATTTTATTCTGGACTGCAGGCAAAGGTTATTCATCATGGCATGGAACACCCCCGGGGGGAGTATTTGAAAAAGCACCTAAAAAAATTGCTGCCTACATGAACGAGCTCAGTGAACATCAATATCCTTATGACATTGTTCAATGGCGGTATAACATTGTTTCTGATAACGGGCCGATTGATACTACCGTTTCAAATTTTGTTGAGCAATGGAATCAAAAATATTCATCGCCTAAGATTATATTGAGTACAACAGATCAATTGTTTGAAACTTTTGAAAAGAAATATGGAAACCAAATCCCTGTTGTAAAGGGAGACATCACTCCCTATTGGGAAGACGGTGCATTTTCTACGGCTTATGAAGAAGGAAAAAATAGAAGCAACAGTTTGCGGTTGCAACAACTAACTACATTGTATTCAATTTTGAATCCCTCAAAATATAATGCTGATTCTTTTTACAATGCATGGAAAAACATTTTGCTTTTTCATGAACATACATGGGGAGCATACAACAGCATTAGTGAACCCGATGTTCCATTTGTAAAAGAGCAATGGCAAATAAAAAAGCAATTTATGCTTGATGCCGATTCGCAGCTTAATCGTATGGAAGAACAATTGTTCAAACCTATCACAAATGCGAAATCAAAAAAACTTGCTGTTGTCAATACTGCATCCTGGAGCCGAAGCGGGCCGGTAGTTTTTCAAGTTCCGGTTAATATTGAATCGGTCGAAGATAAAACTGGAAGAAAGTTTCCGCTGCAAAAGTTAAGCGATGGAAAATATGTTTTCCTGGCTGAAAATATTCCCGCGCTCGGCAGTTCTGTTTTTTCTATAACAGATGAAAAATCCGGGAACCTTATGAACAGTTTTATTCTCACGGATAGCTCAGTTTCAAACGGGAAAATTTTTATTCAATGGGACAAAACAGGCAGCATCATAAAAATTGCCGACAGCACGGGTTTCAATTATGTTGGATCATTTAATAAGCAGGGGTTAAACAGTTACTGGTATGTTCCGGGAGTGGATCCCTCGGAAGCGTTGACAAATGGTGTGGTACAGATAAAGGTCCTTGGCCGGGGCCCTGTTGTTGCAACTTTGGCCATGATTAGTGAAGCTCCAGGCAGTAAAAGCCTGGAACGAAGAATCAGCCTGTATGAGGGTAGCGATGAAGTCTTTATTGAAAACATCATCGACAAAAAATCCGTCCGCCAAAAAGAATCTGTTCACTTTGGTTTTCCATTTAATAGCACTCTAATGAACAGTACCCTGGATGCAGGGTATGGCACTATGCAATATTTGGTAAACCAATTGCCGGGGTCGAACATGGATTATCTCTACGGACGCCGCTGGCTCAATGTTGCCAATGCTCAAAGAGGAATACAATGGATGTTTATTGAAGCACCATTGGTAGAACCGGGCAGCATGATTGATGAAAGACACACGGTCAATCAATCGCATAAAGCTTGGAAAACAAAAGGAGAACCTACTTCGACATGGTTTAGCTACGTAATGAATAATTACTGGCATACAAACTATAAAGCAGACCAGGAGGGAGTTAGCCATTTTCGGTATGCGCTTAAAATTCATGGTGTAACGAATCAAACTGAAATTGAAAAAACTGCTTTTGAATTTTCACAACCCCTGATTGCGTTTCCTATAAATGAGAATGAAATCCCGGGCCAAGAATTGTTTGAATTGACAAATAGTAAGATTGTGGTGACAAGCATAACACCCTCGAAAACGGGTTTTGTTGTCCGTTTGTTCAACCCCGAATCCTCGCAGCAACAAACGGGTTTTCATTGGAAATCAATTAAACCTTCACAACTTATCAAACTGACAAAAGGAAATATAAGCGGTGAAGAAGGAAACATTGAGTTGGATGGTATGTCGGTTATGGAGGTAGAAATTGTTCGCTGAAAAAAGTATTTGATAAAAAACCTGGACGGCAAGGCTAATCGATCTTTGAGATCAAATAATCTCAATGGCTACTTTTGAAAATAAAATGCCTGCCAGCCATGGGAAAAAAGGGGATAGGATGAGATGGATTTTGAACCCCGGCTACTAACTTGTTGATTCCCGGGGCCACAAAAAGATTTTTCGTTACAATCTCCAGTTGTAGTGATAAAAAATGGGTTGTGGCATGCACATGTGATCGCAGGTCTCTGCTTGTCTTTTTACATCACCTCTCACAGTAATGCTCCGGCACGGTGCTTTCCTTTTTTGATTTTTATATCCATAAAAACAAATTGTATCAAATTTGTCTCGTATCAGAATTTTTAAATTTTCATTTGATGAAGCCGCTCACTTTCTTTTCAATATTTGCGATGCTATTAGCTTTTGTTAGCTGCCATAAC
>Ga0207647_10001859_pt1 | contig 16183 bp, 10 predicted proteins | sample KBSCornC2_FD_184295 | JGI IMG/M metagenome (GOLD analysis project Ga0207647, IMG submission 184295) | Corn rhizosphere microbial communities from Kellogg Biological Station, Michigan, USA - C2 (SPAdes) (version 2) | ecosystem: Host-associated > Plants > Roots > Rhizosphere ...
CAGCCGAGGGTAGATGCAGCTTGAACCCAAAAACAGCAGCCGCTTCACGCCCGTCTGCCGGCTCGCTTCGATGACATTTGTTTGCAGAATCAAGTTGTCGCGGATGAAGTCCGCGGGATACGTGTTGTTGGCCAGGATGCCGCCGACCTTCGCCGCCGCCAGAAATACATACTCCGGCCGCTCCGTCGCAAAGAAAGAATCCACCGCACGCGCATCCAACAGGTCAAGCTCCGTACGCGTGCGTAACAAGATCCGGGCAAAACCCTTCTGCTTCAGATAGGCGGTGATCGCCGAGCCCACGAGCCCGCGATGACCTGCCACAAAGATTCTGCTGTCGCGATTCATTACCTCTGCCTACTCGTGGTAGCGGAATGCATTGAAGCCGTGCTTGTGCACCAGCGCGTCACGCTCCGCTTCCTTTAGGTCTTCTGTCACCATCTCGGATACGAGCTCCGCAAAGCTGGTGCGCGGTTTCCATCCCAGTTCGCGGTGGGCCTTTGAGGCATCGCCCAGCAGCGTCTCTACCTCCGCGGGGCGAAAGTACCTCGGATCCACCGCCACAATCACGCGGCCCTCCGTATCCAGTCCCTGTTCGTCCACACCCTCACCTTTCCACTGCAACCGGATGCCAAGATGCCCCGCCGCCCGCTCCACGAACTCCCGCACACTGTACTGCTGCCCGGTCGCAATCACGTAGTCCTGCGGCTGGTCCTGCTGCAGCATCAGCCACATCATCTCGACATAATCGCGTGCGTGTCCCCAGTCACGCTTCGCGTCCAGGTTGCCCAGGTAGAGTTTGTCTTGCAAACCTACCTTGATGCGCGCCAATGCCCGTGTGATCTTGCGGGTCACAAATGTCTCGCCGCGCCGCCCAGATTCGTGATTGAACAGGATGCCGTTGCTAGCATGAATTCCGTACGACTCCCTGTAATTCACAGTAATCCAGTACGCATAGAGCTTCGCCACGCCGTATGGCGATCGCGGGTAAAACGGCGTCGACTCCCGCTGCGGCGTCTCTTGCACCAGTCCGAACATCTCCGATGTTGAGGCCTGATAGAACCGCGTCTTCTCTACGAGCCCCAGCGTGCGAATCGCCTCCAGCAGCCGCAGCGTCCCCAGAGCATCGCTGTTGGCCGTATACTCCGGCTCTTCAAACGACACCATCACGTGGCTCTGCGCCGCCAGGTTGTACAACTCGTCAGGCTGCGCCTGTTGCAGCACGCGGATCAGGCTCGATGTGTCGGTGAGGTCGCCATAATGCAGCAGCAGGTTCTGGCGCTCCACATGCGGATCTTGATAGAGGTGATCAATACGCGCCGTGTTGAACATCGACGTTCGCCGCTTGATGCCGTGAACCTGGTAGCCCTTGGCCAGCAGAAGCTCCGCCAGGTAGGAGCCGTCCTGCCCGGTAATGCCAGTGATGAGTGCCTTCTTCATGCGCTAGGCCTACGGTACCATGCGCGAACAGCAGCAATTCCTTATGCTCCATCAGCGGAACGACGCTTCGCCACAGCAGCCTGCAATTCCGCCTCAAAGCGCTCGAGCACCCGCTCTCTTCCGAGGTGCTCCACCGCATGTGCGCGTGCCGCAACACCCAGGGCGTGCCGCATCTGCGGCTCGTCGGCCAGCGTGCGCACTGCCGCGAAGAGCGCCGAGTTGTCCAGCGGCGGCACTGCGATGCCGCAGGAGCCCAGCGCCAGTGCCACCTGCGTGCCTGGCGCGGCCGTGGCAATCACAGGCCGCCCGCTTGCCAGCATGCCAGTGAGCTTCGATGGCATTACCAGATCTGCGGCGTCCGGCCTCTGCGGCAGAAGATGAATGTCCGCGGCGTTCAGCAGATCGTTGAGCCGGTCAAATGGCTGCAACGGCAACATGGTCACGTTAGCGGCGCCGCGTACCATACCGGCAAGCTGGGCATGGTACGCACCGTCGCCGCAGAAAACGAAATGGATGCGCGGGTCAGGTGCAAATTCCTGTGCCAACAGTGGCAGTAATTCCAGTCCCTGCTTCATCCCCATATTCCCTGCATACATCAGCACCACACGTTCCGGCCCCAGGCCAAGTTGCTGACGCAGACGGCTTACTCCCGGCAATGGGGCAATGACATCTGTATCCACCCAATTCGGAAACATCACCGTCTTCTCAATCGGAACGCCCTTCTCCGGCAGCCGCTGCATCATCTTCTCGGACACAGTGGAGATGTGATCGAACAGGCACATCGTTCGCCGATCAATCACCTCCGCGACCCTATGGGCGCGTCCTTCGCCTCGCAAAAGTCCCAGACCGAAAGCTGCATCCACTTCGAAGTCCTGGACGTGCAGCCATGCCACGGCTTCGGCTAACCGGGCTGTCGTCACTCCTGCTACCGACGACAGCAGCGTCGGCTCCACAGTCAGCACAACATCCGGCCGCCACTGCGCCTGCGACAGCATGATCGGCAGACTGCTCAGCATGAACGAGCCAAGGTGAAGAAGGCGTGTATTGCCGGAGGGCCGCCGCGGCACATAGATCGGGCAACGGTACACGCGCACATCGTCCGGCCCATTCCCCGGCTCCGTCTTGTAGCTCCACGCGCGATAGTCGGTGCGCACTCGCCACGCGGGATAATACGGCGGAGCAGTCACCACGCGCACTCGATGCCCGCGGGCAGCCAGCCACTCAGCCATCTCTCCCGAGTACTTTCCAATACCCGTCAGCTCCGGTGAGTAGTTGATCCCATGCAACAGGATGCGCAAGAAGTATGGTTCCTTTCCCCGGCACATTCTCGCCGGAGCAAAGGCAAGCATACTTGATCGATCGCTGTATCTTCCCGCACCTTCGTGCTAGTCCACGATGGAAAAACTCCGCGCGCTCTCAGGTATGATGAGCGCAATGCAGACCGACATTCGCGCACTGCTGGAGAGCGGTGCCGCACGCACGGATCAGGCGTTGCAGCGCCTTCTTCCCTCTTCCGACCAGGTACCTGTCTCCATCCATCGCGCGATGCGGCACAGCGTCTTTGCCGGCGGCAAACGCCTGCGTCCCATCCTGTGCATGGAAGCGGCGCGCATGGTGGCAAACAACGGCCAGTATCCCGCCGGCGTGGAAGATCTCGGGTCAGCGATCGAGATGATACACACCTACTCCCTCATCCACGACGACCTGCCTGCACTCGACAATGACGACCTCCGACGCGGCAAGCCCACCTGCCATGTCGTCTATGGCGAGGCCAGCGCCATCCTTGCCGGTGACGCGCTCCAGACACTCGCTTACTCGACGCTCGGTTCGCTTCACTGCCCACCGGACTTCGCCATCCGGATCGTGCAGCTCATTGCGCAGGCTACTGGCACTCTCGATGGCATGATCGGAGGCCAGGTGCTCGATCTCGAAGGCGAGCATTCAGAACCAACGAAAGACTCGGTGCTGGCCATCCATCGCGCCAAGACCGGCGCACTGATCCGCGTCAGCCTGGTCAGCGGCGGCATCTTTGCCGGGGCCACCGCGCAGCAGGTCACAGCACTTACTACCTTTGGCAGTAAGGCCGGACTTGCTTTTCAAATCATCGACGATGTACTCGACATGACTGGCGACGCGGCATCGCTCGGCAAGACCGCCGGCAAGGACGCAGCCAGCAGCAAGGCGACCTGGCCCGCAGTGCGGGGCATCCCCGGTTCAGTTGAGGATGCACAACGGCTCATCAATGAAGCCTTCACCGAACTGACGATTTTCGGAGAACACGCCGAACCGCTCAAGGCCGTAGCACGCTATCTCATCGAACGTACCAACTGAATCCGGACAAATCGTTGGTGAGTTGCCGCTTCAACAGCGCTAGACGCGCGCCTGCTCGCGTATCACCTTTCGGATCCGGTCCCCTTGCTCCGCCAGGTCCTGCACGAGGCCCTCAAAGCGACCTAGCGCATCCTGTGCGGTGTGGATGTAGTCGGGCAGATTGTCCCACAACTCACGAACGGCATCGGACTCTTCTAGCAACGCAACCAGCGATCCAACCGCTGTCACCGCCAGCCCCGTCCGGCGGCGGCCCGTCGCCAGCAGCACCGCGCCTGTCAGTAACGATCCTGCGGCAAGACCCCTCGTCCATGCTCTTGCACCGCCGGGCAGGTTATCGTCCAACGAGTCTCTCAGTCGTCCCGCCATCTCGCTTAGTTCGCTCGCCATGGATCTTTCGTCCCTTCCTTTTTTTGATTGGCTGAATGCAACGGCCGGCACACTCATGGGATGCAGGTTGACGGCCGGCAGCCACCCGAAGCGCCACGACCAACCAGCCATGTCAACTCGTCCGATCAGTCCAGATCGAACTCCCGTAGCGGCTTTCCTGTAGTCGGATCATCCTTCGCGCGCTTCACCGCCTCAGCAAAACGCCGCTCCATCACGTCCTTCTTGTTGCGCTCGGTTTCCATGGACTGGCGGAAGAGGCTCTCCTTGCGCTCCTCCTGCTCCCGCAGTGCGCGTGCCGCTCCTTCAAAGTCTTCAAAGGTGCGCTTCCGCGGCGCCGACTTGTGCCCGATTACCGAGCGCGTCTCCGGATCTACCTTCAGGATCGCCCCGCAATCCGGGCAAGCCACTTCGAATGCGCTCATCTGTTTCGCCATGGCTCCCCATTGTAGCGGGAAGCCACGACCGCTGGCGCTTTCCCTTCGCTCAGGTCATCGCCCTCAGGCGACGTTTACAGCGGCAGCACTTTATGTCCGGGGCACGAATCGCTCGCCGCAGCCGCCAGCATGTCCATCAACCCCTCACCCTGCTGTGCCAGGAAATAGATCCCGGCCACCACACGCTCCTGCAGGTGGCCATCCGGATACAGCGACTGGGTAATCGCCTGCGCATGCCGCGACAGGCTGGTTTCCTTTTCCAACTGATGGCGCGCTGCCAGCCTTCGCAGCCGGTTCATCTGGTATCGCATTTTGGACGCCGCTGTCGTCGCTGCGCGACCCAGCCCCGTATCCATCTGCGCCATCCACTCCGTCACGGCGGCCAACTCACCATCCAGTGAGTTTCCTGCCGACGCCAGTTTCCGCTTCCCCTCCACCGGCATAGCGCGTGCTCCCAGCCGCTGCGCCAGCGCATCTGCACTGGTCAGCGCATCCGGTAGCCGTAGTTCGTGCCGCTCCATCACGGTAGCGATCTTCGGTTCGAGCAAGGTTGCCGAGAGCCTCGGCAGGACCGCCGTAGCCCGCCCGAGCATCGCCCGATACAGCACCTCCGATTGCGCGAAATACGCAATCTCTGCCGGTCCGGCAATGTATGCGCTTGTTGGCAGTACCCGATCCTGAAATATCGGACGCAGCAGCGCGTTCGGGCTACATCGCTCAGGCGATACTTTAACTATTTCCAGCAATTCCTCAGACGAGTAATGTCGTCCTCCCGCCTTCCATCGCAATTCGCCGTTTGCACGCACCCGCCTCAGTGGCAGCCGTGCCCCAGTCTTCTCATCCATCAGAAACAGCAGGCTTGACTGCTCCCCCACCTTCACCTGTGAGTGATAGCCGCGGGCCGTTAACTCTTCGTCCCGAGCCACGAGTGCGTCGCGCAGCGCGTCGGCATTCCCGATTGCCTGCTCGAACACTTCCGACCCCAATGCATGAAAGCCGACAGCCGCGGCATCTATGACAACGAGTCCCCACCGCGCAAACAACCTTGCGATCAGACTTCCAAATGCCCCGGCAAGCGTCGCCTCTGGCCGATAGACTTCGCGCACTAGGGCAGTGAGGTCGCTCGTCCCCAGTAGATCTTCTAATTCCGCCAGTCTTGTCTCGATCTCCGGTCCCAGAAGAATACCGCCCACCGGCACAGGCACTTCGGGCATTGGCCCGATCGCGATCGTTTTCAATCCGTGACGCGTTGGCAGCTCCACATGCGCGATCTCCGCGAAGTCGTGGTCTTCGCTTGCCAGCCAAAAAACCGGCACGGTATCAACCCCAGCCTCTGTCGCCTCCCGTGCTCGTGCAATCGCGGTTGCAGCCTTCAGAAGCGTATACAGCGGGCCCCCAAACACCGCCACCTGCTGGCCCGTGACCACCGCCGACGCTCCAGCTCGCAGCCGCTCAATATTCGCAGCCGTTACAGGCCCACCCCCGAAGCTCGCATTCTGCACCGCTAGAAGATCCGCCAGCTTCCCTCGATGCTCCGCGCTCAGCCTGCGTCCCGCGGAGATCCACTCTTTGCTCGTGGGTGCAGCCGAAAAGAACGGAACCAGCGGCTCCCCGCTCTCGGCGTAGTCCAGAAAGAGCCGACTGCTGTGCGGCACGATTGAGCTGGGATAACACTCCGGTTCCACTGCGTCTCCTCGATGCCTCTCCAAGTGTCTTACCGTCTTCTTCGATTCTCTACTGAACCCTCGGTCAATGCCGCTTGAATCGCATGGCGATCCGCCGATGGGAGGTCCTGGGCCGCAATCCCCGCCAACGCGACATAGGTTTGCGCCACTAACGGATGCTTCGTCAATGCCTTACGATGCACTTTGACTGTGGCAGCGTCTCCACGTACCAGCGGGCCGCTGAAGCTCCGCGCTAGTCCCTGCTTCTGTACATTTGCCACCGTCGCAGCCGCCATTGGTCCCAGCAGTGCTAATGCCTCTTCTTCTCTGATGCCTGACGCCCGCATTGCCCGTACACCCGCAGCCAGCGTCGCCACCAGCAGCGGCGACCCGAACATCGCTCCAGCGTGATACATCGCCTTCCCGTCGCCAGCGATGGCAAACGGTCGGCCGCCCAGTCGTCGCACCAAAGTGAAAAGCCGCTTGCGCGTCGCGGTGTCGGCCGCTTCCACGCCGAAGTGTGTCCCCCTCAAGCCGATCACACGTCTGGTCGGGAAGCTCATCATGGGATGCACAGATCCGGTCCGCGCGTCCGCACGTTCAGCGGCCGCCAAAATGCTCCGGTCCAGGGCTCCACTCGAGTGCACGACAATCTGCTCACTCAGGTCGCCGCGCTGCGCAGCCAGCCACTCCGCCGTAGTCGCAATCGCAGCATCCGGCACACATAGCCAAAGCACCTGGGCATCCAGCTTGGGACGGGACATGCGTCGTCGTGCATGCACGCTCTCCAGAAGCAGACCGGCGTCATCGAGTGCCGCCGCAAGCGACGATCCCCAGTTTCCCAATCCGATTACCGCTGCACCACGTCGCGTTTTCATCCTGAAGAGAGCTGCGCCCTTTCAAAGGATGGTACCGTACGCCCGGCGACTCGATCCCCAGCAACAACGCAGCCGGCCGAGGCCATGCAGGTTTCGATTAGGACGTCTTTGCTCGCTTCGATCTGCTCTGCCCCTTCTGGCCCGGCATTGCCACTTTGCGAATGGCTTCCGGCGGATCGCCGATCGGCTGACTTCCAGAGGGGATGGTGATGTTCTGATACGTCGCGATGCCGGGAGTGAGCTGAAGAGGTGTCGTGCTCAGATAAACCGGCTGGGCCTTCGTATCCGCGATCTCGACAAACAACTTCGGGGCGGCACTTGATGCAGTCTTGCCTTGTGCTCCGGCTCCCGCCGCGGTGCCGGAGTAGCTCAGCAAGAAGTAGCCGGTCTCATCTGTGTAAGCGAAACCATATGCCTCCTGGTAGGTCTTTTGATCGTCAACAAGGAAGACCGTGTATCTCGCGAGAGGCTTTGGTGCCGGCTGCTCATCGTCAAAGACGTGGCCATAGAGCGCCCATCCTTTGGCGGAGACTGGCGGCACTACAGCGGCCAATTGCTTGCTCACGACCGCGATGCGTCCGACCGTCGCCGTTGTGGCGGTCACCGACGCCTGGGCAGCCTTCACTCTGGGATCGTCCGCTCCATATTGCGCCTGCAGATTGGCAGCGGTTCGCGTCAGCAGCGAGAGCCGAGCCTTGTGCACCTGCTGCAATACTTGAACCCCTTGCGCAACGTTCGTATCGGCAGAGGTAAGGGCATCGTTGAACTCACCGGTGATCTGTGAGAGCGTCGAATTCGTACTGGCTGCCGCAGCCCCGGTCGTCTTGCTTTCGCTGGTGCCTGAATTGATGTCCATACGTTGACCTTTCGCTACTGCTGGGAACAAGCCTTTGGATTGGTGAGCGTGATGACCGCCAGATTATCTGTAGTGCGCACGAGAGTTCCGGTCGCATAGAGGCAATACGTGGATATATTCTGCGTCGTGACATTGAGCACGCCCACGCTCAAGCCCGACGCCGCGACTGAACCGAAAGCCTCCTGGAAGCGATTGCTGGTCACCTGTATCGAGCCTGCGTACAACGCGGCATCTACGGTTACCGCCCGTTCCGGACCGTCAATCCAGGAATGATTGCTGTTAAAGGTCAGTTGATCAAGCGAAAGAATCATCACCGACGAGAAGCCACGCTGCAGGTCTGCCCGCGTCTCCAGTTGGCAGACGTTGTTTGCAAAAAGCACCCCGCCGCTCGATGGACTCGCCAGCGCGGTGGCATTGACCTGCGTGTATCCGGCGCTGGAGTTTTCGAATTGCCCTTTGAAACTCCCGCCTGTCGTCGTCGCGGACTCGATCGCTTTTCCCATATTCATGATGAGAACGGTCTGTGCGATTGGAGCTGCGCCGTTGCGGACAGTTCCGCCGCAACCGAAGTGGTTGTTGACGATGGAGAAGGGACCGAAGCCCAGGACCGCAAGGGTTTCGCCAAGCGGAACGCGCACGACGTTGTGTTCAATGCGCAAAGCAGGCAGTCCGGCTTCATACACCGGCGAGAAAACCGCGCTGCTCGCATTGCTGAGAGATGCACCCGACGTTGAAGCAGGGGCCCACGGAGACGCGGAATACGATGCGTTGAGCGTCGGCGGCTCGACCAACAGGATCATGATCCCGGCACGCACTCCACTCGCAGACTTTTGAACATCGGTGGCATCCGCGGTCCAGTCGCGATTCTCGATAACGTGGTTACGGCTGATCTCGACCACTTCACCGTGCAGAATAAAAATGCCGCAAACTTCCGCTCCCGGCGTCGTCCCGAAATCTGTGATGGTGTTGTCGCGAATGATCAGGTTCAGTACATCTGGCACGCAAATCGCTCCGTAGCCAAAGATCGAAGTCCCCTGCGTTGCCGTGGCGAGCGGATTCAACAGAGTGCTCGTGATGGTATTCGAGCTGATGGTCAGATCCTCGATCGTGATGATCTCCAGGGCCTGGAGCAGATTGAAAAAGCCCACCGGCCCGATGCCGCAAAGACCCATATTGCGGATGCGATTGCGTGCGATCAGAATGCGAAGCAGCCTGCCGCCCGCCACAACCTGGGTTCCCGGCGAGCCGGCCGCCGGCGTGCCTGGTTCAAGCGTGACCGTCGTATCGCATGGCCCTCCTTCCACAATGACCACGCCGGTTGTGGCCCCAGTGTCTTTGCCGTTGCTGTCGAGGATAGTGAAGCTACCCAGCGTGATGCCGTTACGCCTGCCTCCTTCAATTTCGTTTTCGGTCACGAAGACATCCTCGGATGGACCGGCGATCTGAATGCCACCCGGATGACGGACTGCTGGCAAATTGACGAAAAGCGCGGCTTCATCCAACTTGTCTGACGATCCAGCAGTACCGAATGTCCCGGTACTCGATCCGGCCGCATTGGCATCGGCAGCGAGATCACCGGCGACGCTGGCAGGCAGCCATTCGACAATGTTTGCTGCGGATTGAATGCCCACCCAGTTGCGGTCGATGTGGATCTCGACGCCGCTGACCCACACCGCCGGCCACATGCTCAGCACATTCGCCATTGCAACGCGGTTCTCGTCGATGTGAAGCAGACGCACGCGTTGCGCAAGGACGGCAGGAAGCGCCGCAGCAGTAAGAATCAAGTCTTTGATCGTGACATCAATCACGCCGCGGACGTCGGTGATAACCGCGGCCCGGATATTCGTTCTGCCCGCTGCGATCGACGGGTTGTTTGGCCGCCCCGGGCTCAGCTGGCCTGTGCCGTCCATCAGGACGCCCACTTCGTCGGTTGCCGCTTCCACAGCGAACGAACGCAACTCGATGTGCTCGCATCCTTCGATCGTGATGACAGCCGCGAATGTATTCGTCGCGGCAGCTGCCGCTGCTGTCCCGGGCGTCTTTGCCGCAGTATTTCTGGACTTCCCGGCCGCCACAGCAGGGACGCGCGGTGCCTCTATCACGATAGGTTTGAGTGACGCAGAGGCAATGCGGGTCTGCCATCCGCACCCACGCACCACGACATCTTTCCGATTACGGATGAAGACATTCTCAAAGTAGCGGCCGGGGAAAACGCAGACCTCACCGCCCGCGGCCGGCAGAGAATCGATCGCCTTCTGGATGGAAGTGAATGCGCCAAAACTCTCGACGCCATCGCCTACCGTGCAGGTGCAGCAGCATCCGCATTCCTCACCGGAGCTCGGCGGCCATTTGGTACGGCAGTCAGTCGCGCTGGGCACACCGAAGTCAACGATCGAAAGCCGCGCATAGTGATGATGAATGCCCTGGGGTTGCGCCTTGGTCAGGGTCTCGACAGAGCCGTCTGCCGTGCGGGCAGCGAAGGTCCAGAAATCTCCCGTCTGGAAGGAACCACCTGCCGGGCTCTCATCGAAAGAGATCGTCACTCCGTTTTCGAGGATCAGCGTCGTCCCACTCGGAGGCACAGGGATATCGCCCGTGCTTCCTGTCGCGCCTAGGTCTGCCCAGACTGTCGTTCCGTCGCTCTCATATACCTTGCCCGCCTGGTCCCACCTGCGAATCCGAACGTGACTTGCCGGATCTGTCTGATTGCCGCCAGCGACAAGCGGAAAGCTGATGCTAAGTGTGGTCGTAAGCGTGAGTGTCCGTGCTGAAAAATCCACCGTGTCAATCTGGCCAAGTGCACCGGGCTGCCCATTCAGCTCCAGCGTGTCGTCAAGCACCTCGATCCAGTTGCCCGGCGCAAACCCCAACACCTGATCCCGGCCCAGGCTGACCACCGTAAGCTGGCTCGCCAGATTGCCCGCACTATTCGTAACGCTCGCGATCGCCGTCACCCCGCTCATTACTGAAGCGTTGTCACGCGACCACTTGAACGTCGCACCACCACTTGTCGCTGTTCCCGGCTGGTGAATCTCCACCCGATAGAACTGGTTCTCCATGCCGCTGTAGCCAGTTCCGTCGCTGATGCAACATGGACCCGAAGCTGTAGTGGGTATCGTGCCCGTCGTTAGTAACCCGGCGGATTGAGGCCATGGAATGGGCGTGTTGCAGGTCCATGTGCTGCCCTGGGGCACCGGCATCAGCTTTACCTGCCACACCGTTTGCAACCGGCCGGTCGTGTCTACGCCCACGGCCTTGTCGATCAGGTTCGGGTCTTCGATGTAAGTGACCGGCCTCACCCACACATCGAGATACGCGAGAAATGGACCACCGGCAGGAATCGTTGCTCCCGGCAGATACGGCTGCTTGGTGTAATCGACGGCGCCAATCGCCGCCGCCGGCGGAGGCTGCGGCGATCCGGAAAGCTCTGCCAGGGCCGGATCCCACACCGCCGCCGCGGGATCGCCATGGTTCTCCGCGAGAAGTCCATCGACGTACATGCGTCCTGGCCCAATCGTGAGCTGGTCCGTTCCTCCAGAGATCGTCGCAGTGATCTGAAATGCGTACGGGGTGGTGGCTGGATAGACAGCACTGCCTAGCAGGTCGAGCGTTCCCGCCTGGATCCGCCGATTGAGCTCCGCCAGCCATTCGTTCCAGTCGGAGTCCAACTGGACGCGGCCCTGCTCCATGACTACCCCGGAGTAATTGTTCCGGGGATTAAAAGTGAATCGGCTGTTGTCGAAGCTCATGGCAGCCTCCCGTGTCTCTCTTAAGTCGTCTCGTTGCGTGGCCCGTCAGTTCTGGTAAATGACTCCGAATTCAAGTCCAACCGGCAGATACTCCTGCATCCTTACCCGCAGATCGATCTCCCGCAGCGGGCCCAGCACAAAGTGAAAGGCGCCCATCTCGCCACCGTCGTCCGCACCCCGTCGAACGACATCCGGAGTGGAAGCCAGAAGCTTGAGGTATCCCGGACGCCCGTAGCGAAATGCAAAAAAGATAGGCTGTGGCGAGGCAAGCGCCTGCTCCACGCATTCGAAGCGGCGCGGCGTTCGTGCTCCTTCGGGCAAAAAGCTGAACCGGACGCAGCCTTGCTGTCTGCGGTCAGAGACCAGCGCTGTTGTCCAGGTGTCTCCGGCGGTGAGCGCACCCCAGAAGATGCTGTTCGATACAAGCGAGAGCAGCGTCGCATGGACCTTTCCCACTACGGTGCATCCCAGCAGAGTCAGCGCGCCGCCACCGCTCACGTCGTCGAGTCCGGCGTAAGCGACGTGGGTGCGATCGGTGGCATCGATGATGCTGTCCTCCACTTGAACGGTGACGAGCAAGCTTGTTCGCAGTGCGCCGAGAATGGACTTTGCTACGGTGACCTCAACTCCGGAAGGCTCCACGATCAGATTAGGGTTGCTCCCAAACTTCGGCGATCCCGCCGGATCCACCGACCATCCTGGGACCAGGGTGCAATGCCGAATGCTGAGCGTGCCGAGATGGTTGGCGCTGCCATCAGGCCGTTGCGCAGGCACGTGCACGAGTGCAGCAGGCGTAGGACTGCCCGGCGCCATGCCTGGATCGGCTGCAATCAACAAGCCATTCACGCAGAATGTGCTCGACGCTGCGCCGGAGACACTTATCTCTCCGCTGAGCAGCAGCGTTGGACGCGATCCATCTGCCGCTCGGACTTCGAGCGTCGTTCCCTCGGGAAGATCAACAGTCAGGGCAAGCGTGCCCGTCTCTGGATAACTATCACTGCTGGTGATTTCGACTGCTGCCTGACCGTCTCCCGCGAACTGTGCGATCGCAAAATCGATCGCACCTTGCAGAGTGGTGTATCGCGGCGCGCTGGCCGTGTCGGGGAACGAGAAAACCGCCGCCTCATTCTCTACCGTGAAAGTGGAGGCGCGTGCATATTCTCCACCACCCATATCGGCGTTGAAGCCATAGTGATACGACACATGCACCTTCGGAATGTCGCCCGTCGCAGAGGGTCTCACGGCAAGGCGCCCCAACTCCGGATCAATCGCCGCACGGTAAGGACTGTCTGTGCCCGGCCGATTCACCCATGACCCATCCGCTCCGGAAAGGTCTGCAACCTCGATCTCGTATGGGTTGAGAACATCGTTGCCCAGAGTGATAGCCATGCTGTTGCCTTCTCCGTAGTACGCCGCTCCTACTCCCTTCTGCACATCAGCGCACAGGACGCGGCGGCGCAGTCGGTCGGCTACATTCACCGGTTGGGCGGCAGCGGTAATCTCCTCGCCCTGAGAGACCGCACGATGGAACAACGGCATATCCATTCCCAGCGAGTTGAAGCGGAAGCAAAGCGGATCAGCCGCACTCACCGTGGCAGGCGCCTGCGTGATGCTGTACGCGTTCAGCGACCACAGGAAGATGCCGATGTTCTGAATGTTGTAGCGGCCGCGACGGGAAGCGATGCGCCGCACATCGACTCTGTGCGAAGTGCGGTCGAATCCCGTGTCAATAAAGAGACCGGTCTCCCAACGGCGCAGTTCCGGCGCGTAGTGGTTCCATAGGCGAATGTGATTCATATACTGCGTATCGCCAAGGATCCGGAAGAACTCGACTGCGTGTGCTCCCCATCCCGTAGCGTCGCGCGCCAACTGCTCCATCACCAGGACGGTACCCTTGCGGCGGCGGAAGGAGATGGTATCGGCGACTTCGGAGCGAGGATTGTCGATAGAAGGAGCGATCCCCTTCACCGTCCGGTAGCCGATCAGATCGCCGATGTACGGGATCACCCACGGCGCGCATGTCTCGATGAACTGGTCGTCGTAAAGCTGATCCAGATCCTCTGCGACAACGCGGAGTTGTTCCTGAATCACCATCAGCAGCGACTGGAGCGGTCCGCGGGAGGCCTTCGCGGTGAGTTCATCCAACTGTGCTTGTTGGTCGGAGGAGAGCGGTGGCGGTAACGCTTCGAGCGCCTGCAATTGAGCCGTCTCTGCTGCTGTCAGCAACGGCTGCGACTGCGCAAGTTGCGCATCCCGGATTCTGTAAACCGCAGGCAGAAGATTGAACAGGTCGAAGCTCATGCCATCACCCCGAGCACCACACTCTTCGGATTGGGATCGAGCACGAGGATCTCTGCTGGACATGGCAGCGACGTTGGGTTCGCCAGCGGCAGATACGGACAGATCCGCGTGGGTGAGCCGGAGCAGGGACGGCTGATCGATTTCTGCTGCGAAAGCCAGTTGTTATAGGCGAAGACAGACCAGTCGCCGCTCGTGAGGTCGCCGCCGGCGCTGGTGGCTACTGCTTTGAGACTCTTCACGTTTACGGCGACTACCCCCGGGATGGCCTGAATAAATGCGGAGATTTCATCGTCCGAGACTCCCTGACCAAAGTCGCGCGCTGCAAAACTGTAGTTCTGACGCAGGGACTGGAGCACAGCAGCGTGGACTTCTGCCTGGTCGTAGGCGGGGTCGTAGACCAAATCGGCTTCGAGACTGAAAAGCGTCTCCAGAAACGATGCTGCGTAGATCGGGACCAGTGGATTGCCGTAGTCGTGCAGCGAAGTGATGAGATTGTCCAGCGTCGGATTTCCTGGCGGCAGAGCCGATCCGCCCGCGGCCGCAACGCTGAGAAAGACACCGCGCCCCGGTCCACTCGGAATCCATATCGCATACGCCTTCGCAATTCCGGCAAAAGTGCTCGCGTAGTTTTGGTAGTCAGTGATGGAGACGGCGCGCCCCAGCGTAAGAACGGATAGCGGCGCATCGGAACGTATATCGTCGACCGTTTGCGGATCCTCGCCTCCGGTCGCAGCCATCGGATTCGTGACGCCACTCACTCCCAGTGGCCGGTCGATGAGCGTGGTGATGGATCCAGCGCCGACGTTGCCTCCCAGTCCGGAGCCGATGCGGTAGTTTGCCTGGATATTGTTTTGTCCCGTAGGCAGCGTGGCGCCTTCGACGTTATCGCCGAAGAGAACCGTCGTCCCGCCCCCGGGCTGATTCAGCGTTGCGAAAACCTGCTTCGATGGCCCTTGCTGATAAAGAGTCGGCACTTCGGTCCACTTCACCGAGTTGGCGCTCACCTGCAATGTGCTGAGCCTGCCGGTCGGCGTGGGTGACTGGACGAAGGTGAGTGGCGACTGCCTCAAATTGAATTTTTGATTGGGCATGGCCGCCGATCCGCTGCCCATGATCTCGCTCACCGAAGCCCCATTCGTGGCCAGACCAACATTCGCATTCACCGTGGTCACGTTGCGGTCATAGCAGTTCAGCAGACTTGATTTGAGAAGTATCTGCGTGTGCGGATACGGCGCGGTGACGAATCTGACGGACGAGACAAGCGCGAACTCCTGCGTCACCGGATCATTTTTCCCGGAAAGAGCCAGAGTGAAATCCGAGAGCCGTGCCTGCTTAATAGTGCCCGTTCTTCCGTTGGCGTCGAAGACGCGCAAATCGCGCTGCTCCGTGTTTGTCTTCCAGTCAAGAACGTCTCCTCCCGTCGTAAGCGGCAGAGGTGCTGGATCCAGAATGGTCACCACATCCCCGGGATGAAGCGGCTGATCGCCCGAGTCGTCATCCGGAGTAAAAGCGAGCGTGTCCGTCAACCCGGAATCGACCGTAAGCTTCTGGTTCTTGCCGGTGATCGCGATGGCCTGAATGCCGGCGAGGTCAGGCCGGAGCTGCCCAAGATCCAGCACTGCTCCATAAAGCGGATAGTCGAGAGGCTGTTCCGCTACGGTCAGTTCCTCACTCTGTGCCCACACTTCGGTCGTCGGTAGCGCAAAATCCTGAATATTGGGATCGTCGTAATCGGCGGCGAGTTCCGTCACTTTCATCGATAGGGCGTACTCAGCCAGTGAGGTAGCGTTAGCTTGCGTGACCTTGTAGAGTTGCGCGCGCTGGTATTGAGGCAGGTGAAAGCGTGGAATGCCGGCCTTTACGATGCCGCTGAGTAGACCAAATTTCGCGAAGGCAGTTTGCGTCAGAGCAAACCAGCTCCCTACGACCACCTTCGGACTCGGCGCGTTCAGATAAATCTGGTCGCTACCTGGAATCGCGAAATCGTTCCACTTCCATTTCCAAACAGGATTTGAGTCGTCGATGAGGTCGGGAAGGCTGGTCTGGGTGTTGTCCCACGCGTCGACGAACAGATTTGGGTTAGGCGCATTGTTTCCAAAGAGGGCCAGCTTCTGACGAAAGACAAACACCTTCGCTGTCGTCCACG
>Ga0207647_10001860_pt1 | contig 16172 bp, 16 predicted proteins | sample KBSCornC2_FD_184295 | JGI IMG/M metagenome (GOLD analysis project Ga0207647, IMG submission 184295) | Corn rhizosphere microbial communities from Kellogg Biological Station, Michigan, USA - C2 (SPAdes) (version 2) | ecosystem: Host-associated > Plants > Roots > Rhizosphere ...
CCCGCCTGCAGCAGGGCGGCGGGTTCGGCGGGTTCGCGGCGGATGCGCACCCAGGGTTCGAGCAGTTGCCCGGCCAGGTTGAACCACCAGGGCGCGCGGCTACGGGCGGGAGTGTCCGTCGACATATTCAACATCCCCTGATTGTAACCGGTGAACCGGTTAAACCGACTCAGTGCTTGGTAGCCGCAGCCTGGGCTGGCGCGTTGACCGCCGACGGTTTCGCACGCGATGCGGAGGTCGTGGCCGGCGCCGGTTCCGGCGCGCTGCTGCCCGAGGCCGGCGCCGCCAGCAGGCGGTCATGCGCCTCACGCACGTTCTGCAGTACGTCGGCGCTGTACCAGCGGCCGTCCTGCTGGACCAGTTCCGACTCGATGGACAGCGGCTTGCCCAGCAATACGTAGTCGACGCGCACGCGGGCGTGGGCGTTGCGGTTCTCCAGCGTGGTGACCTTCACCGAGTCGAGCACGTCATCGATCGACAGGCCATAGATGGCCAGGATCTGCTTGATGCCCATGAAGCCCGCGCTGTACTTCTGCATGGCCGTGTCGAAGTCCATCGTGCGCAGCTGCTCGGGCGTCTTGATGTCCAGCTTGCGCGCCGTGGCCACGGCCACGACGATGGCCTGCTTCGCGCGGGCCTGGTCGAACCAGGGCACCTGCTGCGCCCACGGCGCCAGCACGTTGATCACCTCGGTGGCCTGCTGCCTCTGCGGGTTGGTGAGTTCCTTGCTCTGCGCCACGCCGGTGGCGGCAATGGCTTGCATGACGCCGATCATCACCGGCACCTGGTCGCTGTACTGCGCCTGCAGCTGCGCCAGCTTGGGGCGGGCGAGCGCATAGAGCTTGGTCTCCGCATCCGGCTCGGTGAGCATCTGCATGTTCTTGATGAAGTCCGCGCGGTCTTCCGGCGAGATCGGATGCTCGTCCGGCCGCGGGCGGGTCCAGTCGGTGCGCAGCGTGTCGTAGTCGGCCGGGGGCAGGGCGTGCTTCCAGAAGCCGGCGAAGTCGCCCGTCTTGATCAGCGCCACCGACTGCTGCAGGGACGCTTCCGGCGTTTCGCCACCGGCCACCACCGGTGTCGGGCCCGGCTTGTGCGCGGTCATGAACAGGGCGGCGGCTGTAGCCAGCACCAGCAGGACGACGAACGCGCCAACGGCATAGAAGACGGATGAGCGACGCATGGAATCTCTGGTAAGTGGCGCCGGTCGACCTGCAAGGTCCGAGGCGGTCGGCGGAGGGTAAGGGGCGCGGCTTGGCCCGAACAAGGGGCGAAGCGCGGAGCTGGGAGCTCGTTCAAGGGCTTTTCAGTCGCCCAAAAAGAAAACCCCGCGGGCGTTGGGCCTCGCGGGGTAATCCGGCAGAGCCGGAAGGGAAATGGCCTTGCCTGCGGAATTATCAAGGTCAGCAGGTGTTGGCGGGGAGGATCTTAGCTCCCCGTTAAAGTTAAAGCAATGCTTTAGCTTGTGCTGCGTAAGTCGTTGATATTTATAGAGCAATAATCAATCGAAACGCAGCGACTGGATCTTCTGGCGGCGGCGTTCGCCACGCGGTGCCGTCCAGTCATTATTAAACAAAGCCGGGTCCCACGCGCCATAGGTCGGATTGGGCAGGGTGAACCAGCGGGTGCCGATCCAGTCCATGTAGGGCGCCATGGCCTTCTGGCGGCCTTCAGTGTTGTTTGCCAATACGGTGACAAAATCGCCGATCTGGTCGCCAAACTGCATCAACACGCGGTATTTGTGGCTGATCAGCTGTCGGCGGCAGCCCTTTTCGGTGCCGACCTGGTCACAGTCCTCGACGAAGGTGCCCAGGCCCAGAAACGCTTCGGGGCCCGACACCGGCAGGCCTTCCTTGCGCAGGTTGGCCAGCGTGTCCTGATCCAGATCCTTGGCGCGATTGGAGATGTAGATCACGGCGATGCCGTGCTTGGCCGCGAACTGGGTGAACGCGACCACGCCGGGCAGTGCGCGGGCGCGCTGTTCCTTGCACCACGCGGCCCAGTCGGCCTCGTTGTACTCGCCGCCGCTCTTGATCAGGCGCGCCTGGTAGGGCGAGTTGTCGAGCACGGTCTCGTCGATGTCGAGCACCACGGCCGGCTGCAGGCCCTTGGCCGGGGCGGCGCGGTCGCCCTTGGGCAACGCGTCCCAGTTCGCATCGGCCTTGGCGGCGAGCAGGCGAGCCTGCGCGTCGCGGTAGGTCTGCAGGTAGATCAGGTCGTGTTCGATCGCCGTCTGGCTCCAGGCCACCGCATTGAGATTGTCGTCGGCGGGCGTGGTGGCAGTCGTGGGCGCTGCGGGTGTCGGTGCAGGCACGGCCGGGGCGGGCGCCTTGCCGGGCGTACTTGAACAACCGGCAAGCAGGAACAAGGCGGCGAACGCCGCCGGCAAACGAACGGACATGAAGGGATTCCCTGTGAGACTGAACGATCAGGATCGGGGAAGTTTACGACAGCCACATGTCGTTCCCTTCAGGGCTGGCTAACGCCTCGCCCGGCTGACAGACTCCCTGGCATCCCCACCCTTCGCATGAACTTGCATGGAAACCGCCCCGTCCCTCGTGCGCCCTCCCTCGACGGCGATCCGCACGGCCAGCTACGTATTGGCCGCCGCCGCTCTGGTGCTGGTGCTCGGGTTGCGCCTGTTGCCGGCCCTGTTCGCCGGCCTGCTCGTCTACGAGCTGGTGCAGTCCACCGCGCCGCTGCTGGGCAAGCGCGTGCCCGGCGATCGTGCGCGCGTGCTGGTCGTGGCCTTGCTCGGCACCATCGTGGTGGGGCTGCTGGTGCTGCTGATCCTCAGCGCGGTGAGCTTCCTGCGCAATGAAATCGGCAACCCCGAGGTGCTGTGGCAGCAGCAGCTGATGCCGCTGGTGGAAAAGGCGCGCGAGCAGTTGCCGGCGACCATCGTGGGCTGGCTGCCCGACAGCGTGGACGACCTGCGCGTGATGGCGCTGGAGCTCACCCGCAAGCACTCGGTGAGCCTGCAGACGGTGGGCAAGGAAGCGGCGCGCGTGTTCGTGCACATCCTTATCGGCATGGTGCTGGGCGCCATCGTCGCGTTGAGCCGCACGCGGCCCGCGCACCAGGTCGGCCCGCTCGCCGCGGCGCTGGGCCTGCGCTGCCAGCGCCTGGCCGAGGCGTTCCACAACATCGTGTTCGCGCAGATCAAGATCTCGCTGATCAACACGGTGTTCACCGCGATCTTCCTGCTTGGCGTGCTGCCGCTGATGGATATCCACGTTCCGCTGGCCAAGACGCTGGTGGTGGTCACCTTCATCGTCGGCCTGCTGCCGGTGATCGGCAACCTCATCTCCAACACCGCCATCACCATCGCCGGCCTGTCCATCTCGCTCGGTGTCGGCGTGGCCGCGCTGGGCTTCCTCATCCTCATCCACAAGCTCGAGTACTTCCTCAACGCACGCATCGTGGGCGGACAGATCCGCGCCCGCGCGTGGGAACTGCTGGTGGCGATGCTGTTGATGGAAGCGGCGTTCGGCCTGCCCGGACTGATCGCCGGGCCGATCTACTACGCCTATCTCAAGAGCGAGCTGGAAGCCGAGCGGCTGATCTGAGCGCCTGCTTCGTTTGGCTGGCCGGCTAGTTGCCCGCCAGCATCGCCGCGATCCTGGCCATGTGCGACTCGGCCGTCTCGCGTACCACTTCCTTGTCCGCTTCGGGGTCCTTGCCCTGCCAGTGCAGATCGTCCTGCGGCAGTTCGTGCAGGAAACGGCTGGGCTGGTTGTTGTTGATCTCGCCGTAGCGTTTGGTCTTGGACGACCACGACAGCGTGAGCATTTCCTTGGCGCGGGTGATGCCCACGTACATCAGGCGGCGCTCTTCGTCGATGCGTCCCTCGTCGATGGCGCCTTCGTGCGGCAGCGTGCCTTCCTCGCAGCCGACGATGAAGACGAAGCGGAACTCCAGCCCCTTTGCCGCATGCAGCGTCATCATGCGCACGGCATTGCCGGGCTCGTCGCGATCGGCGTGGCTGAGCAGGGCCAGCTGCGCGGCGAGATCGCCCGCGGTGTTGTTGCCGCGTTGCATGGCGCGGAACCAGTCGGCCAGTTCGCGCAGGTTGCCCAGGCGCCGTTCGCGCAGCGCGATATCGGTGGTGCTGGCCGCGATCTGCTCGGCATAGCCAGTGCGCTTGAGCACCATGTCGACCAGGTCCGCCGCGCCGTGGTGCAGCGAGGCGCTGCGCAACTCGTCCATGAGGTTGGTGAACGACGCAAGCGCAGCGGCCGGACGCGGGGTGAGCTGGCGCAGTACGGCGTCGCTGCGTGCGGCATCGAGCAGCGACGCGTGTCGCGTCTGTGCGATTTGGCCCAGCTTCTCCAGCGTGGTCGAACCGATCTCGCGCTTGGGCACGTTCACCACGCGCAGGAACGCGGCGTCGTCGCTGGGGTTGGTGAGCAGGCGCAGATAGCAGAGCACGTCCTTCACTTCCGCGCGATCGAGGAAGCTCAACGCACCGGTCAGGTGGTACGGCACGCGCGCCAGACGCAACGCCTTCTCCAGCGGTCGCGCCTGGAAATTGCCCCGATACAGGATGGCGATGTCGTGCCAGCGCGCTTTGTGCTTTTCCGCCAGCGTGGTGGCGATGGCCGCGACGCGTTCGGCTTCGTGCTCGTTTTCCTTGCACTCCAGTACGCGGATCTGCGCCCCTTCGGGGTGCTCGCTCCACAGCTTCTTTTCGTGCAGGTGCGGGTTGTTCGCGATCAGCTTGTTGGCGGCGCGCAGGATGCGCTTGCCGCAGCGGTAGTTCTGTTCCAGCTTGATCACGCGCAGGGCCGGCCAGTCCTTGCCTAGCTGGTCGATGTTCTCCGGATTGGCGCCGCGCCATGCATAGATCGACTGGTCGTCGTCGCCCACGCAGGTGAAGCGGCCGCGCTCGCCCGCCAGTGCCTTGAGCAGGCGGTACTGCGCGTCGTTGGTGTCCTGGTATTCGTCGACCAGCAGGTAACGCAAGCGCTCGCGCCAGGCCATGCGGCATTCCTCGTCGGATTCGAGGATGCGCAGCGGCAGGCGGATCAGGTCGTCGAAGTCCACCGCGTTGAAGGCGGAGAGTCGCTGCTGGTAGAGATCGTAGATGGTGGCCGCATCCAGCTCGCGCGGACTGCGCGCGGCCGCCAGTGCTTCCTCGGGCGACAGGCCCGCGTTCTTGGCGCGGCTAACCAGGTTGCGGATGCCGAACAGCACATCGGGCTTCACGCCCTTGGGCGCGAGCTCCTTGATGATGCCTTCGCTGTCGTCCGCATCGAGCACCGAAAAGCCCTTGCGCAGGCTGGCCCGCTGGTGCTCCATCTGCAGAAACTTCAGCCCGAGCGCGTGGAACGTAGACACCGTGAGCGCCGCTGCGTCCTCGCTGCTGATCAGCTTGGCCACGCGCTCGCGCATTTCCTTCGCCGCCTTGTTGGTGAAGGTGATGGCGGCGATCTTGGACGGAGCGAGTTTCTTGCGCGCAATGAGATACGCGATCTTCTGCGTGATCACGCTGGTCTTGCCCGAACCGGCGCCGGCCAAAACCAGCAGCGGACCGTCGCAGTGTTCGACGGCGGCCAATTGTTGGGGGTTGAGCATGGTGTGCGCAGAGGCGAGAGCGGCGCACGATGGTAGCAGAGGCCGTCCACTCGGCCGACACACCGGGCCGTAGTATGCTCGGCGGGTCGGGCCAGGGATGCCGGCAAGATTGGCGACTGCCCGCCTCACAGGAGCGTGAGATGCGCAGGCTTGCGATGCTTTCGTTGCTGCTCGTGGCTGCCAGCTGTGGCAACACGGCTTGGGCCCAACAAGCGGCTTCGTCATCGGGTGACCTCAAGCGCGGCGGTGCCGTGCTGGCCGACATGGCCGCCGGCACCTTCATCGACGCGCATCCTGATTTGCACTTCCGCCACGTTGGCATGGTCGCGTATCGCGATGGCCACAAGCGCGAGGCATTCGACCATTTCCTCATCGCGTCGCGTTACGCGGACAAGGCCTCGCAGGCCATCGTGGCCCTGATCTACTGGGCCGGCGACGGCGCCCCGCATGATCGCCCGCTGGCCTTTGCGTGGATGGAGCTGGCCGCCAGCCGCGGCTATGCCGAGTTGCAGCACCAGCACGATCGCTACTGGGCGCCATTGAACGATGAAGAGCATGACCAGGCCCGAGACCTGCGCCTGGCACTGGACGTCGACTACGGCGGCGAGAGCGCCACGGGCCTGCTGGGCGGTGCGGCGGCCAGCCGGTACATGAGCTCGATCAGCGATTCGGTACGCCTCAATACCGCGCAATATCTGCAGATGAAAGACCTGCAGTGGCAGGTCCAGATGTTGAAGGGGCGCATCGATGTGGGCGATCCGAGATCGATCCGGCCTCCGGCGAGCTGATGCATCGCACGCAGTAGCAAATGGAATCCACAAGGAGCGAGTGACATGGCTGGAAAAGCGATGGTGGTGGTTCTCGGGCTGCTGGTCGGCGCGGGTCACGCGGCGTTTGCGCAAGAGGCGCCTGCGGTTCAATCGGTCACCGACCCCAAGGACCTTAGGGAGCTGGGCAAATTCGAAGAGATGATGAGCGTGTCGGGCGTGGCCAGGCAGCACAAGGACATCCTCTATCGTGAGCTGGCCATGGAGGCCTACAACAATGGCGACCAGGAACGCGCGTTGAAGATGTTCATGCGCGCCGCCAGCTACGCGGACAAACCCTCGCAGGCGGCCTTGGCCAACATGTACTGGGATGGCATCGGCACGCCGGTGGATCGCCCCCGGGCCTATGCCTGGATGGATCTAGCCGCCTCCCGCGGCTACAACCGCTTCATCGCGAAACGCGAGTACTACTGGGGCGAGCTGACCGAAGCCGAGCGTGCGCAGGCGCTACGCGTGGGCCAGGAGATCTATACCGAATACGATGACAAGATCGCACTGCACCGTCTTGAAATGGAGCTCGAATTTACACGGAGAAACGTCGTCGGCAGTCACGTCGGCTTCGTGGGGCCGGGCAATGTCTATGGTTTTACCCACACGATGAACACGGGGCACGCCAGCACGGGGCTAGCCCGCCCCGGTGGTAGCGGCACGTCTACATCGGCCAGTGAACAGGATCTCGGCCTCCCGATAGCGAATCTGACCGAGCTGTATCGCCCTTCCCTTTGGAAGATCAACGATTACGCCAGGTTCAAGGATGTCCAATGGCAGGAGCGGGTCGAGTCCAAGCCAACGGTCGACGTGGGTGACTTGCAGAACGTGGCGGCGCCGCCTGCCAAATAGTCGCGAATGACATAGGGCGTGCGGTCCGAAGGTCGAGGCGCTCCGTCCGGGTCCGTCAATGTTGGCCTTCATGGATATCACGCCGGATGGACGCATGCCGGTGCATCAAAGAAGGGATTCGTCAGGGAGCGAGTGACATGGCTGGAAAAACGATGGCAATGCTTCTCGGGCTGCTGGTTGGCGCGAGTCACGCGGCGCTTGCGCAAGAGACGCCTACGGGTCAGCCGGTCACCGATCCCAAGGATCTCAGGGAGCTGGATAAATTCGAAGAGATGATGAGCTTGCCGGGCGTGGCCACGCAGCACCGGGACATCTACTACCGTGAGCTGGCGATGGAGGCCTACAAGAGCGGCGCCAAGGAACGCGCGCTGAAGATGTTCATGCGCGCCGCCAGCTACGCGGACAAACCCTCGCAGGCGGCCGTGGCCAACATGTACTGGGATGGCATCGGCACCTCGGTGGATCGTCCTCGGGCCTATGCCTGGATGGATCTTGCCGCCTCCCGCGGCTATGCCCGCTTCATCGCGAAACGCGAGTACTACTGGAGCCAGCTGACTGAAGCCGAGCGTGCACAGGCGCTGCGCGTGGGCGAGGACATCTATGCCGAATATGACGACAAGATCGCGCTCCATCGTCTTGAGATGGAGCTCGAATTCATACGGAGGAATCCCATCGGCAGCCACGTCGGCTTCAAGGGGAACGGCAAGGTCATGGGCTTCGGTGGCGCGACGATATTCACGGGCGGCGGTAGCACAGGTATGCCGAGGCCTGGTGGAGGCGGCGCATCTGGCGCGAACGGTGGATTCGACATGATGGGGCCTTCCATGGCGAGCCTCACCGAGTTCTATCGCCCTTCGGTCTGGAAGATCAACGAGTACGCCAAGTTCAAGGACCTCCAGTGGCAGGTGCGGGTCGAGTCCAAGCCTAAGGTTGACGTCGGTGACTTGCAGAACGTGGCGTCGCCGCCTGCCAAGTAATCAAAAAAGTAGGGTGTGCTTTCCGAACGTCGAGACGCTCATCCGGGTCAGCCTATGATGGCCTGGATTGGGTGTCATGTCGGACGGGCGCGCTCCGCTGCATCGATGAGGGGATTCGTCAGGGAGCGAACGGTATGGCGACAAGAACGACAGTTTGGGTGCTCGGCCTATGGCTTGGTGCAAGCGGAGCGGTTTCCGCGCAGAAAGTCGCGCCCGATCCGGCGGCGTTGCTAGATCGTGCCGCCACCGACCCCAGGGCACTGAAGGAGCTGCAAAGGTTCGACGAGATGATGGCCAATCCCATGATCGTCAACCAGCATCCGGACCTGCGCTATCGAGACCTGGCAATGGCCGCCTACAAGCATGGCGACAAGGCGCGTGCACTGAGGATGTTCATGCGCGCAGGCAGCTTTGCGGACAAACCCTCGCAAGCGGCGGTGGCTCACATGTACTGGGAGGGCGTGGGTACGCCGGTCGACCGCCCGCGCGCCTATGCATGGATGGATCTTGCCGCTAGCCGTGGCTACAGCCGCTTCATTGCACAGCGCGAGTATTACTGGAGCCAGCTGAGCGAAGCCGAGCGCGCGCAGGCGCTCCGCGTTGGCCAGGAGATTCTTGTCGAGTACGACGACAAGGTGGCGCTCCACCGCCTGGAGATGGAGCTGGAGTACGTGCGCAGGAACGTTACGGGCAGCAGGGTAGGTTCGATCGGTTGGGGCACGATCCAGGGCGCCGGTGTCACCAGCGCATACAACGCCAATGCTCCATCTTGGATGACCTTGGATGACTTCTATCGACCTTCGGTCTGGAATGTCGACCGCTACACCAAGATGAAGGACCTGCAGTGGAAGGTCCAGGTGGAGTCCAAGCCCACGGTGGAGGTGGGCAACCTGCAGAACGTGGCGCCTCCCGGTTCACCTCCGGGCAAGTAGCCAAGGGCTATAGGAAGCGGCGGCACAGTACTATGTGCGCTCGTTTACGGGGCGATCCATGGCCAAGCTCTATTTCTATTACTCGGCAATGAATGCCGGCAAGACCACCACCCTGCTGCAGAGTGCGTACAACTACCACGAGCGCGGCATGCGTACGCTCATCCTCACGCCGGCGCTCGACAACCGCTTTGGCGAGGGCGTGGTGGCTTCGCGCATCGGGCTGAAGGCCAACGCGCGACGGTTCGCGGGGGAAGAGAACCTGCTGGCCCTGGTGCAGGCAGATATCGCCGAACGCGGTCCGCTGCACTGCGTGTTCGTCGACGAGGCGCAGTTCCTCAGCAAGACGCAGGTCTGGCAGCTCAGCGATGTGGTGGACAAGTTGAACATCCCGGTGCTCGCCTACGGCCTGCGCACCGATTTTCGCGGCGAGCTGTTCGAGGGCAGCCGCTACCTCCTGGCCTGGGCGGACAATCTCGAAGAGATCAAGACGATCTGCCACACGGGCCGCAAGGCCACCATGGTGGTGCGCGTGGACGGGCAGGGCCGCGCGGTCACCGAAGGCCCGCAGGTTGAGATCGGCGGCAACGACCGCTATGTCTCGGTGAGTCGCGCCGAGTTCAAGAACATTACGGAAGGGCACGGCAGGATAGAGTTGCAGCAGACGGTGCTGCCGCTGGGCGAGGGGCATTGAGCCCTTCGCATGCATCTGAGGAACGGTATGGCCAAGATCCCATTTCCTGCCTGGCAACGTCCGCACTGGCAGCCGGGCAGCGAGGAAATCCTGCTGCAGTTCTACGTATTCGGTAAGTTCCAGGCCGGTCGTGCACCGTCCATCGACTACGGCAGCGAAGGCCTGCCCGAGGGCATGGAACTCACCAGCCACCAACACACCGCGCTGCGCCAGTGGGAAGGCTATCCGCTGAAAGGTGCCGTGGGCCGCATGTTCAAGGAAGACGCCCCCGAGGCCTACAGGCTCGCGCTCGATGCCCCGGAAGTACTGGTCGTACGCGGGCGCCTGCCCGATGCCGGCGATACGGGCTATCTGCGCGACACGCTGGGCGTCTTGGCGGCCCTGCTGGACGTGGGTGGCACGGCCATCCTCGATCCGCAGATCCTCACCCTGTTCGACGCGAACACCTGGCGCCAGCGCTACCTCGTGCGCGACGGTGCGCCCATCCGCAACCACCTGCTGATCCTCTGCGACGGCGAAGAACAGGCGGGGCGACATTGGGTGCATACGCGCGGCATGCGCAAATTCGGCCGCGCCGACATCAGCATCCGCAACATTCCCGAGCGCGATATCGATCGCGCGGGCGTGCTGTGCGAGCGCCTGGTGGAACTGGAGGCGCTGGGCGCGCATTTCGTCGAAGGCCAGTCGCTCGACGCCGAAGGCCTGCATGGTGGCCTGGTGGCCCATCTGGGTGGCGGCGACGAAGACCCGGACTTCAACAACACCTTCGTGGAATTCCGCTGGCCTGACTAAGCGCTCCATGCCGCTTTTGTAGGAGCGCACCCAGTGCGCGATGGGCGCCACGACACCGACGCGCGCCACGACATCGCCCCCGTCCGCCGCTCAACCAAACCCCTCTCCCCAACGGGAGAGGGCGCAACGCCATCTCACTTCTGGCACTTCGGACACCAGAAGGTCGAGCGCTGCCCCAGCACCGCCTGGCGTACCGGCGTGCCGCAGACGCGGCACGGCTCGCCTTCGCGCCCGTAAACCTGCAGCTCGCGGAAGAAATAACCCGGCGCGCCATCGGGATTGATGAAGTCGCGCAGCGTGGTGCCGCCACGCTCGATCGCCCAGGCGAGGATGCGCTTCACCTCCGCCGCGAGCCGCGCATAGCGCGCCCGTGATACCGACCCTGCAGGCTTGCGCGGATCGATGCCCGCCGCAAACAGCGCTTCGCTGGCGTAGATGTTCCCCACGCCGACGACCACCGCGTTGTCCATCAGGAACAGTTTCACGGCGGCTGTGCGGCCGCGCGAGAGACGCCAGAGCAGGTCGCCATCGAAGTCGTCGGTAAGCGGTTCTGGTCCGAGCGAAGCCAGCAGCTCATGCGTTTCGCCCGGTGGCTGCCATAGCAGGCAGCCGAAGCGCCGTGCATCGGTGAAGCGCAGCACGCGCGGGCCTTCGCTGCGGGTGGGCTCCAGCGCGATATCGACGTGATCATGCTTGCCGACCAGGGCATCCGGCGGAAGCACGCGCAGCACGCCGGTCATGCCCAGATGGAGCAGCGCGCTGCCGACCTTCGTATGCAGCAGCAGGTATTTCGCGCGCCGTTCCACGTCGAGGATGCGCTGGCCGGGCAGGAGATCGGTGACCTCAGGCGGTATCGGCCAGCGAAGATCGGGGCGGCGCAAGGTCACGCCGCTGACCCGGCGGCCGATCAGATGCGGGGCGATGCCGCGGCGGGTGGTTTCGACTTCGGGGAGTTCGGGCACGGGGCGTCTCGGTCAAGAACCTTCACTGTAGGAGCGCAACTGTAGGAGCGCACCCAGTGCGCGATCAGCGCCCAACCGTGCGGCGATCGCGAACTGGGTGCGCTCCTACATAAGAGCAGTTGGGTCAGCTCCAGTCGTTATGGAAACTTCCCGGCTTGTCCACGCGCTCGAACGTGTGTGCACCGAAGTAATCGCGCTGCGCCTGCAGCAGGTTTGCCGGAAGTTGCTCGGCGCGATAACCGTCGTAGTAGGCAATGGCGGAAGAGAAGCACGGCACCGGCACGCCGGCAGTCACCGCGGCAGCCACGACTTCGCGCAATGCGCCCTGGTACTGCGCGGCGATGTCGCGGAAGTACGAATCGAGCAGCAGGTTCTTCAGCTGCGCATCGCGCTCGTAGGCGTCGGTGATCTTCTGCAGGAAGCGCGCGCGGATGATGCAGCCCGCGCGGAAGATCCGTGCGATGGTGCCGTACGGCAGGTCCCACTGGTATTCGTCGGAGGCCGCACGCAACTGTGCGAAGCCCTGTGCGTAGGAAACGATCTTGCTGAAATAGAGCGCGCGCCGCACCGCTTCGATGAAGGCCTTGCGATCGCCTTGGTGATGCTGCGGCCCCGGGCCCGGCAACACCTTGCTGGCGGCGACGCGCTCGTCCTTCAGCGCAGAGAGCAGTCGCGCGAATACCGATTCGGTGATCAGCGGCAGCGGCACGCCAAGATCCAGAGCGCTCTGGCTGGTCCACTTGCCGGTGCCCTTCTGCGCCGCGCGGTCGAGGATGATGTCGACCATCGCCTTGTGCGTTTCCGGATCCTTCTTGGTGAAGATGTCGGCGGTGATGCTGATCAGGTAACTATCCAGCTCGCCCTTGTTCCAGTCGGCGTAGACCTCGGCCAGCTCGTCGTTCGACAGGCCCACTACATGGCGCAGCACCCAATAGCTCTCGGCGATCAGCTGCATGTCGCCGTACTCGATGCCGTTGTGCACCATCTTCACGTAGTGGCCGGCGCCGTTCGGGCCCATGTAGGCCACGCAGGGCTCGCCGTCCGGCGCGCGTGCCGCGATCTCGGTGAGGATGGGCGCGACCAGGTCGTACGCGTCGCGCGGACCGCCCGGCATGATCGAGGGGCCATGCAGCGCGCCTTCCTCGCCACCGGATACGCCGGTGCCGATGAAGTGCAATCCGGCCGCGTGCATCTCGCTTTCGCGGCGCATGGTGTCCTTGAAGAAGGTGTTGCCACCGTCGATCACCACGTCGCCCTTATCGAGCAGCGGCTTCAGCTGGGCCAGCGTGGCGTCGGTGGGTTCGCCCGCTTTCACCATCAGCAGGATCCGGCGCGGCTTCTCCAGCGAGGCGACGAAGTCCTCCAGCGTGTAGCTGGGCACAAGGCGCTTGCCCGGGTTCTGCGCCATCACTTCATCGGTGCGCTCGCGGTGGCGGTTGAAGATGGATACCGCATGCCCCCGGCTCTCGATGTTGAGGGCCAGGTTGCTGCCCATTACCGCCATGCCGATGACGCCGATTGCCTGCTGACTCATGTGCTCGCTCCTGCCAAGGGATGCGCCTTGATATGGGGAGGGCCGTGCACCGTGCAAGTGCTCCCGTGGACGCAAAAGGCAATGGTGATGCGGCAGGCGCGACGCCGGCGTGAGCCTAGCGGGCCTTGGTGGCGTCCTGCGTGGCCGGTCGTGGCGTATAGCGCACGGAAACCAGCGCCACGCGATCGTCCACCCGCACGTAGCGTTGCGGGCCGGTGACCGAGGTTTCGCCAAACTCGAGCCGCTGCCCGTCGAGGCTCAGTACGGCCACCGGCGGCGCAAGGCCGATGCGCGCAGGCTGGAAATCGCTGAGTGGTCGCCAGCTCAGCACGCTGGCGGCGGCGGTATCGGCCAGTTCGGCGAGGCGGCCGTCGTCGGCGCGCGCAGCCGTACCGTCGACGCGCCACCAGTGGCCATCCCGCTTGGCGAAATGCTCCGCCGGACCGTTGCCCATACGAAGTTCGATCTGCGTGATGTCGGAGGGTTGAAGCTTGAGCAAGGTGCCCGGTGCATCATCGCGGTCGCGCTGCCATTGCCATCCGGCGACCGCGACGAGCGCGATCGCCACGGCCAGCATGCCCAGTCGCTGCCGGGTCGCGCGCTTCATGCGCGGCGGCGCCGCCATGCGATCCAGCCGCCCACCACCAGCAACAGCAGGGGCAGCACCACCAGGAAGCCGAGCGTCACGCTGCTGAGCTGCGCCTGCGAGATCTGCAGCAGGCGATCCGGCGCACTGCGCGGCGGCAGCTGCACCAGCGCATCGTCGCCGAGCAGCCAGTCGACGATGCGTTCGCCCAGCGCGCGATTGCCGCCGTTGCCGAGGAAGGTATTGGAGAGGAAGTCGCCGTCGCCGATCACCACCACGCGCTGCTCGGCCTTGTCCGGACTGGGCGACAGGCGGCTCAGCGCAAAGCCGAAGTCGAGCGGACCTTTCAATTCGCCCGCGCTCGCGTCGTAGGCGACGGTGGAGGCCTGCTCGTTGTCGATCGCCTTGAACTCGGTCCAGCTCTGCGCACTGGAGCGCAGGAACGGCGCGACCTGCCAGTCGGTGCGCGCGGCGAGCGCCAGCGCGGAGGCCTGCGGGAACAGCGTGGTAAGCGTGAAGCCGCGCGTGATCGCGTGCTTGGGATAGTCGCCCAGCGCCAGCATGCGCGGATCCTTCAGGCCCAGCGCGGCGCCCTGGCCGTCCACCAGCACGCCCGGCAGGACGCGGATACCCAGGGCGGTGGCCAGCGGATCCAGGTGCAGGTCATCGTTGGCCGGCTCGCTCAGCCACAGCAGGTTGCCGCCGTTGGAAACGTAATCGGTCAGCGCCTTCACCGCGCCTTCGGGCAGCGCGAGTTCGGGGCTCGCCAGCACCACTAGGTCGGTGTGCTGCGGCACCGCCGTGACCTGCGCGAAGTTGAGCGGTACTGCGCGCATGCCGCGGCCTTCGAGCTGGGATACGAACATGCCCAGATCGGCGTTGCCCTTGTCGTTGGGGCGGCGCTCGCCATCGCCCGACACGAACGCGACGATGCGTTCGCCGCTGCGCGCGAGACGTTCCAGCGCATTGGTGAGGCTGCGTTCGGAGAGTTCGTCCAGGCGCTGCTCGCGCCCCTGGTAATGCAGGATCAGTGCGCCATCCACGGTGATGCCAAGCTCGCGCATCGCCGCCGGATCCTGCTGCGGATCCACGAAGCGCAGGCTGAGGTCGGGCTTCACGCGCTGGTAGCGCTGCATGAAGCTGGCCACGGTATTGCGCAGATCGCCCTGTGGGTTGGCGTAGCTGACGATCTCCACCGGGCCCTTCAGCGTCGCCAGCACGGCGCGGCTTTCCGCGGAGAGGCTGGCGCGGCCGCCAAAGGTCCAGTCGGCGACGTGGTCGTAGCGCGCGGCGAGATAGCCGAGCGCCGCCGCCGCGAGCAACAACGCGAAGGCAAACAGCCATCCATTCAGATGTCGGAAGACGCGCGCCATCAGCCACGCTCCCTTTCGGCGGCGAGCCGTTGCGTGGCCAGTGCGAGCGCCACCACGATCACGATCAGGAACCAGGCAATGTCGGCGGTGGATACCAGGCCGCGCAGCAGCGATTCCAGATGGTTGCTCAGCGACAGCCAGTCGAACACGCCATTGGTGGCGCCCGCCTTCTGCGCGGCGATGTTCACGCCCGCCAGCACCAGGCCGAGGGTGAGCGCCACGCTGGCGGCGATCGACGCGTGCGAGGCATAGGCCGAACACGCCACGCCGATGGCGGCGAGCGTGGCCAAGGTCAGCAGCAGGCCCAGCGAGGCGGCGACCAGCTTGCCCCAGTCGAGTGTGGCGCCGTGCGCCAGGCTCAGCGGCATGGCCAGCGCCAGCGCCAGCCACAGCACCAGCCACAGCATCAGCGCGAGGTATTTGCCCAGCACGATGCGCGAGGCGGGCAGGCCGGTGGCGAACCACAGCGGCAGCGTGCCGTTGCTGCGTTCACCGGCGATCACCGACATGGTGAGCAGCGGCACGATCACCAGCGCCAGCTCGGCCACGCCGAAAGGCAGCACGGCGCCGGTAAGGATGCTGCTGAGCATCGGCACGCCGACCAGGTCGGTATAGCCCGGTCCGCCCGGCAGCGCGGCCAGCTTGATCTGTCCCGCGAGGAATCCACCCAGCAGAAGGGTGAAGCGCCACGCCAGCTGCGCCAGCGTCAGTGCGGCAAGGACCCAGGCCAGCGGGCGGACGAACAGGCGGCGCAGCTCCAGCCGCGTCACGGCGATCACGCTCATGCAGCCTGCATCCTGTCGTTGCTCCCGTTGCCGCGCATGGCGATGTCGAAAAAGGTCTGTTCCAGCGCCTTGTGGTCGGCGCCATCGATGGCGGCGTCGTAGCGCAGCTGGCCTTCGTGCAGGATCGCCACGCGATCGCACGCGGCGGTCACTTCGGTCAGCAGATGGGTGGACAGGATGATCGCCGTGCCGGCTGAGGCCTGTTCGCGGATCACCTCGCGCAGTGCCGCCACCTGCACCGGATCGAGCGCGTTGGCCGGTTCGTCCAGCACGAGCAGCTGCGGGTTGTGCAGCAGGGC
>Ga0207647_10001862_pt1 | contig 16164 bp, 14 predicted proteins | sample KBSCornC2_FD_184295 | JGI IMG/M metagenome (GOLD analysis project Ga0207647, IMG submission 184295) | Corn rhizosphere microbial communities from Kellogg Biological Station, Michigan, USA - C2 (SPAdes) (version 2) | ecosystem: Host-associated > Plants > Roots > Rhizosphere ...
CACCTTGCCGGCGGTCTGGCTGACGATCGTCGCATTGGCGATCGAAACCTTGGCGGTGCCGTCATAGGTCAGCACATATTGATCCGTCGGTGCCGCCGATTTGGGGTCCACGCCGACCGCGACCGACAGCGAAGTGACGCTCGACGAATAGATCGGGTCGCCATCGCTCGCATAGGTCAGCGACGTGGTGACGTCCGAACCGGTTGAACTCCGTGCGAGCCAGCTGCCCGCCGTGTGGAAATGGTCAATGAAAGGTTCCTCGGTCGACCAGTAGTTGATCCCCGCCAGATTTACACCGATGTCGATCACAATACGCCCCCGATACTGATACTAAAATGAGGGGGGTCTTATGCGCGCCTAGTCCTCAAGATTTTTTGTGGGGACTTTGGTTAATATCGGGATAGAATCTACAATTGTTCGGGCGTGTCGCGGGCGCCGCCGGCCTGCTTTCGGACAACGGCCTGTGACAGGCTCGATTTGCGGGTGTTGGAAACGATCTCGAACTAGGGCGGCGCATCATCGCGAACTGTCCTATAGTAAAAGGCGCTCCGCTTAGGTTCGAGGCAGATCCGAAGGCCCTTCTGCTTTCAAAAGGGGGTAGATGATCTCGGCCTCAAGCGCGATACGATCACGCATCGTCTGCCGTGCGGCCGCCGATGCGCGACAATAGCCGGGCCAGTTTGCGGTGACCTCGCGTGTGGTCCAACGGCGAATATGGTCGCCCGAACGAACCAGCATCAACACCCCGTCGGACTTTAGCTTTTCCAGTGCGATCCGTTTGTCGGGAGGACAGGTACGCATCAGCTTCGGATAAACGACCGAGTGGAGGTAGGCGGATCGGGCGCGGCTGGCACGCGTCAGCTCGATACGAACCGCGCTCACCTTCACGATATCCGCATGATGATCCTCGCACAGCACCTCTAGCTCGGTGAGAAGATTGCCGATCTTCTCGTGATGTTGCCGCAGCTCCGCCAGCATCCGAATCAGCCTCCCTTTGGGCGATGTGCCCCGGGCCCCACTATTATGCACCTTTGCACGCGGTGGCTCAAAGACGCTCAGGTTCGTTTCGACGCTTGCACACGCTGAGCGGTGTTTTACGCTATTCGGGCGGCTTCAGCAGCGCAGGAGTGATGGCGGCAGGGGGCGGATATGCGGTCGGCGTCAGCCTCGAGGATTGTGAGAATGTGACGGTCGAGACCGCCCGTCTAGCCGGCGTCGCGGTTCGCCGGGGAATCCGCGTCGGGGAGGGCATACGCGCGCATCGGACCGGCAGCTTGGTCTCGGTCGGCACGTCACGCCAGCATGAAGGCCCGTCAACGATGTGCGAGCTTCAGCGGCCGCCGCTGCGTCTTCGCTGACGCGAACGCTACGCCGGCCGTTTCGCTGGCAACAAGGCCATTAGATTGGCATGCCTGCTCGACGCGCATTCGCGCGGCCATGCATCTCGGGAGGAGTTAGCGTGCGAGGCATTGACCGTCGGACTCTCATCACCGGCGCGGGAGTGGGGATGGTCGTTACCCCCGTGAATGCGGCCGCCGACACCAAATTGCGGGCGACGGCGCTTCGGGCGGCGTCCGCCTGCAATCCGCTCGGCATCGGCGACGCGCAGCCTATGCTGTCGTGGCGTGTCGCCGGCCCGGCGGGAACGATGCAGACCGCCTATCAGATCCGCGCCGCGAGCGAGCGCGCGCAGCTCGGAACGGGTAGGTCATACTTGTGGGATAGCGGACGGATTAGCGAAACGACCTCCACGGGCGTGCGCTATGGCGGAGCGCCGCTGGCTTCTCGCCAGCGCATCCATTGGCAGGTTCGCATCTGGGATACGGCGGGTAGCGCGTCGCCCTGGAGCGAACCGGCGACCCTCGAAACGGGCCTGCTGACGGCAGATGACTGGCGAGGCGACTGGCTTGCGGTGGAGAGCGCGCTTGAGCGCGACGACCGCCTGGTTGAACCACGCTGGCTGCGGGTTGATCTGCCCGAGCAGGAGGCACATGCTCGATTTCGCCTGACATTCTCGAGTCCGGCAGGTGAGGGGCTGCTGACGATCGATACGCGCAGCCGGCTCCTCAGCTTGTCAATCGATGGGCAGAAGCTGGCGGTGCCCGACTGGCATCCCGATGCGTATGGCGGCCCGCCGGCGGCGCGTCTGCCCTTGGGACTGACTGCGGGGGATCATGTCCTCTTTGCCGAGGTGGCGGCGCGTAAGGACCATGGTCGAGCATCAGCCACGATTGCGGCGCAACTGCGATTGCCGGAGACAGGCGGCGCAGCCCGGCGGATCGTCGATGGTTGGGAGTGCGCCGCTCGCGATGATCAGTGGCAGCCGGCTCTCGCCGACGAACGGCAGGAGCATTTTCGCTGGCCGCCATCTCCCGCCCGCCATTTGCGCCGGCGCTTCATGCTCGCCGCGAAACCGCGGGAGACGCGACTGCACGTTGCCGCGCTCGGCGGCTACCGTATCTGGATCAACGGCAAACGGGTCGGGGACGAGGAACTGCAATCGGAACCCTCCGAATATCGCCGTCACGTGCCCTGCCGGACGTATGATATAACCCGTCTGCTCCGGCCCGGGGAGAATGTCGTCGGTGTCATGGTCGGCGATGGTTTCTACGCGAGCTACCAGGCGCCGGATGGTCGCTATGCTTATGGTCCCGCCCCTCGACGATTTCGCTTGATGATCATACCCGTCGACGGCGGTGGAGACGCCACCGTCATTACCGACGATGCCTGGCGCCATAAAGAATCACCGGTGACGATGTCGGAAATCTATGCCGGTGAGGACCAGGACTTGCGCCGCTGGCCAAGCGGGTGGGCCGAGCCCGGCTTCGACGACAGCGATTGGGAGTTCGCCTGGGCGGCGGCGGCCCCCGAAGCCGCGATCGCGGCGCCGATGTCCCCGCCCATCCGCGTGACCAGAACGATCCGGCCCGTCGCGATCCGCCGAACCGGAGCTGCCTCCCACATCGTCGACTTCGGGCAGAACTTTGCAGGCCGGGTCCGATTGTTTGCGGCAGGGCGACCTGGGCAACGGATCACGATCACGCATGCCGAGATCCTTGGGGCGGATGGCGCGCTCGATCGACGCAATCTGCGCGTCGCGCGCGCGCAGGACCGCTACATCCTCGCGGGGCAGGGCAAGGAGATGTTGGAGCCGGCCTTCACGTTCCAGGGTTTTCGATACGCGCAGATTGACGGTGTCGACACGCTCACCCCGGACATGGTGGAAGGGCTGGTCGTTTCGAGTGACCTCCCTGAAATCGGCACGTTCAGGACGAGCCAGCCGATGGTGCAGAAGCTGTGGCTGAACACCCTGTGGAGCCAGCGATCCAACTTCCGCGGTAACCCCACCGACTGTCCACAGCGCGACGAACGACTTGGCTGGACGGGCGATGCCCAGGTCTTTTGGGATACAGCGGCCTTCAACATGGACGTCGCGGGCTTCACGAGATCCTTCACCCGCATGTTGCGGGACGACCAGGCGGCGAACGGCGCCTATCCCATGTGGTCACCGTCGCCGAAGGGACTTGGTTGGCAGACCGACACGGCAACGCCCGGCTGGGCGGATGCAGGCGTGATGTTGCCGTACACGGCGTTCCTGCACACCGGTGATCGATCGGTGGTCGACGAAAACTGGGCCGCGATGGAGGCCTATTGCAACGGCGTTCTCGCCAGCAATCCCGATGGTATTTGGCATAACGGACGGGGTGCGGATCTCGGTGACTGGCTGGCGTTGGATGCCAAATGGCCGGGCGACGAGACGACGCCCAAAACATTGATTGCGACCGCCATGCTCGCCCGCTCGCTCGATCAGATGGCCGCGATGGCTGCGTGGATCGGGCATCAAGATGCGGGCCAATGGCGAGAACGGGCCGCGCGGACCCGCGCGGCGTTCGCCGCCGCCTTCGTCGATGCAGACGGGCGGGTCGGCAATGGCAGTCACACCGGTTACATTCTTGCCCTGAGGCTAGGCTTGGTTCCGGAGGGGCGGCGCCGCGCGGCGGGCGAGCGGTTGGCCCAGGAGATCGCGCGACGCGGCGGGCTACTGACGACGGGGTTCCTGGGCACGCCATTGGCACTCGACGCGCTGGCAGACGCAGGGCACGCGACACTCGCCTTCAACCTGCTTTTGCGCACCGAATATCCGTCGTGGGGCTATATGGTGCGCCGCGGAGCGACGACGACGTGGGAGCGGTGGAACGGCGACGTCGGCGACGTCTCTATGAACTCCTTCAACCACTACGCGTTCGGCGCGGTCTGTTCCTTTCTGTATCGCCGCGTAGGTGGAGTCGAGCCCATGGAGCCGGGCTTCCGGCGCTTCCGTATCGCGCCGCTGTTTGACGCTCGTTTCACTTCCGCGGGCGTAACTTTGGAGAGCGCATCCGGGCGCATCGATGTTTCGTGGCGGCGCGCAGGGGATCGTATCACGATGGACCTCGTGGTGCCGGCCAACACGATTGCGGATGTCGATCTACCAAACGTCAAGGCGCGATACCGATCCGGGCAGCACCGCTTCACCATTTGATAGCGTTGGCGCGCTTCCGGAACCTAGAGGCCGACGTTGAAGCAAGGAGTTTGGAAAAGGCAGTATTGTGCCGAGCCGAATGCCCGTCGGGCTAGCCGGATGGGGAGGCCGTCGGCTGCGACATGAATTATGCACATCCGTCGCAGATTATGGACGAGATTGCCGGCTTCTCGTCCGCGCGACTCGATGAACTCGGCTCGATCTAGTGGCCGTGCACCGCGGCCGCGCCCGAGGGCACGCCAATCATGCATCTCGACTGCTTCGCACGCGGTCGCGGCAAGTTTGTCCGCACCGATATGTCGCGACCTAGGAGAGAACAGCGCCCCGACCGCATTCTCAGAATCAGACAAAGCGACACGGGCAGCACGAGTGGAGCGCACAACCATCCCCAATAGAGCCTTTTTATGACACTCGCGGCAGTTGAGCGCCTCCAAGCCCAAGGGGACGTGCGTCTCGCGCCTGCACACGACCGCACTCTATAGCGCTTTCGCTCCACCGAGCCGCGCTTGTGACGCGTCTCGGCCCATGCGGGTGACGATCGCATGACGCGGGCCGGATGGATCGCTCCGGCCCCAATGCGGACATCGCTCGCGCGATGGCGTGGGTTGGCCCGGGCGCAAAGGCGGGGTCGACGTCGCGCCCCTCTAGTCCCGCCGCGGCGGCCTGCAAGCTGAGCCTTGGGCTCAGCTCCTCCATTTCATTTCGGTCCTGCGGGTGCAGCCCGCCGCTTCAAGCGGGACTGCCGGTCCGCTCCTGCCGCCGCCCCCGCCATTCCGGCCGGGCCGCGGTCGTTTTGAAGGAGCAGGACAGATGGAACGGGTTCATGGGAAGTCTGAGCGGCAGAGCCTTTACGCCCAGGTTACGGGGCGGGTGATCGCGGAGCTGGAGCAGGGGCGGCTGCCGTGGGTCCAGCCGTGGGACAGTGCGCGCTGCGGCTGCACCATGCCGCACAATGCCGGCACGGGCCGGGCCTATTCAGGCATCAATGTGCTGATCCTGTGGGCGGCGGTGATCGAGCGGGGTTATGCTTCGCAACGCTGGCTGACCTATCATCAGGCCGAGTTAGTCGGCGGCCATGTCCGCAAGGGCGAGACGGGCACCACGGTCTGCTATGCCGATCGCTTCACGCCCAAGGATGAGCAGGAACGGGCGCGCAATGAAGAGCGCGACGCGCGGCAGGTTGCCTTCCTCAAGCGCTTCACCGTCTTCAACATCGACCAGTGCGAAGGGCTGCCCGACAGCTTCACCACGCTCGCGGACTATCCGCCCGAAGCAGAGATGGTGCCGCATGCCGAGGCGCTGATACGCGCCACTGGCGCCGAGATCCGGATCGGGGGCGACAAGGCTTTCTATGTGCCGGCACTCGACATGATCGCGCTGCCGCCCAAGGCCGCTTTCCCCGAGCCCATCAACTGGTACCGCACCGCGCTCCATGAGCTCGGGCATTGGACCGGGCATGACAGCCGCCTTGCGCGTGACCAGTCGGGCAGCCGTGGCGGCAAGGGCTATGCGCGCGAGGAACTGGTTGCTGAACTCACCAGCGCCTTTACCTGCGCCTCGCTTTCGATCCATCCGACGGTGCGGCATGCCGACTATATCGGTGCCTGGCTTGAGGTGTTGCGCGAGGACGAGCGTGCGATCTTCCGGGCTGCCAGTCAGGCGAGCAGGGCCGCGGATTATTTGTTGAGCTTCGCGCCCGAGGAATTGCGGTCATGACCGGCTCGGGCCTCCTCATCCGCCGGCTCGAGCGAGCGATGGTGAGCATGGATGCGATCTCGCGCGAGGTGTACCTGGCACATCGGCTCGACGACTTGAGCTACCCGCAAATTGCCGAGCGCACCGGCCTCAGCGTGGCGCACGTCGAGCGGTACATTGCCGAGGCGATCCTCCATATCGATCGTGCGTTGCGCGAAATGGAGCGGGAGGACCGGACATGACGGGCGCCGCGGCTCAATCGGACCGGATTGGCCTTGCCATCCGGTCCGCGCCTGCCCCACATCGCGAGCAGCATATGCGCACCGATCTCGATCATCTGCCCGCCGCCAAGCAGCGCGATCTTGAGCGCGTGGTGCAGATCATCTTCGAGGAATTCGAGGACGCGCTGTCGCTCGCCACCCAAGGCTGGAAGAAGCGTGGCCGGATCGAAAAGATCATCCTCTATGGCAGCTATGCCCGCGGCAACTGGGTTGATGAGCCGCATACCGCCAAGGGCTACCGCTCCGACTTCGACCTCCTGATCATCGTCAACGACAAGCGCCTGACCGATCGCGCCGCTTATTGGTCAAAGCTCGACGAGCGGCTGATCCGCGAGCTCACCATCACCAAGACAATCCACGCGCCGGTCAATTTCATTCTCCACACATTGCAGGAAGTGAATGACGGCCTCGCCCATGGCCGATACTTCTTCATGGACATCAAGCGCGACGGGATCGCGGTCTATCAGGCCGACGATACCGAGCTACACGAGCCCAAGCCCAAGACGCCGCAGCAGGCGTTCGCCATGGCCAAGGGCTATTTTGACGAGTGGTTCCCAAGCGCTGCGGGCATGCTGGACACCGCGCGCTATGTTCAATCGCAGGGGCGGCTGAGGGAATCAGCATTCCAGCTGCATCAGGCTACCGAGCGCCTGTATCATTGCGTGCTTCTGGTCTGCACATTCTACACGCCGCACGTCCACAATCTCGCCTTCCTGCGCAGCCAGGCGGAGCTGATTGATCGGCGCCTGACCCGCGTGTGGCCGTGGGGTTCGCGGCGCGAACGCGCGATGTTCGAGAAGCTCAAGGAAGCCTACGTCAAGGCCCGCTACTCGTCGCGCTATCAGATCAGCGCCGAGGAACTGACGTGGCTGGGCGAGCGGGTCGAGGAGCTTGGCCGGGTCGTGCTGGAGATTTGCAACGAGCGGATCGCCGCGTTGGAGCAATCCGCACGCGCAGCCTGACGCCCCAAACCGCTGAAACGTTTCGGCCGACTTTGGTGTGCTTCTGCACGCTCCCGCTCCACGCGCGCGAAAAGCTGGGGACAAGTAGAATGCAGTGATCGACGCCGGGCGGATCGCCTGGCTATCGGGCGCGGATGAGCATTCGCGCCACCATCATGGATACCGCCACCGGCAAGCCGATCCAGAAGCATGACTTTGGTCGCATGCCGTTCGTCGGCACGGCGTTTCACCTGGAGAGCGGCGAACGCGTGACCGCGCAACGCGTCGACGTCGGCAAGCCCGCGCCTGGCAAGTTCATCACGCCCGTTGACGTGTGGGTGACGCCAAAGGCTTAAGACGATGCCGGCGGCGCACCGCGACGACGAAACCTTCGGTGCATTGCTTTGCGGGTGCACCGCCCGCTTGGGAGAGCGGACGGCGCTTATCTTCAGGCTTGTTTAGCCGCACGACCGCGCGGTTTTGGTGCTGTCTTGGCGGCCGCAGGCTTAGGTACGGGCGCCACTTTGGCGCGGGTAACTTTGGGCTGGGCGGGCGCCGCGGCGGCTTGGGCCACTATCTTGGGCGCCGCCGCATGGGTCGCGCGACCAAGGTCCCTTTTGCGGCCCAGTCCAAGCTTCTTGGCGACTTCCCGGCGATGGTCGGAATAGCTCGGCGCGACCATCGGATAATCGGACTTGAGATTATAGCGCGCGCGATACTCTTCAGGCGTCAATCTATGACCGGAGAGGTTTCGGCGCAGCACCTTGTACGGTTTGCCATCGATCATCGAGAGGATGTGATCTCGCGAAGCAAGCGACCTTCGGACCGAGACGGCTGGCGCCGTGCTATCGTGCGAACGAGGTGTTGTAGATGAGGCCGAAAATAGACTCGCCCGACGCCAGACGGCTTTGTCGGCAACCAAAAATGCCGTCACTTATGTGGTGAAGTTCACCCGCGATAATGGCTCGCCAAGGACGCATTTGGTCAGGGTGGGCTTGGTGGTAAGGGCCTGGGAATGACGGTTGCAGTGACGGGGGACCATGCAGCGCAGCAATGACGGTCAAGCGTTTCGCCGGGTGACGTTGGTCGCCGCCGGAATCGCCGCTTTGTGCATGGCCTTGGCGTTCGCGCTGGCGCCGAAGGGTGTTCCATCGCCGCTCGACAATTCGCTCGCGCGCTATTTATTCGTTCACCAGGATTTGCCGTTCGGGCTGGTCGTCACAGTCCTATGGCTGCTGGTGTTCTGGCGGCCGAGCTTTTCCAACGGTGCGCCCCAAGCGCCTCGATCGTCGTTCGTGGCGCTTACGTCCGCCGCAGCGATGGTGTTACTGTGCTGGGGCGGGGCGCGCTCGATTACCGAACGCTATGACTTCAGCCGCGACGAGCAGATGGCGAGTTTCGACGCGATCATTTTCGCAGGCGGCAAGCTGTTTGCGACCATTCCCGCCGCCGCGCGCGCGACCGCGGCGATGTTCAATCAAACATTCATATTGCCGATCGGCGATCACGAGGCGTGGGTGTCGGCCTATCTGCCGATGAATGCGGCGATCCGAGCGATATTCCTCATGCTCGGCGACGCCAGGTTGGAAGGACCGACCCTGGTCGGACTCGGCGCCTTGGCGCTATGGCGCATTTCCGTGCAATTATGGCCTCGATCGCCGGCCAGTCAGATCGTCGCCCTCACACTGTACGTCGGCTCATCGCAGATCTGGCTCACGGCGATGACCGCCTACGCGATGACGGCGCACCTGGCGCTCAATCTCATCTGGTTGTGGCTGTTTCTGAAAGATCGCCGCTGGAGCCATGCAGCGGCGATCGCCGTCGGCGGTGTCGCGACCGGGCTGCACCAGCCGGTATTCCATCCGCTGTTTATCATGCCGTTTTTGATCATGCTGGCGGCGACGAAGCGCTGGCGACTTCTGACCCTATATAGCCTGGCCTACACGGCGATCGGCTTGTTCTGGTTGGGTTGGCCTTTGTGGATCAGCGCACACGGCACCGCCCCAGCCGCGATCTCACACACAGTGCACGGCGTCGGCTATGGCGAGCGCCTGCTCCACATCGCAGCAGGGTTTCGTCCAGACGGGGTTGGGATGATGGCGGCGAACCTGATACGGTTCGTCACATGGCAGCATTTGCTTCTGGTCCCGCTCGCCGGGTTCGGCGCCTATAAGGGCTGGAAGGCCGATCCGCTTATCCGAGCCTTGGTACTGGGTCTTATCTTCCCTGTCTTCTTTTTGCTGATCATCATGCCGTATCAAGGGCACGGCTGGGGCTATCGCTATCTGCACGGTGTGATCGGCAATGCATGTTTGTTGGGCGGTTACGGCTGGTGTCGATTGGAGAGCAAGACCTGCGTTCCGGCCAGAGCGATGATCGCTGCGACGATCGCGAGCCTGGCCATTGCCCTGCCGCTTCACGCCTTGATGGTCCACCAAATGGTTGCGCCGGTTGCTGCGGCGGCCGCGGCGCGCGATGCGGCCGGAGCGGACTACGTCGTGGTCGACGATACCGCCGCACCGTTCGCGCAGGATCTGGTGATCAATCGGCCGGCACTCGACAATCGCCCGTTGATACTATCCGGCAGTGTGGTGAGCGTGCAGACACTGTCCGATCTGTGCCGACACGGTTCGGTCGCCTTCATGGATGCCTCCCGTCTTGGCGGGCTGTCGCGTGCTTTTGGCGGACAGGCGCCAAAGCCGACACCGGCTTATGCCGGATTGGAAGAGGCGGCGAGGGCGGTGGGTTGCCGCGTGGCGGCGATCCCCGAATGATTACCAATTAGCGCCGCCATTTTTTGCCAGTCATATGCTCTGATCGCGTAGGCGCTCATCGCTGACTGGTGATCGGGTGTCATGGCGAGCGCTTCGATGGCTGCAGTCAGCCGCGCCGCCGACCCTGCCGGATCGCTCAGGTCGACGTCGACCGGACAAAGCCAGGCCTTGGCCGCAGGGTCGCCGCGGCTTGTTTCTTCGCCGCAAATCACCGGCAAACCGCACGCCATGGCTTCCTGCACGACTAGCGGAAAGCCCTCGCCGACGCTCGGCAGGATCAGAGCCTTTGCCGAACGGTATAGCGCCGCGAGCGACGACCCCGCCCGGTCCCGCAAGACCTGCACATTCGCTAGCCCCCAGTTATCCGGATCGATCGGACCGCGCCCCGCGAGCACCACGTGCCAATCCGGACGTGCCGCCGCCATCGCACGAATGATCGACAGGCCCTTCTTCTCAACGAAGCGGCCGACGAACAACAGACTGTCGGTGCGCTTGACCGGGGCCGGCCGGAAGATCGACGCGTCGACGCCGTTGAACAACAACAACGGTTCGGCGCGAAAGGTCACACCGGCAAAGGCCCGACGCGTCGTGTCGCTGATGAAGATCACTTGGTTCGCCGCACGTAGCATCGGCCGCGTCACGCATCGGTTGGCGACGGACATGGCCTGCCTGAGCAACGGGTTAGAAAACGGAATCGATGCGATGTGTTGGATCAACGTCACTGGCTTGCCGTACCACCGCGCGAGCAGCATCGCGGCGATCGAGCTGAGATAGAGCGCGTCGTGGACGATCACCATGTCACAGCCCCGGATCGCCGCGGCCAGTCGGCGCAGGGCCGTTATTCCCAGAATCGGCATGGGAAGGCCGCTCAGCCGTTCGATCCCGTTGAAGCAGGGCATCGGCACCGGCGCGGCGGTCTGTTGGTCCGGAAGGGTCTGGTCGGCACTTGCCGCCCAGGTGACCTGGTGTCCTTGCTTCACGAACTGGCGGTTGAGATGCCCGGCGACGCGCTCGATCCCGCCACCGTGAGTTTCGTAGAAATGCGTGACGGTCAACAGGCGCACGTCATGACCCGAACGAGCGCGTTGGGCGATTACCGATGATCGCCCAGCGACTGCCGACGTAATTGATCGCGGCCATGATCAAGGTCACGATCGGCGCGGCGACGGCCATCGGCTGGTGGAGCAATCCGAACAATATAAAGAGGAACCCGGTCGAGAGCGGAAAGTTCGCGGCCATCACGCCGGTGTAACGCAAGAATCCATGCCAGCTTTGTTCCCCGCGAAAGACGAACAGACAAAGCAGGAAATAGCCGGTGACGACCATAATTCCGAACGACGTGGCCGCTGCCTGCCACATCGTCATGCCGACATGGTCCGCGGTGATCATGATGATGTTGTGCAGTATCAGGCACGCCCCTGCCACGAACGCGTAGCGGGGCACGGCAAGTGTCGCGCCGAGGCGGCTCAAGCGCGGTGGCCCTCGATCAGCAGGCAGGATGCCGCCTCGACCGGAGTCCAGCGAGGCTCGTCGAGAGCGACATCCACACCGGCCCGCATCAGGCGTGCCAAGGCGGAGGCGAGCGCGGCAGGTAAGCTCACACCGTTCTGAAGTGCACGAGCGCCGAGCTTGCGTTGAATTTCGATCGGACGCGCACCGTTGCCGTACGCGCGGTAAAGAAGGCCCCCGGTAAATCGCGACAACGTTTCCCAGCGGCGAGTTTCGGGGCGGTCGAGATATCCGAGGCAAACGTCGAGGACGAGGCCGTGCCGTCCAAGCAGTGCCGACCACTCGGCCGGCGACAAATAATGGAAATGCGCGAGCCGTTTGTCGAGCAACTCCAGATAGGCCGCGCGGCAGCCCCAGGGGGCAAGCGTCCCGGCCAGATTGTCGTGAAATCCCGGTCCCGGCACGGTGAAGAAAAATCGCCCGTCGGGCTTCAGCAACCGCCCGACCTCGGCGATCGCGCCTTCCAGCGGCGGGACATGTTCCAGCACCGAGTTGGAGACGACGAAGTCAAAGCTGGCGTCAGGTTCGGGAATGGCATCCGCGGAGCAGGTGTGGAGGCGCTCGTAAAAGGGAAAGCGGCGGGCTGCTTCGGTCTCCAGCGGGTCGAGGTCGATGCCAATCAGGCGACGCGGCCCGATCCGGTCGAGCAGAATATCGGTCAACAGACCATCGCCGCACCCCAGATCGAGACCGAGGCCATGCGGTATGTCGCGGCTGGCCAGCGCACCGATCTCGATCGCACGCCAGAATGCGGTCGCGGGTTGGGCAGGATAGGCCGACGTGAAGGTGCTGAACAGATCGAGCTTGCTCATGGGTAGATCGCTTCCGCTTGATCGATGATGGCATGTTGCAGGCGAAGCACCGCGCAAGCCGCAGCACCGTCGATCGGCGCAATCGCTGCCGTATCGCCGGCGGCGGCGCGGGCAAAGCGATCGAATAGCTCGTCATTGCCATAATCAAGCCGGCCCGTCAGGTGCGATACTCCACTGGTGAGATGCTGCAACCAATGCTGGGCCGTCGCGGCGCGGCTGGTGCGCAGCACCCGCAACGTGTCATGTTGTCCGTCGTTGGGCAGACGAATGTAGATGTCGCGAAAGATGTCGACGATCCCGGTCGCCTTCTCGCCGGCGACCATCAGGTACCATTCGCTGACCGAGCTTTCGAAATTGCAGGCCAGACGGATCGGATAGTCCCCGCCGGTACCACGAAACCATGCCTCGACGCGAGCAGGAGTGTTGAGGCCGGTCCGGCTCGGTATCGCGAGCGACCGGGCGAGCGATAGGTCTCCGGCAATCGCGCGGAGGAGATAGAGCAGGTGCGGGCTTTCGTCGTAAAACAGACCGAAGGGCAGTTCATCGCACCAGGTCGGCAGGCGGCGCGCGGGATTGCCGAACTGGACCGCGTCGACGCTGTTGACCCGACCGAGCACGCCATTCCTCATGTCGTCGAACAGGCGACGGGTCGACCGCGCGAACTGGAAATTGTGGACGATCGCCAACCGGCGGTCCGCGGCAGCGGCTTCGGCGACCAGCAGATCGCCTTCCGCCGCAGTCATCGTGAAGGGTTTTTCGGTGAGGACATGCTTGCCCAGCGCGATCGCCTCGCGAACCAAGGCAAAATGGGCCATCGGCGCCGTGGCAATCGTGATCGCGTCGACCTGATCGAGCCAGTCGACCGACGCGAGATCGGACGATTGACTATGCTTGCGGAAACGGTGCTTCCCGGCAACAGCCCGTGCTCGTCCGGGCGAACGATCGACGATGCCAACAATATCAAAACGCCTGGATCGCGCCATCGCGGGCAAGTGTCGATTGAGACAAACCCAGCCCAGCCCGATGGCCGCCACGCGAAGCGGGCAGTTCATAGGAGGCGCCCTTCGGCACGCAGGAAGTCGGCCGAGTGACCGCCGACGATGGCGATGACAATTCCGCCGAGAAACGTCTGAAGGCCGACCGCCCCGGTCAATCCGGCAATCACGATAGGCAGGACACTTGCTGGCGCGACGAAATCGCTCGTCTGCCACTGCCGGCCGATCACGGCCAGCATCACGAATGCCGCAATGAACAGCGTCGCCCCCAAACCGAGCATCATCTCGAGCTGGAAGAGCCGCCCCAATCGCCCGATCGAGGGGCGCAACTGGCGATAACCTTCGCGCACACCAACAACATGCGCCGCCACGGCCATCAGCGCCGAGAAGTGCCCGGCGCTGAACATGAAGCCGGCGACGATCGTCCAACTCGCCCCGAACGGTCCCGAACCTGCGATCGCGCCCATATGGTGAAGCAGCGCCACCGTCAGAATAGTCGCGGCCACGCCCATCGCGAACAATGCCGGCACGCCGAACGCCGCCGTCGGGCTGAGCATAACCAGATACCGCAAATGCCGCCAGCCATCGCGCCAGGGGCGTAAGTGGGGGGGGCGATTGCGCAAATCCACCGACAATGTCGCCGGCGTCTGAACGATGCGCAGTTTGCGCAGGCTAGCCTTCACGACCATCTCGCTGGCGAATTCCATTCCCTGACCGTTGAGCTGCAAGTCCAGGAAGGACTCGCGCGTGATTGCGCGCAGCCCGCAATGCGCGTCGTCCACTCGGCTGCGGAACAGCAGGTTGAGCGCACCCGTCAGCACGGGATTGCCGATATAGCGGTTCTTCCACGGCATCGCCCCCGGCGCGATGCCGCCCTGGAAGCGCGATCCCATGCACAAATCGGCGCCCTTCAGGAGTGACTCGATCATCGCCACGCCGTCGGTGAAATCGTAACTGCCGTCGGCGTCGCCGATCAGGAGAAGACGCCCCAACGCAGCCTCCGCGCCGCCGATGATTGCTGCGCCGTAACCCCGGCGCGGCACGGCAATGACGCGCGCGCCGAGACGAACCGCAATATCCTGACTGCCGTCGGTCGAGCCGTTATCGGCAATCAGTATTTCGCCCTCCAAACCGAACCGCCGCTTGATTTCCTCTAGTGCCCGGTCTGCATTGCTGATGCAGTGCGGCAAGCTGATCGCTTCGTTCAGGCAAGGCATGACAATCGTGACGTCGAGCGGCACGACACCGTGCTGAAACGCCGACGAAACGGTTGCAAACGACATGACCTGGCACTCCTCGGTTTGGTCGGTGCTAAACAGGCTTGGTTAATGAATCCCTTTCCGCAGGATCATTGGTGGGTGACCCCGATCAAATAATGTGTCCAGTTTGGCGAGGTCAGCGGCGAGGAACATCATCCAGCGCATCGTTGAAAACTCGCAATCACCGCCGCGAGGGTGATGTAACGGTTGCCGACGAATAGGCTGAAAGCTGCCCAAAATCGGACTATTTCGCGACCCGCATCGCCGAAAAGGTATGCCTCAGGCGCGCGGCTTGCTCCGAACCTGACTGGGCGCATTCCGCGCGTGACGCCCAGCCTGGGCAGGATGAATTTATCGGTAGTGGCCGCCCCCGCTCGCCCGCATCGGCTCGATTAAACGCACCGTGGTGAGCGGCACGCTCGGCTTCACCAACAAGGCCGTGCGCTGGTCGACGGCGCTCGAATATTGGACTGAGGACAGTTCGAGCCTCGGAGACCGCAAGACCTGGGCGACGCGCAACGTCGTCACCTGGCAAGCGAGCGAAGCGCTGCGCCTTTTCGGCAAAGCCAATCTGTCGGTATCGAATGGCGGCGCCGATACGCTTGGGCTGGACGCGAACTATTACGAAATCTCGCTCGCAGCGGCTTATCGTCCCGTCTGGAACGACAAGCTCAATCTGCTAGCGAAGATCACCTATCTCGACGATTTGCCCTCTCCCGCACAGGTGACCGCCTACAATCTGCCGATCGACTATGCCCAGCGCAGCAAGATCGGCGCGCTCGATGCGACATATCAGCTGACACCGCGCCTTGCCGTCGGCGGAAAGGTCGCGGTTAGGATCGGCGAGCTGCGTATGTCGCGCGATGACAGCCAGCCCTGGTTCGACAGCAAGGCCGTCTTCTGGGCGGTGCGTGCCGATTATGAGGTGGTCCGCCGCTGGGATTTGCTGGCCGAACTCCACAAGCTCTCAGTCACTACCGCGCAGGACAGTGAGCTCGGTGCGCTGCTCGCGGTCTATCGGCATCTGGGGCAGAACGTGAAGATCGGGGTCGGCTATAATTTCACCGATTATTCCGACAACCTCGCCGACCTCAGCCATCGCAATCATGGCTTCTTCTTCAACGTGGTTGGCAAGTTTTAGCCGCCTGATTCCAGCTAACTATCATGTTTGCTTGCGTCTCCCGTTGAGCCGACGCGCAGATGATCTAGCGACGGGTCGCGTCAAGTCTTGCCTGTTGCGAACGTCCGCATCGGAAGCGCTCGTTCCATTTCGGCCTGAACGAATGGCAGTTTTCAGGAAGTCGGTTGACGAGCGCCAACGGCGGCTAATGGGCGCTTAGAGGTCGTGACCAAACCGGGCGCGGGCGGGCCCGCCG
>Ga0207647_10001864_pt1 | contig 16146 bp, 21 predicted proteins | sample KBSCornC2_FD_184295 | JGI IMG/M metagenome (GOLD analysis project Ga0207647, IMG submission 184295) | Corn rhizosphere microbial communities from Kellogg Biological Station, Michigan, USA - C2 (SPAdes) (version 2) | ecosystem: Host-associated > Plants > Roots > Rhizosphere ...
AGACCCTGACCGCCCGATGCGGTCAGGGCCTCCTTGAACGAGCCGGTGGCTGAGCTAGTGGTCGGTCAGCCGACCAGGACCGCTACGACGGACGCGGAGGCGGCGATCTCTCCCAGGATCCCGTTGAGCCACGGGTTGCCCTTGCCGGCCTTCCCGGTGGTGTTCTTCTGCCCGGACTGGCGGATCTGCGGGCAGCGCCTGGCCCAGGACACCAGCCGTCCGGGGACGCCGAAGACAATCATGTCCAGGCCTACTTCAGCGATGATCGCGTGGGCGGCGGTGATCCCGCAGCCGGTGATCTCGTCCAGCCGGGCGACGGCGGGCAGCACGGCGGCGTCCGGCTCCTTGCCGGCGTCCGGGCCGGTGGTTCCGTCGGCGTCGAGGATACGAGTCGTCAAGTCGACCGTTCGAGGCCGCGAGCCGACGGCAAGGTGCCGAACGACCGGAAATGGTGGATTTCTGCCGGTCCGCTTACCGGCGGTCGCAAGCGAAAGCGGTCACTGAAAAGGTTTCAACCAACAGCGAAGCACCAGCGCCAACCCAAGTAGGAAACAAGTTATCCCGATCCATCCAGCAGTGAACGGGAGATCGGCAGCGCAATAGTCAAGGCAATATTGGGCTGGAGCCTGAACCCCGAACGTTTTAGCGAAGTGGCTCCAATTGCCCATGACCGCAGCATAAACATATGCTTGCATAATGACTGCTTGGACGATCCCCGCAACAGCCGAGCCGGTCAATGCTACACTGGCCGCTAAGAGGCGTTTATCCCTCGCCATACTCCCGCTCCTAAGCTTGCCGCCCCGTGACCGCATTTTTTGAAGGTCAGCAATCGAGGTTCTTAGTAGCTAGGCCAAACGGCCGAAAGTGGGTCGCAAGCGGCCATTGCAGCCGTTCTGGCGGTGCATGGCTGCTCCTGGTGGGAAGAGGACGGGCGGTTTTCGGGAGCCGCAGGATCATTAACTGCCGTTCCAAGACGGCATTGCCGACCATTGCAAGCAGGACCGGCCAAGCTAAGCTGCATTTCAATGGAGTGGCCCATGCATCGGTTATCCTGCATTGTCGGCATAGGCGTGCTGACAATTGTGATTACTAGCGGCGCAGTAGCCGGACCATCAAATCTGCTGCCTCCGGCCGCTTATATCGACCCAACGGATCAACTCATAGCCAGAACAGGAGAAGGCGTTCCAGGACGACCCTTCCCTTGCGCGCGAGAGAAGAGGGGGCAAGGCATCAGTGTCATCGAACGTATGCCGACAGATAAGTGCTTCAGAATGCTACCGGCCCAGCGCTGGCGCGGGTTATGGCGTAATAACTTTGAAGGCTCGCAATTCTGCGCCGCTCCGGCTGTTGTATGTGATTACCATTCTCCAGGAGAGCGAGTTTGGTTGAACGCCGACCGTGTCCGAGGGAGACGAGGCGCTCTCTACTCGCTTCAGTTCGTTGGCCGTAAGACTATGTACACGGGACCGTATGGTCATATGGGAATGTCGGATCAGGAGATCATCGTAGATCGAGTGATCTCAATTAAGATGGTGCAGGCGCCTCCTCCACCTATGACCAAAGCTCAACTCATCCAAGAGTGGAGGCGCTGTAAGGCCGCTGGAACATGCATGACTTCCAAGGAGATGAGGGCGATGATGAAAGGCGGAAAATGGGGATCGTGCCGTCCCTGAGGAACGGCGATAATTGGATCGTAAGCGGTCATAGACGTTCGGCAACTGAAGGGCCTACACCTCCGCGCGAGGAACCGAGATGCCGATGTTCATCATTATGGCGCTATTGGGGGCGGAAAACGCAACCGCAGTGCCGCCTCCGCCGCCCGTGATTACCCACTATGATGGCGGTCGAGACATAATCACTTCCTCGGCATCGGTGATTTGCCCGAAGCAGGGGCGCTACTCCATGACATTGCATCAGAAGACGGGGCGCGACATCGTCATTGATGAGATCGTGAGCGATGATCGTCGGCTACCCCGATCGGAGATTCAGCCGATCCAGGATTTCCTGCGCGGCGCCGTATTGGAGTTCGCAAGGGCTGGGTGCGTCAGTTGGACGCAAGGCGCTGTGGACGTTGCGGTAAACCTCCGGGAAGGCGGACGAGTGCGATCGGTGTATGTTCCGATCTTCCTGCAGCATCGAAAGGCCAAACTCTATCATCATAACATTGTTGAGCGCGTGCCCTAGCGTCACCGCCTTGGGAGCGTTACGATCCGGCAGTCGATTGCGTGCCCAGTTTGTCGCGTACGATTTCTTAACCTTCTGAAGACGATGATGGCTCCGGCCGCCGCTGCTTATGTCCGGTTGAGCGCGATGGTCGAGTCGGCGGCTTGCCCGTCGGCGCCGGGGGGAACAGCATCTGTCCGGCAGGGGTGCGGGGAGGATATGCGGATGGCAACAATTCCGACGCAGGGCGACGTGCAACAAATGATCGCGGGCATGATCGCCCAGTTGACGGGCACGCCTGCCGACCAGGTCGATCTTGGCGGCGGCAGGATCCTGATGCTCGACAAACCTTCGGCAGGGTACAATTGGAGCTTCCCGGAAACGCGCGTGAAGGCGCGCTTCCGCCCGTTCGTGCATCGCGCCGTGAGCATGGTGCGCGACCAGCACCCGATCCTGGAATAGCGGCTTCCGTCGATCGGCGCCTCAATAGCTGGGCCTGATCCCGGCGGCAGCAGCCGGCATTCATTCCCGCAGATTGCGAGGGTCGGCGAGGCCATTCGCGGCGCCGACTCTTTGGGAACGCGCCCGTCAAAATGATGTATGCGCCGGACAGATCTGCAATCCAGCGTCCAACGGATTGCCAATCGCCAATCGAGATTGATGATGCGTGAGCGGTCCGCCCCTATGGCCGGACTATTATCGATTTTTTATGCATGGCTGGATCTCGCCCCCGTTCTAGACGGGTCCGATGCAGCTGGGAGGACTAGAAATCGATCCTTTTCAGGATGTCCCGACCTTTCCCGGCCCTTGGCTGATCCGAGGCGCACGGCGACTGCGGCTGGATCTCCGTTCGTTTGAGCTCACCGTCGGGATCATGGCAGCGACGACCCTCGCCGCCTTTCTGGTGCGCCCCGCGCGCGGCGAGGTTTCGGGCGCGCTGATCTTCGTCCTCGGTATCACGCTGGCTGGCGCAATGCTGGGGTTAGGGGCCGCGTTGGTCGCGGCGGCGGGCGGCTTCCTCCTTTACAACTTCTATTTTGCCGAGCCGGTTCTGACGTTCCGGCTGGACACGATCAGCGATTTTGCGCCGCTCATCATTTTCAATCTGAGTGCGGTCATTTCGGGCATCCTGGCGGGACGCGTGCGCGACCAGGCCGAAGCCGCCGCCGCCGCCAACAACTCGCTCGGCGCCCTGCTTCAGATAAGCGGTCTTCTCCAGTCTGCCCTCCGCTTCGAAGATATCGAACGCGCATTGACCAGCCCGCCCGCCCATGCGGCGGGCGTCCGTCTGCTGGCAGCGGAAGAAGACGCGACGGCGCAACGGGAAGGATCGGAGGCTGCCCAGCTGCGGAGAAAAATTCCGGCGGGATCGAGGGAAGATCCCGCCAGCTATCGTGTGGAAAGCGGCGGCCGCACGATCCGAATGACGATCGAACCCACTTCATCGCACCGTGGCGCCGACGTGGCGCTGGGATCGGCTCTGGCCAATCTGGTCGCGCTTGCGGCGGAGCGGGCATCGCTATCGGAAGCGGTCGCGGAGGCGGAAGCGGCGGCGCGTACGGAAAGTCTGAAATCGGCCTTGCTGTCGTCGGTAAGCCATGATCTGCGCACGCCGTTGGCGACGATCAGCGCATCGGCTTCCAGCTTGATCGACTATGGCGACCGGCTCGAGCGAGCGGTGGCGGATAATTTGCTGCGCAGCATCGTCGAGGAAAGCGAGCGGCTGAACCGCTTTACGGCCAATCTGCTGCAGATGACCAGGTTGGAGGCGGGCCAGCCTTTATCCTCCGCGCAGATCGTGTCGGTGTCCGACATGTTGAGCGTCGCGGTGCGGCGGCTGCGCCCACGGGCGGGCAAACGCCGGATCGAACGGCATGAACCCAACGACTGTTTGGTGTTGGCGGACGCCGCCTTGTTCGAATTGGCTTTGCTGAACATTTTGGAGAATGCGGTTCTGTACAGCGACGATGGCAGCCGGATCGCGATCACACTCCTAAAAGAAAGCGAAGCCTGCGTGATCGAAATCGCCGATGAGGGCCGCGGTATTCCCAAAGCCGAATTGGCCCGCGTCTTCGATCGCTTCTACCGCGTCGACGCGTCCGAACAAATGCCGCGCGGTACGGGCCTGGGCTTGGCAATCGCGCAAGGGTTCGTGCGCGCATGCGGCGGCACGATCGAGGCTCTGGTTCCGGGGCTTAATCGACGCGGGACGCGCATCCGCATTCGCCTTCCCATCGCCGCGCGGGAGATACGGTGATGGCGCACATCCTGTTGGTCGATGATGAAATCTCCCTGACGTCCGTCCTTCAGCCGGTGCTGAATGCCGCCGGTCACGAAGTGATCGTCGCCGCCTCCGCCGCCAAGGCAATCGAGGAAGCTGGTCGGTTGCAGCCCGACCTGATCCTGCTCGATCTGGGCTTACCGGACGCTGACGGGAAAAGTGTGATCCGGACGCTGCGCATCAAGCATGACACGCCGATCATCGTAATCTCCGCACGTCATCAGGAAGCAGAAAAGATCGCCGCGCTCGATGACGGGGCGGACGATTATGTCGACAAGCCGTTCGAGATCGGGGTGCTGATGGCGCGGATCCGCGTCGTGCTGCGCAGAACGCGCGGTGCCGAGGCGCCGACAGGCTACAGGTCCGGGCCGCTCGCCATCGATTTTGCCATGCGCAAGGTGACGCTGGCGGGCGAAACCATTCGGCTGTCACCAAAGGAATATGATCTTTTGATCGCGCTGGCACGGAATGCCGGGCGCGTGGTCACGCACAAGCGCCTGCTGGCGGCCGGGTGGGGCGTGGGATCAGCCGACACACAATATCTGCGCGTCTATATGGGCTTGCTCCGGCAAAAGATCGAAGAGGATCCGGGTGATCCGAAATTGGTGCTGACCGAGCCGGGCGTCGGATATCGGCTGGCGCCATCCGACAGCTAGCCGTCTTTATAGCTTTTTTATGCATGGAGCGGTCGGCGCCGTTGCCATAGCTGGACAACCGGCGGATGGCCGGTCGCAGACTCCCTAGCGATGCAAACCTGGTCGTCAGCCATGCGGCGGCGGATTGGAGGGACAGGTCCGCCGCCGCGCTTGTGGGCGGGCGATGACGGGCGATGGAGCGATTGACTGAAGGATTGCGCGTGCCGATTGCGAGACCGCTGCTCGACAGTGGCGAGCAGGCGCCGACATTCGGCGCGCCTGCACTGAATGGCAATCCCCATTATGGTTTCGACAGCGCAGCCGGGCGTCCCATTCTGATGCTGTTCATGGGCAGCGGCGCCTGGCCGCCGAACGCCGCGGCGCTTGCCCTAATTGCAAGGCATCGAGCGCTGTTCGATGACGTCCATGCCTCCTTTTTCGGCGTGACGATCGACCCGCAGGACGCAGCGGAAAGCCGCATTGCGCAGCGCATCCCGGGGATACGCTGGTTTTTGGATTATGATACAGCCGTAAGCACCGCTTATGGCGCCGCGCGCCCAATTGACGGGCGTCCAGGATATTGTGCCCATTGGCTGTTGCTGGACAGTATGATGCGCGTGGTGACCCGCGCGCCGGTTGCGGAAGGCGAAAAGATTATCGCCATGCTTGCTGCGATGATCGAGCGGGGACACGAACAGACGTCCGCACCAGTACTCGCCGTGCCCCGCGTGTTCGAACCGGAAATCTGCCGCCAGTTGATAGAATATTATCAACGCAAAGGCGGCACCGTATCCGGCTTTATGCAGCAGGACGGTACGAAAACCGTCGGGCGCTTCGATCACAATTTCAAGCGGAGGCTGGACTGCCCGATCAAAGACGAAGCGTTACGGGATGCCTTGCGCGATCGATTGTACCGCCGGCTCGTGCCTCAAATCCGCAAGGTGTTTCAGTTTCAGGCCACGCGGATCGAACGGTGGGTCGTTGCATGCTACGACAGTAAGAGTGGCGGCTTCTTCCGGCCGCACCGCGACGACACCACGGCAGCGACCGCGCACCGCGCCTTCGCCTGCTCGATCAACTTGAACGCCGAAGATTATGAAGGCGGAGATTTGCGCTTCCCGGAATTCGGGCCGCGGACCTATCGGGCGGCAACGGGCGGTGCGGTAATCTTTTCCTGCTCGCTGCTGCACGAGGCCACGCCGGTGACAAATGGCCGGCGCTATGCCTTTCTGCCCTTCTTCTACGATGAAGTGCGGGCAAGATTGCGGGAACGAAACAGAGTTCACCTGGAGGAGTCAACTGAGAACATCCTCGTGGATCAACCTTAATCTAGCCCGAATGGGGGCATCAGAGCATGTTAACGGCCATCGGGGTACACGCGCATCCTTCCTCTGGGTGCGAGTAGCATGACGCGTTTTGAACGAAAGTTGTTCGGCTGCACTATCTTGGCGGCGATTCTTTTCCTGGTCACGGCCTGGAATTTGTTCACGCGCATCTAACCGGCCAAAATACCCGCACATCGACGGCAACCCGATTGAGCGGCGAAACCGCTGCGCTTATTCGCGCCCGATTGGCGTCAGCGAAGGGGACAGGGATGGCACGGCAGCACGATTATACCGCGCGGGTGGCGTGGACGGGCAATCGCGGCGAAGGCACGCGGGCGTATCGCGGCTATGACCGGACGTGGGATATCGCGACGCCCGGCAAGCCGGTGATCCATTGCTCCAATGATCCGCTGCTTGGCGGCGATCCCGCATTGCCCAACCCGGAGGACCTGCTGCTCGCGTCGCTCTCCGCCTGCCACATGCTCTGGTATCTTCACTTGGCGAGCGAGGCGGGGATTGTGGTCGAGTCCTATCAGGACGATCCCGTCGGCCTCGGGGAGACCAGTCCGAATGGCGCGGGCCGCTTTCTGCGTGCGACGCTGAGGCCGCATATCGTGGTGCGCGCCGGCTGCGATCTCGCGGCTGCGGACGCGATCCACGGCCGCATTCACGATTATTGCTTCATCGCGCGGTCGGTGGCTTTTCCGGTCGGCTACGAAGCGACCTACGCCACCGTCTGAACGAACAAAAAAGGGAGGCGGAATTTGCCCGCCTCCCTCTTTTTTCGGTACGCCGCCGATCAGATGAAGTCGGCAGTGCTGAACGACGTCGCCAGCTTGTGATCGACATGGACCGACGAGTCGATCGTGCCGCCATGGCCAGTCGAGTCCCAGAACAGGTAGGTGTCGTTTCCTACGGTAACCGCAGCGACATCCGCCTGGCCGGCATGCGCCTGGAGAGCCTGGTTGGCGTAGGCCAGAGCCTCAGAGACTGAGGCCGCTGAGCCCTGGAGCACCATAGCCGGCTGGAAATCCAGCTTGATATGGTCCCCGGTGGCGAAGTCGGTGATCTCGTCGGTCGCCCAGGCGAGCGCGCCGGTGGTGTCGAACGCCGCATCATGCCCGCTGAACACGAACACGTCGTTGCCGCTGCCGCCGGTGAAGATGTCGAGCCCGGCACCGCCCGAGAGCGTGTCGTTGCCGGCATCGCCGAACACCTGATCGTTGCCGTCATTGCCGTAGACGAGATCGTTATCCGCGCCGCCATGAACGGTGTCGTTACCGTCGCCGCCCGACACGGTGTCCAAGCCCCTGTTGCCCTGCATATAGTCGTTGCCGGCGCCGCCAAGCATGCTGTCACTGTCGCCGCCACCGTAGATCCGGTCATTGCCCTCGCCGCCATCGATCGTGTCGGAGCCGGCATTGCCCTGGATATAATCGTTGCCGCCGCCGCCAAGCAGGCTGTCGGCGCCGTCCACCGCACCGCTCGTGGTGGTCAGCGCATTGCCATAGATATGGTCGTTGCCCAGGCCGCCGGCGATCGTGTCGGCACCCGCGCCGCCCATATAGACGTCCGCTTCGATATAATGCCCGGCGTTATTGGTCGAACTCGAGGAGCCGGTGATGACGTCATTGCCTTCCGCGCCCTCGACCGTGTCGTTCTGGGTGCTGGCGGAAAGACTATCGTTGCCACTGGTGCCAACGATATGGCCGCTCAGCGTCTGGGCCGAGCTCGGCGTGGTGCTGACAATCCCCTTCAGCTTATCCGCGGCCTTGCCGGTCATGCCCAGCAGCACGTCATTACGGGTGCTGCCCTTCGAATAGACCGAATCCAGCATGCCCCAGGTACCCGAATCCTGAGCCCCGCCGACATCGTTGAAAGCCAGGAAATTGGTACCACCCGCCGCTTTGAACGCTGCGAGCATTTTCGTATAAAGCTCGCCCATGCGCGGATCAGCCAGGAGCCGATTGAAGAAATCCTGGATGGTCGACTTATCGGCCGCATCGAACTTCGTGGTGCCGAACGAAGTGCCGCCTTCGTAGGCGACGAGGCTGAGGCCGGCCGCCTTCGCGGCCGCGCCCGACTTGGCGATAAACTGATTCACGATCGCAAGGCTGCGGTCGCTGTCCAGTCCGCCGCCGAATTCCAGCTGATGGAAAGCGGCATCGAGCCCCGCTGCGCCCGACTTGGCCCAGCCGAGAATCTTGGCTTCGTCGACCGTGTGAACGCCCGTACCCATTTCCCCGCCGAAATAGGGAGCGATCGCATATTCTTCGAACAGGCTGGATAGCGTACCGAAGCCGGCCTTGGTCGCACCCTGCTGCATATAGGTCAGAAGGCCCGTGCTGGCGGCCTGGCCGCCAAGTACGTCAAGCAGCTGCCCTGCATGCGAGCCGGAGAAGATCTTTTGCGCCATGTCGGCGATCTGCGCCGAACGATAGCCGTAATAGATGTTGGCGCCATGCGCGACGGTGGAACCGTTGCCCCACAGCTTATCGGCTTGCGCTTGCGCATAGCGATAGGTGTTGAAGCTCTGATTCCAGACCTCGTTCGACCATTCGACATGAACTTTAAGGCTGGGATCGAGATGATCGCGAATATAGGTCAGGGCGTTCTTGACAAAGGTATCGTCCGCCTTCGTCGGCATATTGTACCACATGTCGACGTGCGCTTCGTTGCAAAGCTTGACCATCGCCTCCAGCGGCACGCCGTCGTGCGTGGCCTGCCGCGACCAGAACGCGTCGTTCAGCGTGGTGCGGGTATCCCAGGTGATCGCATCGGAATCGTTGGTGTTTTCCCAATCCATGAAGCGCACCACGTCCCACTGCGCCACCTTGGCGACGAAGTCGGGATTGAAGATCTCGCCCGCATTATAAAGGCTGACCTGATCGGTGCGCACGACGTGCAGGTCGTGGACCGGGTCGGATGCATTGAGACCCGAGAAAGTGACGATCACGTCGGCTTTCGTGTCACCGCCCGTATATTCGAAAACGACCTTGCCATCTGACTGGCTGATGATCTTGGAGGCCGTGATCGCGACCTTTGTCGCAGTGCCGTCATAGGTCAGCACATATTGGTCGATCGGGGCGGCTGAGCGCGGATCGACGGCGAGCGCGAGGCTGAGCTTGGTGACGCCGGCCAGGCTGGTCAGATCGCCATTAGCGTCGTGGGGAAGCTGATCCGAGATGTCCTTGCCGGACGAATCTTTGGCGGACCATCCCGCTGATGTTTTGATTCGATCGATGAAAGGTTCCTGGGTCGACCAATAGGAGATCCCATTCAGATTAACGCCGATGTCTGTCACGATTAGTCCCGCCGCTTAAATTAAGTTGCGGGCTTCTAACCTCCGACTTCTCAAAGCTTTTTATCCAGTTTTTGGTTAACGAGCGGGTAAGCTTAACCGCTTGTAATTGTTGCATTTCCTAAATGAACTACGGCCGGCCCGGATATAGTTTGATCACCCTGTTGCCGAGGGGGCGTCCAGCCCCGAGCGCCTATCGGCAGCAGGCGTGAATGCGGCCGCGTGCGCGTGCGTGGCGCGGGAAAATTGCCGAAGTGGGCCGAGGAACGAGTTGCCGGCCTCGGGAGGCAAAGCCCGACGGAAAACGAAAGAACCTCCTAGGAAAGCGGTGGGGTTCCATCCGCATATGGGCCTGCGCCTCCGGCTTCGATCATACGCGCGGCGCGGTTGGCCGCCCAGCGTGTTTCGAGGTCGACGACGATGCGGTCCGCCGTGGCGCGATTGCCTGCGAGCGCTTCTGTCGCTTGAATCAGATCCACTATCGTGTCCTCGATCGAGCGGCGAGGAAAGACGGGCGCGCCCATCATGCGGCGTCTACGAAAAAGCCGCCGATCTGATCGGTAAAGCGCTCCAGAAGCGGGGGCCGATGACCGCGGCCTTCAAAGATGACCCGACGACCGGCTTCCACCTCTGCCGTGCGCTGATCTGGCGCCAGTCGATCGAGATAGCGGCGGTAAGCGGCGGGCCCCCAGGCGAAGAAAATTTCGCCCGGGCAGGGCACTTCCTCCCAGCCGTGCGCCGCCAACCATAGCCCTGCGGCAAGCAGGCTCGATGGCATCGACACGTCGGGCGTGGCCAGGCGCTGTTGGCGGATCGCCTCCTGATCGATGCGATCGCACAAGGCAGCACGGATCGCCGCCAGAATTGGCTGGTGCAGCATGAAAATCCCCTCTCCGGCGCCGCGGCGGCCGGAACGGCGACTCAACAGCGTTCCCGTTTTGTACTCATAATACGTACGACAGTCAAGTGCATGTACGTATTTAGGGTGAGGCTTGTCCTGGACGGGTTCTGCTCAATGGTGTGCCGCAAATCTCAGCCCTGCGGGCAGGGCAGAATTTCCTTGAGCGCGCGATAAGTAAGCACGGGAGCGGGCTTGGAACGCAGCTCGGGATGCGCGTCCAGATATTTACGGACTGCTTCCGCCAAATCCCCGGGACGTATGCCGATGCGCGGGCAGAGCACCTTTTGGTGTGCGTCCGCAGCAGCGAGCATCGCGCCATTGGCGACGCCCATAATCATTGCCATACAGGCGGGCCGCCCCGCGTCGGCCGTGCAGGCGGCCAGCAGATCGTCCCCCGTGCCGATTGCTGCGGTTGCCGCGGCAAGCAGGGGCAGCGCCAGCATCAGCCGATCATGTCATCGAGAGTAAGCACGCGGTCCATGCGCTCAACCCGCTCCATCGCGATGCGGAAGGTGCAGGCGGGATTATATTGCTCAAGTTCGACATACGAGGCGGTCTTTCGCACGATCGTCTTGATCAGCACCGAACTCACGCGCTCACCCTCCATTTCGTCGGGGGTACGCAAATAGATCACCGCGTCCTCGCCAACCGACGGTCGCTTACGGCTTTCCACGAACACCGTGTCACCGTCACGGAAGCGCGGATGCATCGACGAACCCTGGACATAGAGACCATAAACGTCGGCCCGGCCGTCCAGGATCGGCGGGCGACGCTTATATTCGACCACCTCGGCGCGATTGAGGGTGGTCTGCTCGATCGCCTCGCCGTTCAGAATCTCTTCGGCGCCGAGTGCGGTGCCGTAGACCGGCAGATCGCGCCGCATCCGTTCCGTGTTCGTGCTTTCCATGCGGAAGGGCTGGGCGTTGGTGGCCGTGACAAGCCCGGTCAACGCCAGCACCTCGGCCCGCGCAATAGGGGGATCGCCTTGGCCCTCCATCGCGTCGGCGAAACGCTGCGCCACCTCAACGCCCAGCGCGCCGTCAAACTCTGGATCCGCATAACGTTGGATCGAGGATGCCGCGGCATAGCCGGCTTTCGCGGCGAGCGCGCGCAGCGATAGCCCGGCTCGATCGCGGAGCCGGTTCAGCTGTGCGCCAGTGGTTTCCTGCGTGCTCATGACGGGTGCTTATACGCCAACGATGTACGTTACGCAACTTGACATATGCACGCTTTATGCGTACATTATGACACTTGATCGCGAGGGAGTCGCGCTAATGGCGGAGGATGACTTTCCCAACTTTTTCCCGAGAGGATCCCGTCCGGCAAAGCCGGGTATGTTCGGCGGAAGACGCGTTCCGTCCCTTGGCGGCAACGGGCGGCCAGAGGCTTCCTCCACGGCGTGGCCGCTTTCCGCATCTGCGACCAGATCGTCGGTAAATAATGACGCCGGCATGTTGACGCAGCCGGCCAGCAGGGAGCCGGCCGCGGCCCTACCCCGCCGAAGCGCGCTGACAGGTTTGTCCGTGACCGCGGACCAGCTCGAAGAGTGGGTGAAGGAGATCAACTCAACCGGCGGACTGGATGAGCCTGTCCCCGGTCCGAACACGCTTAACAGCGACGGAGATGTCAGGAAGGCTCTGAAGCATTCAGCCCAGGACCGAGGCGGGCCCGACACTATCGAAGATTTGGATCTGGACGATTTCGCCGATCGTTTCCGGCAGGCTTCGCGCAAGCTGCGTCTGAACGGCCTTCAAAAAAACCGCGTTCCTGAGATTTTCTTCACCTTTGGGCGCAATGACCGAGGCCAGGTCGTCTTACTCAGCCTGCATGCGCTCGGAACGCAAGGGCAGCGCAGTCCAGCCATACCTGACAATGCCATCGGAATTGGGCATGGCCACTCGAGGGACCTCGCCCAGCCGCCTCATATGGCCGATGCCAGCTATCTGTATGCCACCGGAAAACCGAGCTTTGTGATCGGCCAGCGCAATTTCGATCTCTTCCAGATCGAGCGACACAATGGGTTAGCCGAGATTCGTGTAGTCCGCCGTGGCGGCCGCTTTGGACCATGGGAGAGATTCCAAACCGACCCGAACGCTTATAAGGTCTACAATGATCAGCGATGATCGGGGGAGAAGACAGATAATGCGACCGGCTCTTCTTCGGCTGGCAGGATTGCTACTGCTCAGTTGCGCCGCATCCAATAGCGCGTTTGCAGCCACGATAGGCCTCGCTCGAGCCGAGCTGGTCGAGGTGAGAGACGTCAGCCCTCCGCTCGCTCCAGGCGAGGTGCGGATCGACGGCGAGGTGCGTTTGAGCTTCCGCGTCGTGAAAGTGCTGGCTGGAACCGTCACGCAGAAGATGATTGTTCATACCCAGTGGACGGCGATGCCATTACGCGATTCGATGTACATTCTGGTGGGCGAGGAAGGCAGGAAGGCGAGAATATTGTGGTGGGAACCTACCCGCTACGGGCTGTGCTTCGATCTCGAAGAAGCGCGATCTTACGGGCTGCAAAACGAGGTACGGCGCCTCCAGTTATCCCATCCTTGCCAGCGTAAAGGCTAAGCGAAACGGTATGTGCTTGAGTTACGTGCATCCATCACACCAGTCGGGGGTTCGATAGAGGGCGTGGAACGCGCCCCTGGGAGCTCCGCCAGTGATTTAGGAACGGGGTGCCACGGTTTGCGAGCTGAGACCAAGCTGTCGCAAGATGCGCGCAGCGAACAGGTTCAAGCGCGATATGGCCAGCATGAGGTGAGAGGTGTGTTGCCCTATCCGCCGAGCAGCCGGATGCTGGAAGCTTTATGGTCGCCCCCTGCCTACACACGATTGACTCTCGTACGTAGATAGCGTACAAAACGAGAACAGATTCGCACCGGGCCGAGGCCCTCACGAGGACAATATGAAGGCTTTCCAAGCCGTGGCGGCGTTTGCCGGCGCGGGTGAAATCGTGCGTCTCGCTCCGCTCCCGATTCAAGGCGGAAAGCGTGGATGGAATCTGAAGGCTCGGCGCCGCGCTCGGCGACGCCTTGGCGCGGCGCCGACACCCGAACGGCCAGGCTACGGTGCCTGGGGGTGCGCTTACATCCCCAGGCACCCTACCGCCTTAGAAGCGGTAGCCGATTGCTCCGAGCAACTGGTGACGGGACAAGCCCACCCGCGCCGTGTCGCCATCGACGTCGATGCGGATATTCTTGTAATCGGTGTAGCGATATTCCGCCTTCACGAACGCGTGCGGCGCGATCGCATATTCCACGCCCGTACCGACGCGGATGCCGCCGCGATGGTCGTGGACGGAGAAATTGTCCGCGGGTGCGGCGCTGTCGGAGTAGGAAATGCCGGCGCGCGTATCGGCATAAGCCGCCTTCACGTAGATCAGCGCCTTGGTGCCCATCACCGCGCCGAAACGGGCGCCGACCTCGATATCGCGGCCGATAGTGGCGCAGCCGCGCTGGGTGCCGTCCGTGCCGCATTCCTTGACGCTGCTGTCGTCGATCGCAGCGAGCACGCCGATCACGGACCAGTTGATGCGATAATCATAGCCGACGCCCACGCCATAAGCCGCGCCGCTGTCATGGCCCTTGGTGCTGTCACCGGCATAGCTGACCTTCGCCTGCACGCGATCCCACGCGGCATGCGCTTCGATGCTGGGGCCGGAAAAATTGGCGGCAACAGCAGGCGCGGCCAGGATCAGCGCCGAAAGCGACGCCAGAACGAACTTCTTCATTTGGTTTCCTTTTTATCGAAAACGCCGGCGCCCAAGGAGCGACGGGAACCGGCGGGCGGGCCGCTTAGTCGAGCCGATTACGCAGGTGCAACAAAAGCTCGCCATTTTGGCAGGAATTGCCAAGGGCTGTTGCAGCTGAGACTCGGTCCCGCCCGGCGTGCCGTACGCGCCCCATCAGTGATGCGGGGGCGCCTTGGCGCCGGAGCGGTAGACGTCGCCCACATCCCGTTGGCCGTTCTGCGTGGTATCACTGCCCGCGGTGTCGGATGTGTTGGCGGCGATGGCGTTGAGCTCGGCCGCCTGCTCTTCATTGACGTGCTCGATCGAGCTTTGGCTGTGGCAGGCAGCGAGCGCGCCGGAAGCGGCGAGCAATGCAGCGATGGCGCGGGCCTTCATCGCGTCCCCCCTTATGAATGCGGATCTGGCTTAAACGCGCGGGCGGCGAAATGTGGCCGCGCGGCCCCCGCATATGCGGCGAGTCGAGCGGCATGATCCCCGCAGAGATACTGGACGCGCTGCTGGAAGCCGGCGCATCCGCCGAAATGATCGTTGCGGCGGTCAAGGCTGCGAGCCGAGAGCAAGAGGCGCGACGCACCGATCGCCGTGCGCGGAATGCCGCAAGCCAGCGCAGGCTGCGGCAGGCGCGGCGCAGTCATCCCCGGTCGTTGCCCGTCAGCATGACCGCCGCTGACGCGAATGACGTTCCCCCCAATGATAATATTTCTAACCCCCCTCATCCCCGATCCTCTGACGAGGATCTCTCCCCTGACCTGATCAATCGGGTCGTGGCATGCTGGAACGATAGCGCGGCGGAGGCGGGCGCCCTGCCTTGCCGCGGGATCAGCGCGAAACGGCGCGAGGGGCTGCGGGCCCGCCGACGCGAACATGGCGAAGCCGCCTTGTTCGAGGCCATCCGCAACCTTGCCGCGAGCGAATTCCATTGCGGGCGAAATCCACGCGGCTGGCGGGCGACGCTGGGATGGCTGCTGGGCAATGCCGAGGCCTTTCAGGGCATGCTCGAACTCACCCCGGCACCGGATGCGCAGCCGCCCCCTCTTACGCCTGAGGAACGCATTGCCCCGATCGAGCGATCGGCGGCGCTGTTCGAAAGGATGGGCCGGGCGGATGAGGCGGCGGAGATGCGGCGCACAGCCGACAAGCTGCGCCAGACGATCGATAGCCAAGGAGACGGATGATGGGACAAGCAAGACGAGGACGTCCGCGCAAGGCAGGCCCCCGCAACGCGAAGGGGCGGCTGATCGCTTTGCCCGATCGGGGCAATGTTGTGGTGCAGGCGCGCAGCCTGAGCTTCGCCCGCTTCCAGGGCGGGCGTGCCGATCAGCAGGTCGGGGACCAGATCGGTCGCGCCTGGGCGGCCGGTCTGCTGGATGGCCAGCCGCGCGACGCGGCGATCCTGCGCGACATCGGACGGCGTTATGGCGGCCTCTACTGGCACGAATTTGCCCGCCTCGCCCCCAAGACGGGCCAGCTCGAGCGGCGCGATCGTGCGGCGGCAAATGACGCGGGCTGGGAGGATAATGCAGGCGAATATTTCGCGAAGCTCGATGCGCTGGCGCGTACCGCCGGACGCGAGGCTGTTGCGGCGATGCACGCGCTTTGTGTCGACGGCTGGTGGTTTCCCGACACTAATGCGCCTTGGGTCGAGCGGTTGATCAACAGCGCAATCCGCGACACCGGCGGCCGGGCACAGGGGGAGATCGCCACTGCGGCAGATAGGGTGAGGGTCAAGGCTGCAGCGGAGGCTTTGCTGGCAATGGTCGAGGGGCGTGCCAGCCCATCGGCTCGGTAAGGT
>Ga0207647_10001868_pt1 | contig 16127 bp, 9 predicted proteins | sample KBSCornC2_FD_184295 | JGI IMG/M metagenome (GOLD analysis project Ga0207647, IMG submission 184295) | Corn rhizosphere microbial communities from Kellogg Biological Station, Michigan, USA - C2 (SPAdes) (version 2) | ecosystem: Host-associated > Plants > Roots > Rhizosphere ...
CCGGCTGCCGGAACAGGCGCTGTCAAAATTGCGATGTTGTCTTGATCTTTGTTCTTAGTTAATTCCTCAATTCTCTCGAGCGCCGATGCCGGTCCGGCGCGGCGTTCTCCACCACCTGCCGCGCTCACGAGCCAGCCCACAAATTGTCCGAAGTATGAAGTGTTGTTGGGTTCGTACACCAAACTCAAAACTAACCGAGGTTCGTCAATCTCAATTGAGTAAACTCCGATCTTGTCGAACGCTCTTGGCAGTACTAAACGGATCTTTCCATCCTGAGGATTTCTGTCCTCACTACCGTTATCCGTGACGCTGAATTTTGGAATGAAACTACTGGCAGGCGCTGACGGCTCAGACCTGTAGCCCACCGCGACACTCAAGGTTGCTCCCGGTGAGACGTTGGCCTCGAGTGTGATGTTTCTCGTCTTACCATCACCTTCTCTCAGTCTATCGGGTCGTACGAAAACAGACTGCGCCTGTACCTGAGACGCCATACCGATCAGACAAACACAAATCAGGATCAGTAGTCGCAGTTTATTTCTTTCCAATCGAAGCTGTGAAGACATGTTGTGGTGCATACACTTTGTGCTGAGGAACTGAGTCACGTTTGACGGTGACGATTGATTGGGAAGCTGGATCGTACAAAACAAATACTTTGTCATCTTCGCGGAGTAACAAACGCGTTTCGTGCGTGGCATTACTGGTCGAGGCATTCGCACTCTCGAGCACTACTGTCGGATATTCATTTGAGATCGTCATGACCCCGTACGCGCGCGGTAAGAGAAAGATGCTGATGATGAGCAAGATGAAAGCTGGTACACGGATCACTTGCCAGAACCGGCTCGCTCCCGTCGTTTCCATAACCATGAAAGCCGTCGAGAATGCCGCCACCAGCAAAACCAGAAAGCCGTATTCCACACTCAACCACGTGCTGTCTTTTACAAGCAGCGCCTCCACTACCTGCCTGGCAGGACTGCTTGTGTCGACCGAAAGATTCAGCAGCAGATTTGAAATCTGAAGTGGTCTGATGAGTCGAGCCAACCCATAAACTTGTCCGAGGATTAAACCAATCCCGAACAAAACAATCACGAGTGATCTGCCACGGCTGCGACGCTGAGAGATCTTGAAAAGCACGACAATGCAGATCAGTAAAACAGCCAGGACGATCCAACTCTTTGCAGAGATGAAACTCGCGACGAGGAAAATGATGGATCTACCGAAGAAGAGACCGCCTACCGTAACGTACTCCGGATTATTCTGAACTGAGCGTGGAATTCCAAGCATCACATCGTGAGCGCTCAATGCGAGGAACCCAATCGCTCCCAAAAGAAGCGTCAGCCCACCAGCGGATGCACCAAGCCACGCGATGATCTTGAATGGAAATAAATCGGTGAAACTCCGAGTCGGTTTATCTTCTTTCCCGGACGGTTTAAGATCCGCCGGCGCAAAGACGATGCTCGCTTCCGGTCCTTCAGTATCCGTCCACAGCCAATGCCACCTTCGCAACGCGCGGCTCCATAGTCCCGATCCGTTCGAGCGAGTGCGAGTCTTCTCTTGTTCTTTTACGCCGGGCATTATCGATTCACCGCCAGTTGCCGATCAAAATGAATGGCGCCCAATAATACGGATGGCTGTAATCCTTTTCCGCGAGTTCTGAAGACTTCACCTGTTTATGCAAAAACGATAGTTGGGCCTCCTGTAAGGATTCCGCCTTGGTCACGGGTTGCCCGTCTCGCATGCGGGTTTGATAGAACTTCTGCATCAAAACGCCGGTGCTCGTATCAGCTACCGACCACAGGCTTGCTATCACCGCATTCGCTCCCCGCTCCTGGGCCAACGTGCCAAATCCATCAACCTCTTCTCCGTTTAGACCAACGCCAACCGCTGTATTACACGCAGAGAGTGTTAATAGATCCACGCCACGAAAAATATTCGGCATGTCCTTGATCTGAGCGCCGGTTAGTTTCTCTCCCTTACCCAGAACCAGATATGAGGTCAACCCGTCGCCCGGCATGAGCTTGAAATGGCTGGCGATATGGACCAGCTTGTACTGTCGCGACTGGAGCGCAGTGACCATAGCATCTTTCGTAAACTGATCATTGAGCATGACCTTGCCCGGGAATGTGCCTCCAGTGGACTTCGGATCGTTTTCATCCCGAAAGATGCCATTCAACTCTCCGACTACGGCTGGAAGAGGATCGAAACCTGGCTGGAAAGTCGATACTCCAACGCCCAATCCACGCCATGAAGTGTTAGGAACAGCTCGCAAAGTTCCCATGCTCGCGGGAATAAAAATCTCGTTTTGATATCGCTCTACGAGGTACCCCTTACCGTCGTGCAAGGCTGCGATGGGAATGTATCTCAAGGTTCCATCCAACGACCACATTAAGACCTTCGCATTAGCAGCTTCCAAATCTTTCGTTATTGGACCAAGCAGGATTTGATAGAGGTCTTTTGCGAACGGCAGCGGGTCGAGCTTCGGGTCCTGCAAGGATTCGCGTAAGGCCATAACCTTCCGGTTAAGTTCGGCAGCCGGAATCGAATACTGTCGCGCGACCTTCACGCCCTGGGTGAAGAGAATGACTCTGTATTTGTCTTTCACGACAAGCGTGTATAGGGCCACGGAACCGTGTCCCAGGTCGGCAAGAGTATCGTTCAGCGTTTCGTAACTCTGAATTTTTATGGTGTGCCTGGTTTCATCGACAGGCTCCATCGCTTTGAGCAATTTAGCCAGGTATTCTCGAGTTTCTTTGTTCGCAGCCTCGAGTTCTACAGGCAGCGATTTCAACCGTTGCTTTTCAGCGTCACTCGTTTCTGTTTTCGCGAGGAGCTGATCGTATTCGCTGCTCAGGGCGGTGGCACGCTCGGTTTTGTCTTTATACGCTTTGTAAATTTCGTTTTCTTTCAGTGTGAATTCCGCACGCTCACTGCCTGCGGGTTGCTTTTTTCCTCCGCCGCGAATGAAGTTGATGAACTCCTCTTCCTTCAACATGGCCAGAACATGTTGTGCTTCGGGCAGGCGGCCCTCGTCGATCAAAAGGTCGGCCAGTTCACGATAAACATCTTCTTTCGATCTGATAAAGCTCAGTTGTGTGTCCTGCTCCAGACTCTGAATATTTTGTCGAATCTCCTGATAAGTATTAATCGCCTGCTTGCCATAAAAAATTGCCAACTGAGGTTGCTTCAGTTCCTTCCAATAACGCATCAGGTCGCGGAGAATGATCGCCTGCCCCATTCCATCTCTGATTTCGCCGTAGAGGGCGAGGGCCTGATGGTAATACTCCAGTGCCTCGCGTTTGTCGCCCATTGAGAGGTAAAGCGCGATGATGTCTTTGAGTGTTTCGCCCTCCCCGGCACGATCACTTTTCTCTCTTCTCAAACCTCGCGCTCTTTTCAGATAGTCGAGCGCCTTTTGCTTCTCTTCCGGATTGTCGTGAAGAGCAGAAAGATCATTGAGTGCGTAGGCCTCTCGAAAGCGATCGCCAAGATCCTGGTACAACTTTAGCTCCCGCTCGAGATAAGCACGCGCCTTTTCCTTGTCACCAAGTTTGTTGTGGACCTTCGCCGCAGTCGCCAGCACATAAGCTTCGGAACGGCGATCGGCTTGACGTCTCCAAATGTCGATTGCGCGATCGTAGTATTCCGCGGCCTTGAGTTGATCGTCGGAGGTCTCATGAAATGTCCCGAGGCGCTGCAGAGCTTCGGCCTCCAAAGGCGGTCTGCCAACACGGCGCGTGACAGCTAGAGATCGATCCAGAGTCTTGCGCTCGTTGTCTTTGTCCCGCAACTTCCGGTAGATGGAGCTGATGTCAAACAGTGTGAAGACTTCACGATTGTAATCGCCGACACTATCGAAGAGACGAACAGCTTCTTCATTCCTGGTGATTGCCTGTCGCCGCGATGCGTCGGTTTCCTGGAACAGCAGGCCCCGTGCATCTTCTTGTGCCTTTTCGGCCTGTCGCGTCGTATCGAGTTTCGCCTGGTCCTCAGGCCGTTGCACACAAGCTCGTTGAATTTTCTGTTTGAGTTGCTCCGCCTGCTTATTGAAGTCACTTTGTCTGTTTTTATCCTGCAGCACTCCATAGATCTTGCTGATTGCGTAGAGCGCGGAGACTTCGCCATTTAAGTCGCCCGCCGTCTGCCAGCGTGAGCGCGCCTGTTCGTAACTTTGACGAGCGTTGTTGTAGTCAGTTACCGAGAGATAAGCGTCGCCGATACTGCTGAGTGTAGAGGCCTCACGTGCCACGTCACCCAGACTCTGCCACAACTGAAGAGCGTGGTTGTAATGTTCGAGAGCAGTTTGCGTCGTTTTCAGGAAAAAGCAGACGCGACCCATATTGAAGAATGTCCACGCTACACCATACTGATCACCCGATTCCTGCCATGATTTTAGCGACCGAGTGTAGGTGTCGAGCGCAGTTTTTCTTTCGCCCAGAGATTCGTAGCCGCGAGCAACGTGATTGAGTGACTCGGCTTCGCCACGAGAATCACCCAGCGAATGCCAGATTTGAAGTGCTTGTTCGTAATAATGTCTGGCTTTCACTCGATCGCGTTTCAACAAATCCTGGATCAGACCTATGACGTTGAGCGTGTCTGCTTCGCCGCTGAGATCTCCAGTGTCTCTCCGGACTTCAAGTGCTTCTTGGTATTTCGCTATTGCCTGGTCCAACGATTCCGGCGTTCCCTGCCCGCGTAACTGCTCCGCCTGCATAAAGACGTTCTCAGCAGTAATGCGATTCCTGTCTTGGAATGTGGCGGTGCGTTCTTCCGCGATCTTTGCTTCGTAGTACGCGGCGATTTGGTCCGCTCTCACCGAACTCACTTCGAGTTTGTAGAAGCCTGCGCTTTCGGCAATCCATGAAATCGTCTCTGGTCCATAGGCGCCGGTGAGCCGGTCTGAGTGAGCAACCAACTTGCCGTCCGGTTGATAAAGCTTAACGCTCACGTCGATGCCGAGCTGGTTGACGACGATCCGGGAATACTGGCCGCTGCGGAACATGATTCGAAAGTAGTGGAATTCGCAGCCACTTATCTTTCGCTTGATGGGCTGGCTGGCATCAAGTAGCTGCACACCTCGTTCGTCGATACTTTGCCCGCGGGCCGAGCCGAGTGACAACAACGCAAGGATGAGAGGTAAGGTGCTAAGACTACGAAGGCAGAAAGCTGTCGGGAACAAACAGCGCATGGTGGTCTCACATTGAGGTTACGCGCTTCTCAATTGAGATTTCGAAGGGAGAAGAGCGGCTGTGGTTAACTGGGCCCTATTCTACCAGCAAACACCGACCATGCCACCTATTTCCGGCCAGAACCTGAACTTGTTTCAGCGGATAACGAAGCTGATTTCCAATCCGACCCAAAGGGGCACTGGCTTGCCGTCTTTCATCGCCGGCTTGAACTTAGTTTCACGCGCTACCGCAACTGCTTGTTCAGTGAGGCCATCGGGGAGACCGCGAACCACGCGTACACTCTTCACAGTGCCGTCGTCACCCACCAGCACACTCATAACTACCGAACCCTGAGTACCGTTAGCGCGAGCCGCTTCTGTGTAACGAGGGGCTGGCGAACTCAAGCGCACCGGCTTTGTGTCGACCCGAGTAGCGACGGAAGTGTTCGTGTTGCCTGGCGCGGCGCCCACACCGAACTGTGGTCCGTCACCTCTTCCTACTCCTACACCGGGTTCACCCAAATGCTTGAGCGTAGCCAGCACTTCACTGGGCCAGACTAAACCCGCGTTCTGTCCGTCCGCACTCTTCGTCGCGATGCCGATTACGTCTCCGTGTCGGTCGAACACCGGAGCGCCTTTGAGATTCGCGTTGATGGGAAGATCTATCGAAAAGGCTTTAGTGTTCTTTATCGTGGTGGCGCCGGTGATCCGGCCACTGACTATCTTTCCAGAATCGCTCAGCATGTAGACGGGATCATTCACCGCTGCTCGTTCGCTGTCGCCGAGGGTTAGGGGCGAAATTTCCGTCTGCATCTCGATCGAGACGTACGGAAGAAAATAGTTACCTGCCCATAACACTTTTATGGCGCCGGCTTTTGTGGCAGCGGTAACCTGAACACGAGAGCTTCTGTCGAGTTCAAGGTCGGTAGCGATGAGATCTTTTCGGACAAGAAAACCAGCCGCCTGCGAGATTGTTTGGTTTTGCTGGTCCAGAACTTTTACGGTTACGATCGAGGCGCGTGCCTGTTCGATGCGAGCCTTCGCCGTCGAGTCAAGCTCCTGGCTGGATGTTGCGGACGCGCATAACGCCAGAAGCATCGCGAGCTCAATAAGTGTTGAACACTTCAATCGGGATGTGATTGAGAAAAGTTTCATGGTGTTTATGGATCCAGACCATCATTAAATAACAGTGCTTAGAAATGCAAGGAGCTTTGCCTCAAGAGTCGGTTCTGGTTCAATTTGAAAATACGCCGAAGGCGTTGGCTAGCCCCAGCCCAGGGTTGGAGCGCAGCGACAACCCTGGGATCTCATTTATGCATGGAATCAACCCTGAAAGGGTTTCTCTCAAGACGAACCCTGTCAGGGTTCAAACGTTAATTGGGGATCGTACCCAGGGTTCTCGCGATGCTCGAACCCTGGGCTAGAATTAGCGAACGCCTTCGGCGTAATTTCAAACTGATGCACACTTTCAAACTGATGCACTACTTGGTCTCTCGAACCTGTTGCCTCAAAATAAAATCTACTCCTACGGTGATTCGTTGCCTCATAAATAAATCTACTCGAAACAGGATTGGGTTTTGCGCCTCGTAGTGTGCCATTTTTGAGTAATGGCGTATCGTGGGAAATGGTTTTTTGTTTGCTTTCATCGAAAAATATATCCAGCCGTAGTGGCTGTGGAAATGTGGGAAAGTCAGGCGGCTTTTTTGCCTGACTTTCCCAAGCGCTTGCGGGAAGCGACGCTTTTTGTCGCTTTCCGCAAGCGCGTCATTTCCACAGCCGGTTTGGCCGCGCGGCGCTTTGCGGTCTGTCGTGGGCGCCTCCTCGTGGTCCTAACTGCGGTAGCCATGAGTTTCTGTTGCAATCTTTCAAGCTGTCGTTTGAGCTGCGCCGGATTAAGCAAGCGATACTGGGCGCGTAACTGTTCTTTGCTCTCCTCCGAGATGAAACTGGAGTCCAACAGACGTTGATAAGGAGTGCGGGCGGCGTCATATTTCTTCTTCACGCGCGCCCCCTGCCGTTCCTTCGACTGCAGTTTCATGCTGGGTTGAAAGAAGTTCGTGTAGCGATCCAACACTTCATAGAGCTCATCGAGTAAGCGCAACTGCTCCTCGGTATCGAAGCGTTGATAACCTACGGCGCGGCGCACCACTGAGTAGTTCTTCTGTTCTACGAAGCAGCTATCGTTTTTGCGATAAGGGCGCGAGCGGGTGAAGGTAATTTTGTGCTCCTGGCAAAAGCTGTAGAGCGTCTCATTGATGAACTCTGAGCCGTTGTCGGAGTCGAGGCCGAGCAGCGGAAATGGCAATTTTGCTAGGATTTTCTGCACTCCTTCCAAGATCCAGACCTGCGCTTTGTTCTTCAGCGCCCGGCTGCAATTCCAACCGCTGGCGATATCCACCGCATTCAACGTAAAGGCATGATGACTGTCTACCACACCACCGTCATGGCCCACCAGATCCATTTCCAGAAAGCCCGGTTGCGCTTCATCCCACTCATTGAAGGTGCGCATTGGGATCTGATGCTTCAACAAGGTACCCGGCCGCGTGTGCGTGCGGCCCTTCAGTTGATACTTCTGGCGCTCTGGACGTAACAGCCGATCGATAGTGGCGGCGCTCATGCGCATCAACTTCTTGCTGGTGGCTGCGTCACAGCGCAATTCGTTGTGCCGTAGCAGTCGCTCGACGATCGCACCGAGCACAGGTGCCAATCGTTTGCCGCAGATGTAGTCCATGATGCGCCACACCTGTACCAGCGCTTTCACCGTCTGCTCATCGTAAGTTGGTCCCCGGCCCCGCCGCGGCAACTTCTTTCCCACATCGCCGCGCACTCGTAGTTTGCGATTCACCGGCACTACCCGCCCTTGATTACGTAACACCAGGGCCGCGTAGCTTCGCGCAAACCCGGTCAACTCGACAAACTCATTCAGAATTACTCCCTTCTCCTTCTTGCCAGCTTTGCGATAACGACCCGCGGTCGCTTCCGCAATCCGTTTCCGTTCCTTCATCGTCAGCCTCATTCTCTACCCCGCCCTTTAGCCTCAGCCTTGCGGGGTTAATCTCGCTCATTTCGAGTAGATTTCTTATTTGAGGCAACGATTCACTTTCGACTAGATTTTTTATGAGGCAATTCGTCGAATTGACACGCTACAGCTGAATTACTAGACTGCAATCCTCTTCCCTATTTCCCCCTTCGTAATCAATCGGGTTTTCCCACTTCCAGAACTGTGGCGAGGTGAAGTATGTCAGAGACGAGATCTGTTCCGAGAATTCTTGATGTCATCAAGAGCATTACATCCAATCAGGAAAGCGGCCGGCTGGAGATCGTTTCTGCCGGCACTCGCGGAACGTTTCTCTTCAATGAAGGTAAACTCGTTGACGCGAGGCTCGGATCTCTGAGCGGGTTTCCCGCGGTGAACGCAGCAGTTGCGCTGCGGGATGTGGAAGTCAGTTTTGATCATGTACCGCCAGCGTTACATTCGAGCAGCATCACGCCGAGCGAACGCGTAGTCTTGCAGCGTTTCTTTGGGATCGAAGCTGCTGAGGTCGGTGAGCCCGCAGCGACGGTTGCGCCTGAGATGGACTGGAACCCAGCACCTGAGCCGGTAGTTCCACTCAATCAAGCGGCGACCATCCCGCCCGCATTCTTCACCGTGCCTCGTCTTGCTGTTTGCCTCGCCTTATTAATCGGCTTAGCAGTCGGAGCGGTTGCTTTGCGACAGCGGTTCAAAGCTCGTCAGCAATCGACAGCATCAGCACCAGTAGCAACGGTCGTCGAGTCGCAACCGAGCCCGGTTTCAGAATCGAAACCCGAAGTGAAGCAAGTGGCTGCCAAATCTCAACCGGCAGTCAAACCAGTTGCCGTCGAATCCGAGAAGCGCGCCGCGAAGGTCCAGGACCTCACGGGTGAATGGCAAGTCATCAACACCGTACATCAAACAGCTTACAAGTCGTTCGGCAACCTGAAGGTCGGCTTTCACTTAAAAATTAACCAGCAGGGAAAACAGTTCACTGGCAGAGGTGAAAAGTTTTCCGAGAATGGACAAACACTGCCCGCCGACAGTCGAACGCCGATCCAGGTGACTGGCTCGATTGAAGGCGACAACGTCGTGGCAACCTTCGTTGAGGATGGAAGAATGCGAAGGACCAACGGACGTTTTGTGTGGAAGCTTCAGAATGGTGGTGACCAACTCGCGGGCACGTTCGTTTCCACGGCTGCGAATAGCAGTGGCAGATCAGCAATGACCAAACAACCCTAATCCGTTCTCCGTGTAAGTGTGGCAAATTACGGTTGTGGCTTCGAAACCTGTTTGATTGCTTCTATCACGACCGCAGGTTGTTGCGCCTGAATGAAGTGAGAGGCCTTTTCGACAACGACGTGTTTACTGCCGGGAACGGTTGCCGACCATTCCTTGTGTTTCTCGATCCAAAGTTTCCGCGCCTCTGCAGGCATGCTTTCGTCTTCAGTTGCAGTTAGCAGTGTTACCGGAATTCCTTTAGGCACCTTTGCCACTCTCGCCTGCGAATAGGAAGTATCAACCGAAGCATACTCCGCTTTAACCCCTTCACCCGCATTTGCCATGTTGCTTTCTGCAGCTTTGAGACGATCCGGCTGGTTCTTGATAAGCCAATCATTAAAACTCTCCTGCGAAGGATCGATTAGCACGAGGCCAGCTACTTCATTTGGATACATGTCTGCGAACACGCGAACGTAGATGCCACCGAAAGAGTGTCCGACCATCACGTATGGCGGTTTGATCCCTGCTTTTTGCAACGCGACATGCAGCTCAGTTGCGATCTGTTTTGCGGAACGAGGCTTCGGTCCCGGATCAGATTGGCCCAGGCCGGCACGATCGTATGAGACCGTTTGAGCAAAGGCGGCGACGTCCTTTTGCACTCTTGACCACGAGGCGATACCTGCTCCAAATCCACCTTCGAATACTACGGCGGGAGATCCCTGTCCGCCGACTAAAAGCTGCAGACTGTGACCGCCGACGTCCACCTTCTGCAATTTCAAAATACTCTCGGATGAGTCGTCCTTCACGATCCGTTTGAACGTAAGCGGCAGACGTAGTCCTTGCTGTGAGAATTGACCTTCGATTTGTGAGCCATCGGCGCTGAATACGCCTTCGTAAGTCGCGCCCAACGATTTCATTTCAAATTTCAATGACTTGCCGGTCACACTGATCGAGTCGATCGGCAGTCCAGTCGCACCTTGATCCGGACTGTCGAGAGTTGCACTCAACGCGCCGTCCTTTGTATTGATGTGCAGGACCAGATCGAGCTTTGTCCCAGCCGCCTCGAGGGTGCCTTTCCAATCTCCGTCCGGCTTCACCTGTACTGTTTGCTCCTGGTTCGCAGCGAAAGCTATTGAGGCAAGCAAGCTTGCCAGTATGAAACAAACTCTTGCGGCCGTCATAAGGTTTTTCATTTTAATTCCTCTCGGTGCGGAATAGACCGGAATACCGATAGGAATACCGCATGCTGACCGCAAGAGTCCAGGGTTCGTTATCAAGCACCGGCAACAAAAACTCCGCCGAGGAAATCTGGTTCGTAGGCAAGAAAGTTATGCAGTACTAATAGATCAATAGCACGGAACACTTTCACGTGTGGTTGTGCTCCAATGCCGGCGCCGGTGATGATCTCCGGGATCTTATCGCCATCCACGTCGCCTGCTGCTACTCGCACACCACCCGTAAAATTAGGATCGAACGCAAAGAAACTTAACAACTCCAAGCCTGTTTGACCGTCAAAAACTTTCACGTGCCCGCCTGGAGCACCTGGTCCAGCTCCAACAATCAAGTCTGCATGCTTATCACTGTTAAGATCTCCTGCTGCCACAGAGACACCGCCGGTAAAACCCGGAAAGGCGAAGAAACCGCGTATCTCAGCACCGCTTGCTCCATCAAATACCTTAACGTGCCCGTTAATACCAGCCCCGACAATTACGTCGTCAAAGCCATCTCCATTGACATCTCCTGCGGCGACACTAACGCCACCTGTATATGTCGGAGAGTAGGCGAGAAACGATCTGATTTCGGCGCCGGTCTTTCCATCGAAGACGCGCACAAGCGGACGCGCACCGGCATCTGGGGCCACGATGATGTCGGCTCTTCCATCGCCGGTGACATCTCCCGCGGCCACAAAGATGCCACCACGGAATGAGCCTGGATATGCATCGAAGCTCATCAAGAGCGCGTTTGTTCGTCCTAAACGCCGGCCGTCAAATACCTTGACGTGGCCCAACGCCCCTGCGCCCGAGCCCGTAATCACGTCGGCAAAACCGTCGCCATTGACGTCGCCAACAGCGACGCGAACGCCGCCAAGAAAATTCTTTTGATAAGCCATGAAGCTAATCGTGTCGTTTCCGTTTCCGCCCTCAACCTTGACTCTAACCACCGGCAGATGACCTGCACCTGAACCGGTTGCAACCAGAATTGTGGCCGCGCGTGACAACGTTGACGACGCAACCATCAAAAGAGTGCTAACAAATAGCAGACGAATGTTTCGGTTCTTAATTAATGCACGCATGATTTTTCCTTTCGCGGCCTGGCCGCCAATAATCAAAGATTCTGCAGTCTCTACCTAAGGCGAAAAGGCGCAGGAAAAACTATCAGGCTGATTCGGAACGTACTGTAGGGGCGGCCCTCCGTGGCCGCCCGTGGTTTTGATCGTGTTCGCCAAATCCGAGGCCGTTGCTTTCTTGAATCCTTACCAAACCACGGGCGGCCACGGAGGGCCGCCCCTACAGTACGTTCCGAGTTGAATTAAGGCACTACCGAAATGTATTCATGTGGCGAAACATCGCCGGCTGTTTGCGCTTCCTCGGCTCTTTCCCACTTAACCAGTCTCAAATCGAGAACGAAGATCGAATAGATCACCGGCACCAGCAGCAACGTCACAAACGTCGCTACACTTAACCCTCCGATCTGCGCATAACACAACGGTTCCCACAATGGCCCACCGTGCGACGCCAGCGGGAACAGCGCGATCACCGTTGCGCCTACCGTTATCAGCACCGGACGCAAGCGCATGATGCCTGCGTCTAACAACGCTTCGATCAGCGGCTTGCCCTCATCATGTTTCTCTTCAATGAAGTCAAAGAGCACGATGATGTGACTGACGATGACACCCACGAGACTCACGATCCCCCCAAATGCCATGAACCCGAACGGCGCGCCTATGATCCACAGCGCCGCCAGCGCGCCCACCATGCCAAACGGCACTGCCGCAAAAACGATGAACGGTTTGATCGCATTCTTGAACTGGCACACCAGCGCCAGAAAGATCGCAGCCACCGAGATCAGCAACACAATCGTCAAGTCGAAAAAGCCCTTCACCTGTTCTTCTTCTTCACCACCAACCTCGATGCGATAACCAGCCGGCAGCGTCTGTTGCAGCTCGTTCAATTTAGGCCTCGCAGCGGTCATAACCTCCGACGTGAGTTTTCCGGGCGCCGGCATCGCCGAGATTGTTATCGTGCGAAACTGGTTGCGGGATCTCATCCTCTCGATCTGCATGCCGTACTCAGTCGAAGCGACCTGTCTGAGCAAGACCTTCTGCGTGCTCTGGTCGCCGTAAACGTACAGGTTCTTCAGAGCACCCAACTGTGCCCGCTCTTCCATCCTCAACCTCGCAACTACCGGGATCTGCTTATCGCCTTCGCGCAACGTCGTCACCTGTTTACCGTAGGTTGCCGAAAGCGACGCCATCGCGACGTCGTGGTTCGTGAGCCCCGCGATATTGGCGCGGTCCGGGTCCGTTTTCAGATGAACGGCGAAACTCTGATCGCCCCAGTCGTCGTGCACTCTTTCCGCGATCTCGGTGTCTTCGAGAATCGCTTTGACGCGGCTCGCATACGAACGCAGCATTTGCACGTCCTGGCCGCTCACACGAATCGCAACCGGCAACCCGACTGCCTTACCCGATTCGAGCTGGCGTACATCGATGCGCGCGCCTGGAACTCTCGCCGACAAAGCCTCCTGTAAGGGCTGGATCAACTGCTCCGTGTCATGTTTGTCTTTGACCTGAAGAATGATCTGCGCGTAGTTCGACTGCTGTAGCTCAGGTACAACTGAAAACCAGAACGGTGGTCCACTACCGCCGACAAAACTCGTCAGCGACTGCAGAACTTGGCGCGGATTGCCGTCGTTATCCGGGTGATGCTTGCCATATTCCTCAATAACTTCGCGAATGATCGCTTCCGAGTGCGCGGTGGCATCGTTGGTCGCAGATAGTGGCGCGTCGTTTGGCAACCAGATATCGACGTACGACAAGTAAGACAAATCCGTCGGAAAGAATTGCGTCTTGAGCCGGCTCATCAGTATGCCGCCGAGCAACAGGACTCCCATCGCGCCCGCCATGACTTTCCAGCGATGATTGATGGCCCATGTGCCAACGCGGTAGTACTGAGCGGCGAAGCCTTTTTTGCGGCGCTCTTCGATCGTTTTCTCAACTTTCGGCCGCAGTAGGTAATAACCAAGCAATGGAATGAACGTCATCGTCACTACTCGCGAGGCGATCAGCGAACAGACGAGCACCACGGGAAGCGAATAGAGAAACTCACCTACCGCTCCATGAAGCATCAGGAACGGAAGATAAGCACCGATATTGGTGATCGTTGCAAAAAGGATCGCGGTCGCAAGCTTGGTTGGTCCCAGCCAGGCGGCCATCGATCGTTTGTGTCCCAGCGCGAGGTCGCGCTTGATCGCGTCACCGGCCACGACGGGATCGTCGACCAGCAAGCCGAGCGCGATGATCAACGTCCCAATCGATACTTGCTGAAGATCGATGCCCAGCACGTACATCATCCCGAGCGTCATCGCGAGTGTGATCGGAATCGATAACGCCATCAGTAACGCGGAACGCCATTCCCAGAACCCGATCAGGGCAATCAGCACGACCAGGATGATCGCTTCGTACAGGCTTTTCGTGAAGAGATCGATAACCTCTTCTACCTGCAATGGCTGATCTGAAGTGCGTGCGTAGATCAGATCTGCGGGGAGCTGTTGTTTCAGTCCCGCTATTGCAACGTCGATCTGTTTACCGAATTCATCGATCTGTTCTCCGGAGCGCATGTGTACGGACAGTGTGATCGCACGGCTGCGCCGCCAATTGCCCTGCGCGTCGCGCGTGTTGAAGTAGTTCAAATAACGCGCCGGAGTTTCGTAACTTCTAACGATGTGTGCGAGATCTCTTAAATAGACAGTCGATCCGTTAACGGCGGGAATGAGCACGTCACCAATCTCGCGTTCGCTCTTGAACTCGCCTGAAGGATCGAGATTCACGTTTTTTCCCTGGACGTTAACTTGTCCGCCGGGCGTGGTGATGTTGCGGCCCTTGAGTACGTTCTCGAGATTGCTCGGCTGCACGCCATACGAGGCAAGTCGCTCCTGCGAGTAGACGAGATAAACCGTCTCATCAAGATTTCCTGAGCGCGCAACTTTCGACACCTGTGGCACTGTCTTGAGTGTCTTCTCGATCAGATCGGTAAAATCGTCCATCTGGCGATAGGTATATTTATCGCCGGCGACTGCATTTAACTTGGTCAGGGTCTCGTTTGGATTATGGACCAGGAATGGCGGCCAGGCATCGGGATGAAATTCAGACGACTGCAGTCGTTCAGTTATGAACTGTTCGACGTAAGCCAGGATCTCCGGTTCAGTCTTACTCGAGACACCGTCGAAGGCCACAAAGCCATCGCCATTGATGACGTGCAGATCACCGGCAAAGCCACTCTCTTTGGCAAAACTCAAAAACATTTCCGTGGGAGCGCGCATTAAATCGCGGTCGACAGCATCCGTAATCGGAAGTACAAGGGTGAACCTCGCCGGATCGTTCGGATTGGTGGTAGATGCGCGTTCTGTTTGGATCGCGGATTGGATTGCTTTCGCGCGTAACGCAATCTCGTCTTCATCAGTCTTCGGGCTCGCCACAGTTAGCATCAGTGCCGGGGTGTCGCGAAAGTCTTTAATGAAATTAATGGGACCAGCGCCGCTGGGCAGATCGGTGATCGCATCGAGTTTCAATTTGATGTCATCGAATTCTTTGCCTGTTTCTTTGAGGCTCTCATCCAGTTCGAAGTAGATCACGGCCAGACCGGTACGAGAGGTGGATTCGATCTTCGTCACCTTCGTGTTCGCCGCGATCTTTTCTTCCACCTTCTTGGTGACAAGCTGCTCGACCTTCTCAGCACTTGCGCCAGGCCAGGGCACAAGGGAAACAGCCGTGCGCACCTGAATCTCCGGATCCTTGCGGTGCGGCATATGGAGGTAGCCGTAGACGCCCCACAGGCAAGTCCCGATGAGCAATACCCAACTGACGTGACGCTTCTTGACGAAGAAGCGCGCCGTGTTGCGCTTGCTATTAATCATCTTCTGTTCTGATTTCCGCCGCGACATTCGTGTATCTCCAATTCCACTGGTCCCTACTGGACCACCGACACTTGCTCCCCATCGACGACCTGGCTGACGCCGGTTGTAACGACGAGTTCGCCCGTAGTCACTCCACTCTTGATGATGATTGCATTGCCGACAGATTCTCCCAGTGTTACCGGACGCAGTTGAGCGAACGTCTTTCCGTCGCGCTGCTCCATCACCATTACCGCGTAGCTTTCCGGGTTCTCGGGAGCGTGCGTGATGGCGGTGAGTGGTACGATTAGCGACGGTCCTTCCGCTCCCGTTCGTTCATTCGTGTTGAGCGAAGCAATCATTCCCGGTTTCAATAGTCCCTGTTCGTTAGGTATCGTGACTTCGACTTCAAAAGCGCGGCTGTTCTGGTCGGCTGACGGAGAGATGCGCGAGATCTGTCCCGTGAATTCGGTTCCCGGTGTTGCATCGCTCGTGATTGTCAGGGTATCGCCAAGCTTCAGACTCCTGAGCGACGTGTCAGGCACACCGAACGCCGCTTTAACGAACCGCAAGTCAGCGAGAACAAACGCTGCGGTGCCTTGTCCGACGAGGGTGCCCACC
>Ga0207647_10001870_pt1 | contig 16120 bp, 9 predicted proteins | sample KBSCornC2_FD_184295 | JGI IMG/M metagenome (GOLD analysis project Ga0207647, IMG submission 184295) | Corn rhizosphere microbial communities from Kellogg Biological Station, Michigan, USA - C2 (SPAdes) (version 2) | ecosystem: Host-associated > Plants > Roots > Rhizosphere ...
GCGTTGCTTCCTGTCGATGATCTCGCGGGCGTGCTCGATCTCGCGCTGCTTGCCGTCGATGACCTGACGGGCATTCTCGATCTCGCGAACGTGGTCTGCGCGTTCGCCGGCGAGGCGGCTTGATAACTCCTGTATCAGCGGAGCACTGATTCTCAGTACATCATCGAACTCGACGTCCAGCACCAGGAAATCCGTCGGGTTCGGCTTGACGCTCACGCACGCGGCGTGCATTGCCTCATCAAACCGTTGCAGCAGGCGTGACGGGGGGCTCGTTGACTGCACGTGGCGATGATGGCGTAACTGCGGTTGCAGAAAATGTTCGATTTCCTGTTTCGCTTTCGCATCGATCGGCGGCAAGCCGAGCCCGAGTTGCCGCTCGATACGTGCAAGTTCTCGCGGCCAATTTGCGAGCAGGCGCTCATAATGCACGAACACGCGCGCTTGATCGCGCGTTGCGCGTTCGGCTTCATGCATGTGTTGCAACCAGAGCAGATTCGACTTGGCGACAGAAAAACCGTCGCGCTTGGCAAGTGAGGCGGCAACCTCAGCTGGATCGCGGACCATGATCGCGAACACCGGCCGCACGTTTCGCGCGCGCAGCACGTCCAACCACAACGGCACCAACAGCGACAAGCGCGGGTCCTTCACGAGCTGGAGCCGGCAATTGCCGAATTGTTGGCCGAGCGTATCCGCCAATTCCTGTTTGAACCGATGTGCAGGTTCGGAGTCGAGCCATTCCTCAGGAAGAACCGTGTCGTGCCATGTTGCGCCAAGCTGCGCCAGCAGTTTCTCGTGCAGGTCCAGAATGGTTTGGTTTTCCCAGAAACCGAGTTCGTTGTCGTCCTTGGGCGCCAGCAAATCGCGGCCGAGATCGGCGCCGCGCAGGTTCAGCACTCTGGTGAGCGCTGAAGTGCCGCTGCGATGCATGCCGAGGACGAGGATGGCGGTGGGGCTGTGCTCGCGATTCATCAAATGAAGCTGTCCTTATGAAGTGCCCGCGATCCGGCGGCGCAGGACGGGTATGCAGAGCAGGGCCACCGCGGTCAGCGACAACCATTTGCCGATGGCGCGGCCTGGGGGCTCATAGCTGAGCACGAGTTCGTGCTTGCCAGCCGGGATCACGGCTGCCGTCAAGCCATAGTCGGCGATGAAGGTTTCGGTGTCCTGACCATCGACACGCAGTGTCCAGCCGCGGTCGAAGGGCATGGACAAGAGCAGAGTCGATGTATTTGGCGTTTGTACCGAGCCCGTGAGCAAGTCGTCCTGAACCATGCGAATCGTGGCTTGTTGCGCTAGTCCCTGTGCGTGGGTGGCGCGCACAGCGACAATTTGCTTGTCCAGCGCGGCTGGATCGGCAACGATGACGTGCTGCAGCATGAAAGCATCGCGCTGAGGGACAGGCACGGCGTTGGCCTGCGCCTCACTCGCGATGGCGTCGTAGAAATGACCGAACGTGTGCGCGGAATTATTGCGGTAGACATTGATCGCGCCGACTGCCGACACGAATGTCATGTCGCGGGCACTGTCGAGATTGCGGTCGTGCGCCAGGACATACCTGACGCCGAGCAGATCGAGGACATCGCGACGGCCTAAAACGGCGACGGAACTATTGTAGCTTGGCGAGGGGGCGACTCGAGGAAGGCCTATCCCGTCGACAAAGCGCGATATCGATACGCCGTGATAAAAGTACGACGCCGTGCCCGGATATCCCTGCACCAGGGCATCGTTCATGAACACAGAGTAGAACGTCTTGTCGATGCGAAAGAAACCCGTTCCATGGAGTTTCGCATCGTTTTGCGCGAAGGCGACAGCCTTTCGGGTATCGTCCTCGTAACCGCCGTGCCAGGCGTACTGGTCGATGGTTGCGGCATCGCGGTTGATGATCGGCGCAATGGCGAATGTCAGCAATTCAAGACAGACGATAGCAGTCAGGGGCGAGAGCGTTCGCAAGTCGGGTCTGGTGCCGCCGAGCAATATGGCTGCATACGCCACGACGAATCCGACGACGCGAACGACGTGTTCGATGTTGGCATAATCGGGGAGGAACAATATCGCGCCGGTGACGATGGCGATGGGAACAGATACGCCCAGCAACACGCCGATCCTCCAGACTCCGGTTTCAAAGCTGCGGCGCAGCCCCGCTAGGCCGAGCATCAGTATCAACACTGAAATCCAGAACGAGGAAAAACGAAAATACGAAGCGTTCAAGGCGCAGGCCAGATCGCGAATTGCCGGAGAAATGAGATAGAAGGCAATTAGCAGCAGGCCGAGGATGCACAGTCGGCGCTCCTGTCGGCTCGCGCTGGGTGCAAGCAGTTGAGGGATGCTGATCAGAGGAAGCAGGCCGATATAGAAGCCGGGACCCTCGAAATAGTTGCTCCAGCCGTGATACTGCAGATTCGATCCGAGCAGATCCTTGCCGAGGAGACCGGCAATTTCGGCGGAAATAGTGGCGCGATCGTTCAATGCGAAAATCGATTGGAGAATGCTGGTGAAATTGGCGTAGCCGCCGGATACTCTCGGGCTGTCGAAAATGTAATGCAGGTTGGGAATCTGTACGATTGCTAGCAACATCGCACCCGCCATCATCCAGGGAGCGGCGCGGGCCAGCGCGATCACCCTTATGCCAAGAGTGCGCGGTCGAGTCGTCGTGAAGGGCACAAGCAGGTACAACAGGGTGAACAAGGCGAACTGATACAGGTCGAATACCATCCCTGCGGCGACGGTTGCTCCAGCGGCCGCGGCGAACCAGCGGTTTTGCGTATCGAGGGATATTTCGAGGAAGTATAAAAAGGCGGCCAATTGCAGGATTTGCAGGGTCGTCGCATCCCATTGGCCATCGAGCATGGCAAATCCGGAAAATGTGTAGCAAAGTGCTCCGAGGACGGCAAATCCGCCCTCGAACCCGACCGTCCGCAAATACGCGAGGAAGAACGAGCCGGCGAGCACCAGCTCCAGAAAATAGATCGGCAAGCGCGCGGCAAATTGTGCGGATTCCGGCAAGGCAAACGTCAGCAGGATCTGAATCGGATTGAAATAAAGACCCGGGAACGCGCCGAGTCCGAGATCAAACGACCAGGTCACGTAGTGCAGCGTATGTAGCTGGTGGACGATGCCGTACTGCAAAGCGTAGAACTGATAGTACAGATCAGTACCGATGTCATCGGAATAAAACGCTAGGGTTTTGTGTTTGACGACGTAGTGAAGTGCCAGCAACACGGTGACAAGGCAGGCGAAGCCCAGGTAGCGCAGGAAGTCCAGGTTGGGGCGGGGCGTTTTCATATGTGCATTGGGTTGGATGCCGTTGGACGAACGCGATCGAGGCGATGCGCGCACGCTGTTCGCCTCGCGCATGGCGGAAGCGGGAGTTCCCAAAGCGGAGCCCATGGAAAAGGGCGATAGAATCGCCTATTGGGCATGGTCGGCGCAATCATTCTGCGCGCGCGACGCGCTCGCGGATGGTTTGGCCGACCTGCTCTCTAAGCCTATACTCGACGCAAGGTCGTCAGTGGATAACTGTCATGCTGTGGCGAAACTCGTCATTTGCCGTCGTCCTCGCGGCCATTGCGGGGCCGGCGGTAGCGGCACCCCCGCCGGGATATTTTATGTCTCTGGCGGTATACCGTCCTTCGACGAACTCCATTTATGCCTACGCTGACCTCACTGCCAATCCTCATGTGTACGCGCTGAACGGCCCCTACGGCCAAGCGGGTGACATTCCGGTAGTGGGCGATTTCGACGGTAACGGCGTCTACGACCTGGCTGTCGTGCGCATCTCCGGCGGAAATGCAACGTGGTACGCCGACACCAATCATGACCTAACGGCGGATCCTTCGCCGCTAGTCTTTGGCGGCCTAGCCGGCGATATCCCGCTGGCGGCCGACTTCGATGGCGACGGCATCTCCGATCTCGTGATTTATCGGGGCGGCACCTGGTTTATACGCAAATCGACGGACAGCACGACGTTTACAAAATCCTTGGGCGGGGCCGTCGGCGACGTACCCGTCATCGGCGATTTCGACGGCGATGGTATTCCCGACATCGCCATCTTTCACGCCGGTGCGTGGACCATCCAGATGTCTTCAGGTGGGACCGCAACTGACAATTATGGCGATGGTACTTACAAGCCTTGCGCTGCCGATTGGGATCACGACGGCCGCGCGGACTTGTGCGTATTCCTCAATGGCGTCTGGAAGTTCAAGCATCTGGGGACAGGCGGCACGTTCGATCAATACACCTTCGGCACAGCGGGAGACATCCCGCTTGCCGGTGGTGCATTCGATACCGATGCGCTGTTCGTATGGGCGGGCGCTTCTGGTACGCAGAACGGCTCGCTGGCAAACCCTTACGCGACAATCAGCCAAGCGCGCGATCATGCAGTCGACGGTTCGGTTATTCGCATCGCGAGAGGAACATATACCGAGTATGTCAATCTGTATGGACCGAGCATCAACTACGCTCCGGGGCTGTTCGGCAAAAACAATCTCAAATTGTTTGGCGTCAGCCGGCGCGCCGTAAATATCGCCCCGAGCACCGGCTACGGTTTCCGCCTGTGGGCGGCGAGCGGCTATTTCCTCGAGAATTTCAGCATCACGTCACCGAACAACAGCGGTATCATTTTGGGTAGTTCGGACGGCAGTTACACCAACCCCGGATCGAGCGCCACGATAGAGTTCAATTCCATCGCCAATACGAGCAATTACGGAGTGCTGGTGACAGGGCAGTCGCAGGCGGTCATCCATCGCAACACCATCACGAACAGCGTGAACTACAGCGGCATTGGGCTGCAGGGCGGCCCCGCGAGTAATCCCGCCAAGGCGACCATTTCGGACAACGAGATCGCCAGCAATGGACCCATCAACGGAGCAAGCGGTGGTAACGGGATCGAGGCAACGCAGAGCTCGATAGTGACGGCGGCCGGCAATTACATCCATGATAACGGCCGCTTCGGCATCATTGGTACCTCGGATGCGCAACTGACCATAGGGTCGAATACGATCACGGCCAATGTGCTCAATGGCATCATCCTCTGTGGCGGGTCGGTAGGCGCGAGCGACAAGTCCACGGCGACGATTAGCGCCAACACCATTAGCGGGAACGGCACGGCCGGCGGTTCCGGTTACAACGGCGTCGAGTTCTATCGCAGTTGCATCGGCAAGCAAATCGTGACGGGCAACGTATTCGACAGCAACACGCTGAACGGCATCTACATTGGCGGCGGCACGCTGAATGCGAGCAACAACACGTTCAGCAACAACCAGAACGGCATCACCATCCAGTCGAACAACTATGCAACGGTCAATACCATTGTGGGTCTGTTCGGCAACGATTTCACCAACAACACGAAGGACGGGGTGTTTGCGCAGCTAGACCCCGGAACCACAGCGCACGACATGGTCGTGACCATCGGCAGTACGCAAGGCAGCCTGCAGAACCATTTCTCCGGCCAGGGCTTCCATGCTATCGGCTGTTCGGCCACTACCAAGTTATTGCTCAACTGCCCGGCCGGCGGCAATACTTTCGCGACATCAGGGGACAACATCGAGTCGACTTGCAGTTGCGACGACATTTTCCACGATGGCTTCGGGCCGTAGAAGAAATCTGTGATTGTTCCGCACTTGCCCCGGACAGGGCAGGCCTTTGACCACGCGCGAGACAACGTGATCAGGATCAGGACGTTTGCAATAGCCCTCGTATGTTGCTGCCTGTCCGTCAGGGCGATGGCCAGTTCAGATTTCAACGGCGACGGGCGCCAAGATGTCGTCATGCGCTGGCCCGACGGGCAGCCCGAGATCTGGCTTATGAATGGACTCGGTGCGCCGGTCCGACACGCGCTGAGCCGGCTGCACGACAAATCGTGGGTACTCGCGGGCAGCGGAAACTTTGATGGAACCGGAAGCGACGAGTTGCTATGGGCTTCCGCGTCCGGTCAGTGGGAAATCTGGCAAATCCCGAATGGAACGGCATTCTCCGTGGGATGCACATTGGGCAGCGGGATGCCCGCGCCGCAGGATACGTTGCTCGGAATAGGCGACGTTGACGGAGACGGGGAACTCGACGTTTTATGGACCAGTGCGGCTGACGGCAAGGTTCGTGGGAGTCTCATCCACGGCTGCACCAGTGCCGTGCAGGTGCTCGGCGTCGCGCCCGTGGGCGGGAGCGCTGCTGCTGTTGCCGACTTCGACGGAGACGGCCACGCTGATCTGTTGTGGGTCGATGGCGCCGGTCAATACACCTTGTGGCGATTGAGCGGCACAGGGGTTCTCGCCGCCGGTGCGCTGAGTCCCGCGATCCCTGCCGCCTGGCAGGCTACGAAAACCGGTGATTTTAATGGCGACGGACGCGCCGATATCCTCTGGCGGCTACCCGACGGCTCTTTTCGCATCTCGCACATGAATGGCGTGGCGCATAATGACGTCCCTGTTGGCCCTGCGGATCGAATATTCGGTGACGGTTTTGAGGTCTATCGGACTCCGCAAACGACATTGCCATCGAGTTGGCACGTCATCGACATCGGCGATTACAACGGCGATTCGCTCCCGGACGTGCTGTTCGTCGATGACGCCGGAAACGCGCTCATTTGGCAGATGGCAGACGATGCGATCAAGGGCGCGTACACCATCTCGGCGACTCCGGAAATGCCCTTTCCCGGACTGAATGGCTGGGTTTTACCGGTACCCCGCCCATCGGTAACGCAAGTCAATGGGCAGGTGAGCGTCGCGTGGAGCGGGTTGGCCGGGATCAACACGTACACCTTGTATGCGTCGGCGCAAGGCGATCCCGCCGTTACCGGCACGCCGAATACGGTTTTGGGTACGACACTAAACTACGCGCGGTACGTTGCACCCTACGCAGACAAACGCTATTTCAGCGTTAGCGCGAAATTGTTCGGAACAATGACGCCGCCGAGCCCTGCGGCCTGGCTTGTCGAGTTCGCGGCAACCGACCTGCCGTTCCTAGGCCCGCCCGTTACGGCCGACTTCAATGGCGACGGATGCGATGACCTGCTAGGCGCGTATGGCGACTGCACAGGTGGTTTCACATTGTTCAGCGAAAGCAGCATCGGCCTCGGCGCATTGCGCGCGAACGGCCGCGTGTGGCGTGACGTGCGTTTCGCTGACTTCGACGGCGACGGCATTGCGGACGCGATAGCGAATGTATACGCCTGTGATGTGACGGAATGCGGTGGCAACGACGGCAATTCTCAGATTCTCCTTTTTCGCGGCAATGTCAACGGTACTTTTACCGAGGACCCCTCGTTCACGGCTCTGAACATTCCAGGCGGTGGATATGGGGAGACGATTACTGTCGCGGATTTCGATAACGACGGCAGCCTGGATGTTTTCCTGCCCAAGTACACTTTTTACGACGCGAGCGAACACAATTTCCTGCTGATGAACGACGGCCACGGCCACTTCACGGACATGGCCGCGTCCGCCGGAGTCGACATGCCCCTGTGGCCGCTCAATTATCGCCCCGAGGGCGCGGAAGCGCTCGATCTCGACGATGATGGCCGCATCGATCTGTACGCAGGCAGTCATCTGTTCATGAACAACACGGTGCAAGTCGGCCAGCCCGTGTTCGTGGATGAAAGCGTCCAGCGCGGACTGCCGATGCAGTTCGACGAAGGCGCGAAGTTCCTCGATTGGAACAACGACGGCAATCTCGATCTGGTGCTGCTGGACACCCAGCGTGGCCCGCAACTGTACCAGTCGAACGGCTATGGGTTCGCCTTCGCGAACGTGATGCCGTCGGTCGTCTATAACCAGGCCAACGGCATCAATGTGGGCGATGTCGACGGCGACGGGCGGCCGGACATCATCTCTGCCGCGGGTTGTCCCGCTGGCGTCGGCACAACGTGCTTCGACTCGAGCAGCCCGCACCAGAAAGCCCGACTGTTGCTTAATCGCGGCAGTGCGTTCGTATCGAGCGATTTCTACGACGACGGCTTCGCCGACGATTCGCAACGACCCCTGATCGAACTTTCGACATTGGCGGACTTCGACAGAAACGGCGGAATGGACATCGTATTGAACCATCCCGAACTTTTGGCCGGTACCGAAGTCGCCGCGACCGGCTTCATGAAGGTGCTGATGAACCTCGGCGGGTCATCGCGCACGATCCAGGTCACGGTGACCGATAGCGGCGGCGAGCACAATCAGTTCGGTCGCGTGGTGCGCGTTTCACCCCAGGCGATACCCGGATTTGTCATGACGCAGGTCGTTGATGGGGGATCGGGCTACCTGGCGAATACACCGTACCGCCTTAAATTCGCTGCACCGTTTGCGGGCTCCTATCGAATCGCGGTCGTGTTCGCCGATCGACAGGTCGAGGTGACCGCTGTGGCAGGACAGAACGTCACGATCAGCGCGAACGGGAACGTCAGCGGCGCGGCGGGCCTTGCGGCCGTACGCTGGTTCACGCCACTGATACACCGATAGTCCGCGCGGACGCGAGACGCCGCTCGCTTCGAGCGCACCGCGAGAGGCGCAGGCGCGACGCGAGGCGAATGGCGGAGCCGATTCGTCTGCAATTCGGATGCTGCGTCTTGTACAATTATGATGTACGAACTCGCCGACGGCGGGTGAATCCAGAATGTCTGGTATCCACACGTAGAATCGGTCAGTTCAATGAGCAAGCGTTCCGGCAAGACATCGATCCTTGTTGTCGCTCCATGCGCATTCCCGCTTGACCGTGGTACGCCGATCAGGATCGAGCGTCTCGCGACGCTCATGTCGGAAAAATACGATGTCCACGTGGCGACGTTTCATCAAGGGCGGGAAAAGAACCTGCCCTTCACCGTGCACCGGATTTCAAAATTGCCGTTCGATTTGACGCGGTCCTCCGGCGCGACGTTCGGCAAATTCATCTGCGATATATTTCTGCTCGTTCTCGTTCTGCGTCTGGTTCCGAGGTATCGGATAAAACTCGTGGACGGGCATCTTCACGAGGGAGCTCTGATCGCGATCATCGCGCGGTTTTTCTTTCGCGTTCCCGCGCTCTACAACAGTCACGGCACGCTGGCGGCGGAGATGGTCGCGTCGGGCATCTTTTCCGCCAAGTCGCTCGGCGCCAGATTTTTTCAATGGCTCGAGGATTGGATCGAGCGTTCCGTCGATCTCATCCTGGCGCAATCGACGGTGCGCCGGGACGACTTCCTGCGCAAAGGCATACCGCCTGACAGAATTGCGCTGGTCGAGGATGCGCCGCTTTTCGAGGGGTACGAAGACGCGAAGCCAGACCCCGAGCTCCGGAATCGTTTCGCCGCGGCGCAGAATCCCATCGTCATCTATACCGGCGAATTGATGCCATACCAGGGTGTCGACTTGCTCTTCGATGCCCTGCCTTCGATCTTCAACCGCCATCCGGAAGCGCGCGTCATCCTTTTCGGCCGGCCGGGGGAACCCTACCGGGAGCGGGTGCAGTCGACGACAAATGCCGGGCGGGTATTTCTGGTGGATGATGAACCGTTCGAGCGGCTGCCGGCCTATCTCGCGATTTCGGACATTGCCTTGGCGCCGCGGCTGTATGGCGGTAACGTGCCCGGGAAACTTCCGATCTACATGTGTGCCGGGCGCGCGATCGTCGGTACCGATGTGGCCGGTATCAACACCGTGATCGAGCACGGCAAGACCGGCTGGCTGGTCGCACCCGACGCGGCGTCTCTGGGCGATGCCATCAACACGCTGATCGAAAAGCCGGAACTTCGCGAGCGGATTGCCAGCGGTGCTCGCGAAGAGGCACGCGGGCGCTACTCTCCGCAGGTGATCGAGGATTCGATGAATTGTGCCTATGAGGGATTGATTCGTGGCTGAGCGTGTGCTGATTACGGGAGGCGCCGGTTTCATCGGGTCGCATACGGCCGATGCGCTGCTGGCGCACGGCTATCACGTGCGGGCGCTCGACGCCATCACCGCGCAGGTGCACCCGTCCGGGGAAAGGCCCCATTACCTCGCCCGCGACGTGGAACTGCTTCGTGGCGATGTCAGAAACATCGATGACGTGCGCAAGGCGCTGGATGGCGTCAGCTACGTGTACCACATGGCTGCCGAGACGGGGGTGGGCCAGTCCATGTACCAGTCCGGTGCCTACATGGATACCAACGTGCGCGGAACAGCGGTGCTGTGGGACGCCATCGCAGAGAAACACGGCAGCATCCGGAAAGTCATTCTTCCGTCTTCCCGCGCTGTGTATGGTGAAGGCAAGTACATCTGTGCGGAGCATGGCGCCGTCTATCCGTCGGGGCGCGACCCTGAGCGGCTGCGCCAGCGCGACTGGTCGATGCGCTGCCCGGTCTGCAACGAACCGGTAGAGGACGCACCGACGACTGAAGCCTGTCCGACCGAGCCGGTCTCGATCTACGGACTGACGAAGAAGTATCAGGAAGACATCTGCCGGCTCATGTCGAAGGTGCAGCGGATCCCGGTCGTCGCCTTGCGCTATTTCAATGTCTATGGCCCCCGCCAGGCTCCGGGCAATTCCTATACCGGCGTGATCGTTGCTTTCATCAACCGGTTGGCGAGCGGCGAGGCGATCCCGTTGTACGAAGAAGGCCTGCCGCGCCGCGATTTCGTTAACGTGTCCGATGTGGTTGCGGCAAATATCGCCGCACTCAAGTCGGATGACGCCGGTCGGCTGTTCAGGGTTTACAACGTCGGTTCGGGCAGGGCGCTGACCTTGAAACAGGTTGCGCAATCGATGTGTTCCGTGGCCAGTGCGGGTGGCCGGATCGAAATAACCGCCCGCCACCGCATCGGCGATATCCTGAGTTGCTATGCGGATCTTTCAGCTACGCGGAAGGAACTCGACTACGAGCCGCGCGTGTCCTTTGAGGAAGGCGTCGGCCAACTGATGCAAACGATGGGGCCGAACCATGTTCCTGACAAATCGGATTTTGTCGAAGCCGAATTGCGGCGCAAGGGCCTGTTGTTGAATGGGTGAAACTGATCGACATTTCGGCGTCGATCCCAAGGCGCCCGCTCTGCACCAATATCGTGCTCGCGTAGTGGGGAACGCGGGGATGGGTGCACTGCTGCGTTACGAACTGTGGTCGATGGTTTTCGCTGACCTGTCGGGCGCGTTGGGATATCTGTTGCGGCGCCTTTGCATAGGCCTCATCTTGAACCACAAGCCCGCGGGGCTGGTAATATCGAAGAACGTCACCTTTCGCGGATGCGATCGTCTGCGGCTCGGCAACTTTCTTCGGATCGACTTCGGCTGTTCTGTCGATTGTTTCCCATCCGCAGCCGGAATCAGCATCGGCGATGAAACGATGCTCGAGCGCAATGTCGTCCTTTCCACCGGGCCGGTCCCCGGAGCCATGATCAAACTAGGCAACCGCGTGAGCGTGGGCAACGGAACCGTGATGGTCGGGCACGCGAGCATCGAGATCGGCGATGCCGTGATGATCGGCCCGTTGTGCTACATAACCGCGGGAACCCACATATTCGATCGAACCAATACGGCGATGCTTGACCAAGGGATTCGCGGGCACGGTGTCCGCATCGAGGACGACGTCTGGATCGGAGCCGGCGTGGTCATCCTGGACAAGGTCACGATACACAAAGGGGCGATAATTGGTGCTGGCGCCGTGGTTACTCGAGATGTCCCCGCCGGGGCCATCGTCGGCGGCGTTCCGGCTCGCTTGATCAAGCAGCGGACCGCCGACTAGATGGCAAATGATCGCCGGCTGAGGATCTTGTGGACTTTCCTCAAGATCGGAGCGTCAGTGGCCCTGCTCTACTGGCTGATCGCGACGATCGACTGGACGCAGTTTGCAAGAACGGTGCGTGCCATTCCCGGCCAACGATTGGCCGCTGGTTTGCTGGTTGCATTTTTGGGCCAGCTGCTTTGCGCGTGGCGCCTGCGGGTTCTCCTGCATGTCCAGTCTGTCGATGTTCGTTACTTGTTCTGTGTGCGGTTGACGTTCCTCGGTTTGTTCGCCGGCAATTTTCTTCCCAGTACGATTGGCGGCGACGCCGTGAAGATTGTACTTCTGGCACGCCAAGGCGTTGGTACCGCCGTGTCGACATTGTCCGTAGCGGCCGACCGGCTCTTGGGCCTTGCCGCATTTGCGCTGTTGCTGCCGACTGTTCTGACGGCACCACACATCCTAGGCCTGCAATCTTTTGAAAATTCTGCACGCGTTGCCGGATTGGTCGCCGTCGCCGGCTTCGCTGCTATCGCCGGATTGGTATTCCTTCTCCTGAGGTTTTCCGAATCGCGAATGGCTGCCTCGAGCGGACGCGGGCGATTCGCGAACATGATGTCGACGGTGACTTCCACGCTGTCCCGCTGGACCAAGCGTCCCGGTGACCTGCTTTTCGCGATGGCGGTATCTCTCGCGGCAGCATTGGCCGGCATTGTATCGGTATGGATTCAGGCCCAGCCCATGGGATTGTCCCTTACGCTGATCGACTTCATTGCGGTTTATGCTCTGGTGTATTTCGCAGCGCTTGTGCCTGTTTCGTTGAATGGAGTTGGAGTCCAGGAGATGGCCTTCGTTTATCTGCTGCCGCGTCTCGGAGCCAATCCAGAACAGGCGATGGCGCTGGCGCTCATGGCGCGGCTCTTTCTTGTCGTCATCAGCCTGCCCGGTGCCATATTCATGGTCAGGGGTTCGAGTCCCCGCGCATCGGCTCCGGTCCGGTAGAGTTCGCGCAGCTTCACGCGTGCGCGTGGTTGCGGAATGACTACTCGCGGCGCATCGCCACTACCTGCAGCGTACTCGACTTGCGTCCCAGTACGTCTACCGCAACCTGCAGCGGATAGGTCGCCAGGCCAACGAGGCCAACGTTGCCGATGTTCAAGCCGGTGCGGTATGCGATGGACCGTCCGAGCAACGGAGAATGCCCCAGCTTGAGATCAAGACAACGCAGGCCGCTGGCCTCCACCGCGAAGCGAAGGCTGGCCGGGTCGAAATGCATCAGGTGACGGGGGATGTAATAGCCGGAGTAGTAACGTCCAAAAACGTGTGCCCACACGCTGCGCCGGTTCGGCACCTCCACGAAAAGGCGCCCTTCGGGACGCAGCAAACTGCGCATTTCCCCGAGCAGGCGCCTGGGATCGGGATGATGTTCCAACACGTGGCGCAAGAATATTGCGTCGTACCCCTCCGCGGGGGCTTGCCAGCGATCGTGACTCATGTAGGCGATTTCGTCCGGATCGGTGCCGGCCAGCGATGCGGGCACCTCCGTGTGGAAGTCCAAAGCGGTAATCCGCGGCGCCCAGCCCTGCTTGCGGGCAAAGCGCTGAACGCCGAGGGCCACGGATCCGTCGCCGCAACCATAGTCGAGGACGACAAATGCCGAGTCCCTGGATTTTGTCGAATCAAGCATCCGTGAAAGGTAGGAATCGATCGCAAACTCACGCAGACGCTTGACGAGCGCATTGGGCGTACTCGGAAAATCCGCAGTAGTCCGGTCCGCATAAAGGGCGGGCAACTCCGATTCCAGTGGTCGTGGATTCGTGAACACCAGCCTGCATCCGCCGCATTCCGCCAACCCGTACTCGCCGGATGCCGTCTCAAAGTCGGGAATCTGCATGACGATGTGCAAGTCGCGTCCATCGCAAGCAGGGCAGGAGGTCAGCGTTTCTGTTTTCAGTTTCATCGTCGGCTTCCGAGCGGATTACTTTGGAGCGCTTCCGTAAAATTCTTGAGGGCCATGGCGCGATGTAATCAATTGCTGCAAAGCATTCATGAGACCGCGGTTGCCTCCCGTAGATGTGAGGCATCGAGGACCCAGTTGCTCCACAGGTATACGCGCTCGTCTGATGCAAGCGCTTGGTGCTGATGGAGCTTGCCTTGCCAAAATTGCGCGTTGAGCGAACCGTCAAGTCGTTTTGAGGGCAACACGTCGTCGCGGAACCACTGCCCGATTGGCACCGCGAATCCCTGTTTGCTCCGCGTCAACACTTCGCGCGGCAGCAGCGACTGCGCGGACTCGCGCAGGATCCACTTGCTCGTGCCGCCGCGCAGTTTCATGTGCGACGGCAGGCGACGCAGGAAATCGACCAGTTCGATATCGAGGAATGGCGCGCGCACCTCGAGTGAATGCAGCATGCTCGCGCGGTCGACTTTCACGAGGATATCGTCCTGCAGATACAGGCGGATATAGAACGCGATCGTGCGATCGATCGGATCGCGCGATGCGCAACTGTCCCAGGCGTCGATCGCTTCACTGTAGACGTCATCGAGCGCGACCGGTGCATTGAACAACTCATCGAGTTCGGCCGGCGCCAGTGGCGCCATCCACACTGGCAGCCACGAGTGCGCGGGATGATCCAGGCCGCGCAGGGTGCGCTTCAGGCGAAAATCGAAACTCATGTAGCGATGCGATACCGGCAGGCGCGCGGCGATCAACGATATGGCGCGGTGCACGGGTTTCGGCACGAACTTCTCGTACCAGCGCGCGTAGCGCAGCGCGCGGAACGGATCGTAGCCGGCGAGCAGTTCGTCGGCACCGTCGCCGCCGAGCGCGACCGTGACCTGCTTGCGTGCGTGCTGGCACAGCAGATAGGTCGGCAGAATCGAGGAATCCGCGATCGGCTCATCCATGCGCGCGGCGAGGTCGGGCAGGATGTCGAGCGCGCGCTGCACCGACAAGGTTTCGACCTGGTGATCCGCGCCGACGTGTTGGGCGACGGCGCGCGCATAACGCGTCTCGTCAAACGTTGCCTCATCGAAACCGATCGAGAACGCCTTGATGCGCTCGCGCCCGGCATGGCGCATCGCGAGCGCGGTGATCGTGGACGAATCGATGCCGCCGGATAGAAAGCAGCCGACCGGCACGTCGGCGACCAGCCGGCGTGCGACTGCGGCATCGAGCTTGGCGCGAAACTCCTCGATCAGCTCGCGTTCGTCGCGCGTATCGAGTTGCGGTTCGGGTTGATACTGCCAGTAGCGGGTAATGCGTGGCGTAAGTGTGGCGAGATCCAGCGTCAGCGAATGGCCGGCCTGAAGTTTTGCCACGTCCTTTAGGAACGTCAGCGGCGCCGGCACATAGCCGTATGCGAAATATTTGCGCAGCGCGCGCTCGTCGAGTGTCGATGGTACCCGCGGGTGCTCGCGCAGGGCGGTCAACTCGGACGCGAACACGAATGCATTCTTGCCGGCGAAATAGAACAGCGGCTTCTTGCCGAAGCGGTCGCGCGAGAAGAACACGGCGCGCGCCGCACGATCGTAGATCGCGAATGCCCACATGCCGTTCAGATGGTTCGGCAAGTCCTCGCCCCACTGCCGAAAGCCGTGCAGCAGTACTTCCGTATCGGAGTGGTCGGTGACGAAGCGCGCGCCGAGCCGTGTCAGTTCTTCGCGCAGTTCGGCGAAGTTGTAGATCTGGCCGTTGAACACGACGGTCAGCGCGCCGTCCGCGGTCGTCATCGGCTGCTTGCCGCCGGCGATGTCGAGAATCGCCAGGCGACGAAAACCCAGGTGCACGCCGCGCTCGGGTTCGATCAGAAAGCCTTCGTCGTCGGGACCGCGATGTGCAATGCGCGCGGCCATCCGCTGCAGCACCGACGCATCGCCCGCGCCGAAGAAACCGGCGATGCCGCACATCGTCAGATCGCTCCGGCGTCGCTGCGCACGACGCGGCTGACGCGATAAACCGCCTTGCCTTGCGATTCGTGATACGTGCGATTGAGCATCTCGGCGAGCAGGCCCATCAAAATGCTGACGATGCCGATCGCGCCGAGGAATACCGACAGTAATGGCAACGGTGTCTGGATCAAAGACACGCCGGCGAAAATCTTCAGGCCCAGCGCCCAGAAGCCGGTGATCAGGCAGACGAGAATGGCGAGAAAACCGAAGCCGCCAAACACGTAGATCGGTTTGCTCGCATAGCGGAACAGGAATTTCACCACGAGCAGATCGAGCACGACCTTGATGACGCGTTCGAGACCGTATTTGGATTCACCGTGCAGGCGCGGATGGTGCTGCACCGGCATCTCGGTGACACGCGCGCCGTTCCACGCCGCGTAGATCGGCACGAAGCGGTGCATCTCGCCGTACAGTTTGACGCCGTCGAGAACATCGCGGCGATACGCTTTCAATGAACAACCATAATCGTGCAGGTGCACGCCGGACACGCTCGAGATCAGGCCGTTCGCGATGCGGCTC
>Ga0207647_10001872_pt1 | contig 16111 bp, 13 predicted proteins | sample KBSCornC2_FD_184295 | JGI IMG/M metagenome (GOLD analysis project Ga0207647, IMG submission 184295) | Corn rhizosphere microbial communities from Kellogg Biological Station, Michigan, USA - C2 (SPAdes) (version 2) | ecosystem: Host-associated > Plants > Roots > Rhizosphere ...
CGTGACTGCCCGCGACGTCGACCGCGCCGGCCCAGCGTTCCTTGCCGAGCGGCTTTCCCGGTGCGCCGAATTGCGAGCGGTCGAGGATCTCCGCCGCGCCGAGCTGCCGCAGGTAGTCGGCATCGGCCGGACGGCCGGTCACGGCGACGACGCGATAGCCGAGCCGCGCGAGCAGGGCGATGGCGACGCTGCCGACGCCGCCTGCCGCGCCGGTCACGACGATCTCGCCATCGTCCGGGCGCACGCCGTGCCGTTCCAGCGCCATCACGCACAGCATCGCGGTGTAGCCCGCCGTGCCGATGGCCATCGCCTGTTGCGGCGAAAACGCGGACGGCAGCGGCACCAGCCAGTCGCCGTCGACGCGCGCCTTCTGGGCCAGGCCGCCCCAGTGCGTTTCGCCGACGCCCCAGCCGTTGAGCACGACGCGATCGCCCGCGCGGTAATCCGGATGCGTGCTGTGCTCGACCTCGCCGACCAGATCGATGCCCGGCACCATCGGGAATTTGCGGACCACCGGGCTCTTGCCCGTGATCGCCAGCCCGTCCTTGTAGTTCAACGTCGAATAGCCGACCCGGATCGTCACGTTGCCCGCGGGCAACTGCGCGTCGTCCAGCGTCTGCAGCCGCGCGTGCTGGCCGGTGTCGTCCTTGTCGATCACGATGCCCTGGAACATGCGTCCTCCTTTTTAGACCGATCGTCTAGTTAATGGCAAAAAAATTCAGCGGCGAGGCAATCCATTGAAGAAAAACTGCGCGAACAGCGCAAGCGGCACGTCGCTGCGTTCGAGCTTCGCGCGCAGCACCGCGCCTTCCCAGCCGATCCAGAAGCATGCGGCCAGCTCGGCGGGGTCTGCCGACTCGGCGAGTTCGCCGGCTTGCTGGGCGGCGGTGAGGCACGCGGCCAGCCGGCGTTGCCAGTCCTCGAACGTCGCGCGCAGACGCGCACGGAAACTCTCCGGCAGTGCGCCCATTTCCTGGCCGAGGTTGCCGATCAGGCAGCCGCGGCTGTATTCATGGCGCGCCATGCCGTCGCGTGCATCGTCGACGAACGCGCGCACGCGTGCCAGCGGCGACGGCTCGGGCTGGCTGAAATGACGGTCCAGCTTGCGGGCGAAGAAGTCCGCGTAGCGATCGATCAGTTCGAGGCCGAACGCCTCCTTGCTGTCGAAGTAGTGATAGAACGAGCCCTTGGGCACGCCGGCGCGCCCGAGGATCTCGTCGAGCCCGGTGGCCGAAAAGCCTTTCTCGGTGAGCACTTCCAGCCCGGTGCGCAACAGCATGTCGCGCGTCGCGACGAGGTCTTCGTGCTGCTTCGGTGGCCTGCCGCGGCGGCGAGGCGGATCAGTTCGAACGTCCATGGGCGAATAATAGACCGTTCGTCTCAAAAATCAAGGGCTCGCTCGATGGGCGCGGCCGGCGACGTGCCGGATCTTCGGCGGGATGTCACCAGGCCACGGGTTGGCAATGCGGCCACGGTCCCGGTAGCCGACCGCTTTCCCGAACGCGTGGCTGTCGGTGATCGTTGACCGGGAAGACCCGTTATCGGGAATGCGCTTCCCAAGCCTTCTCACAATCGTCACGCTGAAACATCGGATAACGAATCGATATGAGAATCTTCAAGCCTTTACGAAGGCCAGCAGATCCGCATTGAGCACATCGGCATTGACGGTCAGCATGCCGTGGCCGTAGCCCGGATAGGTCTTCAATGTGCCGTTCTCGAGCAGTTTGATTGCCTTCAGCGCAGCATTCTCATAGGGGACGATCTGGTCGTCTTCGCCATGCAGTACGAGCGTCGGCACGCTGATCGCCTTGAGATCGTCAGTCTGGTCCGTCTCGGAGAACGCCTTGATGCCCTCGTAATGCGCGTTGGCGCTGCCCATCATGGCCTGGCGCCACCAGTTCCGAATCACGCCTTGATCGATCTTCGCGCCGGCTCGATTGAATCCGTAGAACGGGCCGCTCGGCACATCGAGAAAGAACTGGGCGCGATTGGCCGCCGTGCCGGCCCGCAACCCGTCGAATACGTCGATCGGCACGCCGTCGGGGTTGGCCTGCGTCTTCAGCATCAGCGGGGTCACCGCGCTGACCAGTATCACTTTGGCGACACGCCCGGCCGGCTCGCCGTGCCTCGCGACATAGCGGGCGACTTCGCCGCCGCCGGTGGAATGACCGATATGCACTGCATGCCGGAGATCCAGCGCTTCGACCACGGCGAGCGCATCGGCCGCGTAATGGTTCATGTCGTGACCTTCGGCGACTTGCGCGGAGCGCCCATGTCCGCGCCGGTCGTGGGCAATGACGCGATACCCGTTCGACAGGAAAAACAACATTTGGGCATCCCAGTCATCCGACGAGAGCGGCCAGCCGTGATGGAAGACGATCGGCTGCGCGTCTTTCGGGCCCCAGTCCTTGTAAAAAATCTGGACGCCGTCTTGCGTGGTAACGAATGACATGATGGTTTTCCTTTCGTACGGTTGCAGGGAAGTAACGGTTGCTGCGAATGGAGCCGTCGCAACCTAGAGCGGTCGTTGTGTCGGCAATGCGGGATGCAGACGAAAAGAAGCTCGCGTGATGGGCGCGCACGGCAGCTCGGCTTCGCGATGGGTGGCGTCAAAAAAAATGCGACCAAGGCCACGGCTTTCGCACGGTGATACCGACGAGGTGAATGTCGACATGCGCGGCACGATCGCCGCGGATACCACCGTGAGCATGAGATTCCGCGTCCGCGAGTGACCGTCAACGAACGCGGCCGGATCGACAAGTGCGTCGTTTCCGATAGCGCCGTTCGCTCTTGAGCCCCGTCACGCAGCGTGTCGTCAAGCCGACGTCGCGCCCGGGTAATCGACGTAACCGTCCGCGCCTTGCGTGAACCACGTTGTCGGGTCGTCCGACGCAAGCGGAATCGAATTGGCTAGACGGCGCGGGTAGTCCGGATTCGAGATGAAAGGGCGCCCGAAAGCAACGGCATCGCCAATCCCGGCATCGAGTTCCGCCTGGGCTCGGGCCGCGTCGAAATCCGAATTGAGCACCAGCGGTCCTTTGAAAGCCGGGCGGATCCGCGCCGCGAGCGGATCGAGATAGCCGACGCCGAAACTGCCGTTCAGTGGCGGTTCACGCAGTTCCAGGAACGCGATCCCGACCGTGGATAGCGCCTCGGCGGCCGCGATGAACAGCGGCACCGGATCGCTATCACGCACGCCCAGGGTTTCGCCGTTGGGAGACAGGCGAACGCTGGTGCGATCGGCGCCCACGACCTCCGCGACAGCCTCGGTTACCTCGATCAGAAGCCGGAGCCGATTGGAGATCGAGCCGCCATACGCGTCGTCGCGGAAGTTGGCGCTGTCTCGCAGGAATTGATCGATCAGATAGCCGTTCGAAGCATGCAACTGCACGCCGTCGAAGCCGGCCTGCAGTGCGTTACGTGCAGCGGCGGCGAACTGTTCGATCACGGCGGGAATTTCGTGCGTCGCCAGTGCACGCGCCGGCGTGTAGGACTGCTTTCCTTCATAGGTATGGGCATGGCCCGGTGCCGTCGTGATGGACGACGAGACAGGCTGCGCGCCATCGAGAAAGCTCGGATGCACCACGCGGCCCATGTGCCACAGCTGGGCAATGATGCGGCCGCCCGCTTCGTGCACGGCGTCGGTCACTTTTCGCCAGCCGGCAACCTGGGCAGGCGTCCACAGTCCGGTCGCGTAGGGCCAACCCAGTCCCTGCCGGGAAATGCCAATGGCCTCCGAGATGATGAGACCCGCGGATGCGCGCTGACTGTAATAGTCGGCCATCATCGCGGTGGGTACGTGCTCGCGTGTTCCCCGGGCACGTGTCATGGGCGCCATCAGGATACGGTTGGGCGCTTCGATCGCGCCCAGTCGAATGGGATCAAACAGCGTAGGCACCAAACCTCCTTCTTGTTCCTTGTCAGCATGGAAATACCGGGAGCCCTTCAGGCCACATCACACGAGACGGGCGCCGCCGTCGATGTGGATCGTCTCGCCGTTCATGAAGCCGTTGCTCATGAGGAACACCACCGCGGCGCCCACTTCGTCGGCGGTACCCAAACGATGCAGCGGCAATTTTTCTTTCAATGCGTTCACGTATGCGTCGCGACCGTCGCCGAGCGTGCGGGCAAGCAGCGGCGTGTCGGTCGTGCCGGGAGAAACGGTGTTGACGCGGCGCGGCGCCAGTTCAAGCACCAAACCGCGGGCCAGCGCTTCCATCGCGGCGGACGCCGACGCAAGAATGGCCGTGCCGTACGCATTGGGCCGGTCGGCCAGCACGCCCGAAATGAACGTGATGGAGCCATCGGCGGCCAGGCGATCACCCAGCGTGCGCAACGTGTGCACGGCTGCCCACACACGTTCGTCGAACGCACGACGCAGATAGTCGACATCCGCTTCCAGCACCTTGCCTGCCACGAAGGTCCCGGCGAGGAGGACGAGATGGTCGACGTGTGCGATGTCGGCCAGCGCCGCGGCGAGGGTCTCCGGCTTGGTCACGTCGGCGGCGCGCCAACCCGCGAAACCATGCTCGGCGGCGACGCGTTCGGCGCCCTCCGCGTTGAAGCCGATCACGGTGACGTTCGCCCCGGCGGCCTTCGCTTGTTTGGCCGCGGAAAGGCCAATGCCGGAGGTTCCGCCAATGATGAGGACGGACTTGTTATCGAGTGAACGGGCGGCGAAATCGGTAGTCATGAAAGTAGGTCCTGTCGGCTGACGCAACCCAGTGCGGCGTCTTGGACAGCACTCTATACTTGCCAATTGATATTGATAATCAGCGCCAAACTCTCTTCAATCATTCCGCCATGGAACAAATCAGCCTGGACCGCCTGACGGGTCTCATCGCATTCAGCCGTGCGGCCTCGTTAGGGAGTTATTCGGCCGCCGCTCGGGCGCTCGGCGTCACACCGTCCGCCGTGAGCAAGAGCATCCAGCGTCTCGAGCAGCACTTCGAGCTGAAACTGTTCAACCGGACCACCCGCTCATTGACCCTGACCCAGGAGGGGCGCGAGCTGCATGAACGCACGTTGCGCCTGCTTGCGGAAATGGAGGCCATCGAGCAGGCCGCGGTCTCGGCGCGATCCGAGCCGGCCGGCATCCTGAAGGTGACCGCACCGCTCCCGATCGGGATTCATCTGATCGCGCCTGCGCTACCTGCGTTTCGGAAGCGTTTCCCTAAGCTGTCCATCGACCTGCGGCTGGGCGATCATTTCGTCGATCTGGTCGGTGAAGGCGTCGATGTGGCCATTCGAGTAGGAGATCTAAGCGGTTCCCGTTTGATCTCGCGCCAGCTTTCGCCTCACCATATCGGCGCCTATGCGTCCCCGGACTATCTGGCGAGGCGCGGTGTCCCCAAACACCCCGACGACCTCGTGGATCACGATTGCGTGAATTTCCGTTTTCAGAGTTCAGGACAGGTCTTCCGGTGGAATTTTGTCACCGGTGACGGATCGCTCGACCTGATACCGGACGCCGGCATCGTCGTCGATACCAGCGATGCCGTCGCCGCCGTGATGGTCGCCGGTGGAGGCGTCGGCATCACACCGGCCTATGTGGCCGATTCCTACGTCAAGCGCGGGGAGCTGGTGCAGGTCCTCACCGAGTTCGTCGAACCGCGCTCCACGATCACGGCGCTGTGGCCGGAGAGCCGGCGCAGCAGCCCGAATGTCAAAGCATTCGTCGCACACCTGACGAAGGTGTTTGCTTCGTATGCGGCCGACAAGTGACGCTTGTCCGGTGGTGTTCGGGGGCTCGCCGCGGGAAGGCGGCGTGCCGGAAATCAGTGCAAGTCCCGCAGCGTTCTGCCTTCCCCGGATCACGAGCACTCGATCGTCACGGCGCTTTTCGACCGACTGAGCCTGATTTCTCCGAGGTACACGCTCTCGCCCAATTCGCACTCGCGCCAGGCAGTGCCGAGCGCGTGCCGGATTTTGACTTTGTAGGGGCCGCTGCCCTTGGCAAGACCATCGAAGCGGAAATCACCGAATCCGTCCGACACCGTTTCGGCGACCTGCAGATTAGCGTAGTACAACGCGACGACCGCGTCCGTGACGCACTCGACCGCGTCTCCTGCCTGGACACTGATACTTCCGCCGACGAAGCACGTTTCCCAGCGCTCGAGGCCGCTGTACCACACGCGGGGCTTCGTGCTCAGGTCGGGTCGCAATACCTTGAGTCCCTCCCGCCGAGCCTTCTCGGCCATCGCCGCATCATCGAGCTTGACCGTCTCGAAGACATCGGTGGGGCACGACTGCTGACAACGCGGGCGCGGCCAGCCCTGGTCGAGCAAATGCGCATCGAAGATCCAGATCTGCGGCAGTTGCAGCGCTTCGTTCCAGACGATTGCCTTGTAAGGGCAGGCCTTGACGATGTCCTTGCGGCCTCGTGCCTTGTCCGGATCGATGATGACGATGCCGTCGGCGCGCTTGCGAACGGCGCCGCCGCCGACACGCATGCAGGGCGCGTCGTCACAGTGATTGCACATGACCGGCAAATAGGTGGTTTGGACCATATGCGCGGCGCCCTGTACGCGACGCAGGATGCGGATGGGGCTCTCGGCATTGGCCGAGGCGGGCGCGGCGTAGCCGGGAAAGTCGTTGCCGACGTGCTCGTCCTGCGCGGCGATCACGCAGTTCTGGCAGTTCTCGCAACGCCCGACCTTGATAATCAGGTTCCACTTGCTCATTTGACATTCCTCACGCTGCGCGACCGAGCATGAACGCTTCGGCACCGCGCCATTTCTCGACCTGCACCAGGCAGGAATTCGGGCTCATGCTGCTGGTGCCGGCGGTCTGCGGCCGGTCAGGGGTGAGCATGTTCATGCAACCGCCAATCTCGACTTGCTCGCCGTCGATTTCGATCAACTGAAATTCGGCGCTCGCCTCGTAGGACTTCACCACGCCGGCGTTCACGAGCGGCGAGACATCGGCCGCACAGATCACGGCGCCGCGATCGTTGTGCACCTTGACGAGATCGCGATGGGCAATGCGTCGAGCGGCGGCGTCGGCCGGATTGAGCCTCATCAGCCAGAAGCGGTGCCCCGCGATCAGCGCGCGATGATCGTCGATACCGTTCACCGCGGAGTTCTTGCCGTCACAATGGGTATGAAAGCTGTAGCGGCTGTGGGTGGCGATCAATTGCAGCGGATAGCGCCGGGCCAGGTCCGAGCGCAGACCCTCCCAGGAGGGGATATATCGGTTGAGCGGCGGCCGCTCGGGATTGTCAGCCGTGTGCCGCTTCAGCAATTCGGGCACGAACTCCAGCTTGCCGCTTGGCGTCTGCAGGCCCTTGCCGAACTTTTCCGAGAACTGCGACGGCAGCGGATGAGGTTCCGGCAGGTCCTTCTTCCGGTCTTCCGCATACCAACGCATGTCCACGGGATGGCGAAGCTCGGGTTTTTCGGGCGGCACTACGAAGTAGCCCTTGCGGCAGAATTCGCGCCACGAAATGTGATCGGGCAGATCCGACGAGTCGAACACGCGCTTGACCCAGTCGAGATCGCTGCAGCCTTCGGTGAAGATGCCACCGAGGCCCAACCGGATCAGGATGGCGGTGAAGATGTCGTAGTCGGAGCGGGACTCGCCCAAAGGCTCGATGCACTTGTGCTGCATCGTCAGCATGCGATGGTTGACCGTGCCATACCCGTGGTGCGCGTAGCCGCCCGAATTCGCCCATTCCCCGATGTCCCAGCGCTCCAGCGACGTGCACGCGGGCAGGATGATGTCGGCGAACTGTGCCTCGCCTTCCATCCAGATCGACTGATTGACCACGAACTCGATACTCGAGTGCCGGTAGGCCTCGGTCCAGCGTCCGGAATTCGTCACGGTACTGAACGACGATCCGCCATAGCGATAGATCATGTGGATCGGCGAATAGCCGGGCATCGGGTAGGTGAACGGCGCGAACTGCGCTTCCTGGGACATGCCGTCCCAGAGATACCCAGTGGCGTGACCGTTGAGAATCGCATCGGGCATCTGCTGTCGCGGCACCATCTGCTTGACTGGATTCATCGTGAGGATGTGCGGCATGCGCTGGTAGTTGTCCACCGCGTTGGCGGTCCACGCCAGGTCGCCTGAAATGCCGCCGTCCGCGTAGCCGGGGAAGTAGAACTGGAGATCGTGCGGGACGCCGATTTCGAGGCAGCCGAAATTCACCCCCGGCTTGCCCCAGCCCTGCATGGCCATCATCATGATCATGCAGCGCGCCCATTGCGCGCCGGTCGCCCCGCGGCCCGCGCCACCGAATCCCGCGCCAGTCATCCCGACGGCGAGATGGACCTTTTTGTTTCCCCACAGGCGCGCCAGCGCGCGGACGTCCTTGGCCGGCACGCCGGTCTCGCTCTCCTGCCACTCGGGCGTCTTGGGCGTACCGTCGGTTTCGCCCAGAAGGTAGGCTTTCCAATCGTCGAAACCGGTCGTGCGCGCCGCGACGTAATCCTTGTCGTACAGGCCCTCCACGGCCCATACGTACATGATCGCGGTAGCCAGCGCGGCATCGGTTTGCGGCCGCACCGGGATCCAGCGGCCGCCCAGCAGCTGCGCGGTCGGATTGCAGTGCGGGTCGATATGAACGAACTCGATGCCGAGCTCCTTGGCCCACAGGCGGCGCGGCGTTCCCTCGAATCCCGCGTAGGCGCCGTTGGTACTTTCCGGGTCACATGACCAGAAGACGATCATTTCGGCTTCCTTAAGAGCGTCCTCGAGGCCGCCATAGCCGGAGGGCACGCCGACGCGCATCGAGTTGCCGAAATGATGCATGGCGCCCCAGTACCAGCCTTCCCAGCTGTCCGGATTCGCGGCGACCCGCGTGAAGCCGATCAGGTTGGCGAAGCGCGTCAGCGCGCTGAGGTAGTAGCCCACGTTGCCCCACTGATGGTGAGACGACATCGGGAACGTGATGGAACCGGGGCCGTGAACGCGCTTCTGCCGGTTGATTTCCTTGGCGACGATGTCCAGGGCCTCGTCCCAACTGATACGGACATAACCGGACTTGCCGCGGTTCTGCGGATTGCGCTCGCCGTCAGGGTCGAAGTCGACCCGTCTCATCGGGTGAAGGATGCGCTTGTCGGAGTAGACCAGCGACTTGAGGGTTAACGCGTGCGGCGCGACCAGTCCGCGCCGTGGCGGGCTGAAGCGGCGTCCACGTGCGTCGATCACCCAGCTCGACGCATCCGTATCGTCCAGCTCGATGGGGGTCACGCGGACGATGCGGCCATCCTTGACGTAGACGAACAGCGGGCCGCCATTGGTACACGTGGTGTAGCGTCGGGTGCCGTCGCGCATGGGCGTGCCCATCGGCAGACCGACGGTGCGCATCATGCTCAGGGTTTGCATGAGCCAGACCAGCAGTTCGTCCTCGCCCTCCGTGACGACCTTGAAGTTCTTGGCGGCGTGGATGATTTCGCCTTGGTCCGGGCTCGGGGAAAGAAACTTCAGCGCGGTGGCGACATCCTTGAAGGCCATGCGCACGTCGGGCCGCGGGTGCTTGCCGGCGCGCGACCGAATGCGGCCATTCCTGAACTCGATGACGCGACCCATGCTTTGATCCATGAGCCCGATCCACGCGACGAGATTGCGCTCCTTGAGCCGTTCTCGGTAGGCGGGGAAGCGGCGCGCCGTCAGGTCCAGAACCTTGGGCAATGCAAACAGAATGGTCTTGAGAACCTGTCGTTTCATCGTTCGATCCTATGTGTTGCTTTGATGCAGGGGTTGCATCCGGGCGTGCTCGTCAGAACGTATAGGCGACGTTCAGGAAAACGCTGACGGGATTGAGCCGGAGCGTCGATTTGGAAACGATCTGCGTCCCCGTCGCGGTCTGTCCGTATAACGTGAGGTGGGTCTTCACCGGCATGTAGCCGACGGAGGTTCCGACAGACCAGTGTCTGGTCACCGCGTAATTCGCCCCGATCTCGAACACGGGGTTCCACGAAGCGCTGAGCGTCGCGCGCGCCGAACCGCCCGGCCCGAAGCTGTCGGAGACGAACTGGCTGTTGGTGGCTCGAACCTGGGTGAACCACGTATAGTTCGCGCCAATGCCCAGGAACGGCCGGAATTTTGATGTGGCAGAAAACAGGTGGTATCGAAGTTCGATCGCGGGCGGCATCGGCCGTGTCGTGCCGAGCGTGCCGTACTTCTGCAACGTCCCGTCGCCAATCAGATTGACCTTCAGCGGCATGCCAAAAAGCATCGCGACGCCGAAGTTGTCGGTGACGTAGTACTCGTTGGTAATGCCGAGCGTATCCGTCGAACTGGCATGGGCGCTGCTACCGGTCAGCTCGTGATTCACCGTGACGCCGCCGACACTTTGCACGACCAGGGGCGTTGCGCTTCCCTGTGGGGCGATGTGTAGCCATCCTACCGATGTCGTGATGCTTCCGGCCGACTGGGCCTGCGCATCGTCACCAAGAAAGGCCGAGCCGATACAAACCGCCATGCCTGCGAAACGCGTCGTCCGCCTGAAATTCATCTTGTGTCTCCTCTGTCTCGATCCGTCTCATGAATAACAACTAATTTGGATACCTGATTGAATGCGGCGATCTGCTTCCGATGTTGGTGCGATCCAGGCTAGCCGCGCTCCTCCATCGCCGCGGATCTGTCGCTGTGGGTCAGGATGACCGTGTTGGCTGCGCGGCGATCGAGATCGAGAACGCAAACGGAAAACGCCCCAGCACCACGCGTGCCGCAGGCTCGAGCCCGGGGTCGCTCAGCTCGACCGACACGGACATTCCGCCCGATTGATCGGTCGTGACGTCGATCGATGCACCGGGGGCGCCGCCCTGGGCCAATGCCGCGCGCAGCGCGTCACGCGTCTCGCGGCGCTTGAGTTCCGGTTTGAAGATCTTGCCGACGCCCGTGAGCGGGATCGCTTCCACGATTCGGACGTGCTTGGGCAGTGCGGCGCGTTCGGCGATCTCCTGTTGCATGAACGCCGTCAGATCGTGCTCGGTCGCGCTCATCCCCGGCTTGAGCTGAACATACGCAACCGGCAGCTCGCCGGCATGCGCATCGGGACGCCCGATTGCCGCGGCGAGCTGGACCGCCGGATGTCGATGAAGCGGCTCCTCGATCGCCGCAGGGTCGATGTTGTGCCCGCCGCGAATGATCAGTTCCTTCTTGCGGCCGGTCAGCCAAAAGTAACCGTCGACGTCGCAGCGGCCGAGGTCGCCGGTGTTGAGCCAGCGCTTGCCGTCGCCGAGATCGAGCCACAGCGCGCTGTTCTGATCGGCACGCAGGTAGCCGTTGAAAACGTTCGGCCCGGAGATGACGAGCAGCCCCTCTTCGTTCACTGCGCAATCGCGTAGATACCGTCCCGCGTCGTCCACGACGACGGCTTTCATCGCCTGGAAGGGGATGCGAAGCCCGATCGATCCCAGCCGGCGCTCGCCGGTCGGCGGGTTGACGCTGCTCACGCAGGTTCCCTCGGTCAGACCGTAGCCTTCGAGAATCCGGATGCCGGTTTTTTCCTGGAAGGCCCTGAAGACGCCGACCGGCATCGGCGCCGCACCGCACAGGCCGTATTCGAGCGAGTCGATAGCGTGACCGTCGACAGGAATGTCGAGCAGCGACGCGTAAAGTGTCGGGGACGCCGCTGAAGAAATTGATGTGATGATGTTCGACGATTTCCCAGAAACGTTTGACGACACCGTCACCTCGGTAACCTTGCGGTGTGCCGAGCACGACATGGGCGCCGCGGGAAAAAGGCAGCAGGCCGGTCACCATCGCGGCATTGACGTGAAAGAGCGGCAATCCGCAGAAGGTCGTTTTGCCGGGGCCGATGCTGTCGCCGAAGAACCGGCCGGCGCTCCATGCATTCGCCACTTCATTGCCGTGGCTGCGCATCGCGATTTTCGGCAACCCCGTGGTGCCCCCGGTACAGAAGAACGACGACATGTCGCCAGGTTGAATGCGGCGCACGGTGTCGAGCGCCGTACCGGATTCCCGCGCCATTTCCGTCCCGAAGTCGTGGATCTGGATAGGCGCGGGCACCGCGTCGCGCAAACCACCCTCGCCGTGCAGCGTATGGCACGCGTCACGCTGGAGCATGCGGGCCGCTGCTTGCGCGGTGCCCCGCACACGATCGGCCGGATCGACCAGCACGAGATGCTGCAGCGACTCGACCTGGTGAAGGATCGCCGCGACTTTCTGCCAGAGATCGGTCCCGGGAAATGGCGCGAGCGTCACGAGTACGCTGGCGCCCGCCGATTTGAGTAGAGTGCCGATCGCTTCGCCTTCGAGCAACGGATTGATCGCGCATACGATGCCGGCCGCCTGCCCGCCCCAGATCACGAAATGCGTTTCGGGAAGATTGGGCAGCACATAAGCGATCACTGAACGCGAGCTCACGCCGAGGCGCGTGAAGAGGTTGGCCGTGCGCGTGATGTCACGAACCAGCTCGCGATAGGTCCAGCGCTCGGCGTCGCGATGCGCGTCGGCGGTCAGAAAAAAGGACAGCGCGGGGGCGGACGGATCGATGGCCGCGCCGGCGCAAATCATCTCGTAGGTGCTGGCAGGGAGGTCCGGCGGAAGGCCCTGCGCTTCGATCGCCAGCACGTCGTACCGGGTCGCGATGCCGTTCATGCTGCTTCGTCCACGATCTTGTTACGCTGCACGCCCAGATCGATCGTTCCGTCGCGGCTCGCGATCCGGGCTTCGACGATATCTCCGGCCTTCAGGTACTGCGCGCGTCCCGCCTGCACCTTCATGAACATCTTCCACTTGAAGGATTCGGGAAATAGCGCCACGGCCCGCTGCTTGAGCGGCGACGGGATGCTGAGTGCGCAGCCGGCCGGCGTGCCGGTCGCGAGCAGGTCGCCGGCGCGAAGGTCGTGCACGCCCGACAACTCGGTCAACGTTTCCGCCGGACCATAGACGAGGTTCGAGGTCGAGTCCCGCTGACGCACCGCGCCGTTGACGGTCAACGTCAGGTCGAGCGCCTTCAGCTTCGGGAAGTCACGCCGCTCGAGCAGGCACAGATACGGGCCGACCGGGCCAAACGTCCGGAAACTCTTGCCCTTGTAGAACTGCATCTGCGGGATCTGGACATCGCGCGCGGAATAGTCGTTGACGATCACGGTGCCGGCGACGTAGTCGTGCAGGTTCTCGTCCGTGATCTGCCGGTGGGACGTGATGTCGCGTTTGAGGATGAGGCCGAGCTCGATTTCGTAGTCGAGAAACCGGACGTGTCGCGGTTTCACCACCGGTGAGTCGGCGGGGACGATGCAACTCGTCGCCTTCGTGAAGATCATGTTGAACTTTTTCGCGTCCGGATCCATGCCGGATTCGATCATGTGCTGACGATAATTCGCGCCCTGGCAAACGAATTGCTGGTTGGCTGTCACCGGCGGCAGCCACTCCACCTCGGTCTCGGGAATCGTCGCTCCGTCGAGCGCGGCGAGTCGTTCGACCGGATTCGCCGCGAGAAAGCTCGCGGTGGTTTCGAAGTCGCCGGGAATCGGCGTGACGGCGCCGTTGGCGGCCACCCCCCATTGGGCGCGGCCGTTATGCCGGAAGTGCAGGACAAGCAGTGACATGGATGGATCTCTCGTGAGTCGAATGGGCGGTCGGGGTCAGGCGAACAGCTTCGCCAAGGTCAGCAGCTTGCGCAGCGTCAGATCGGGACTGCGGCGCAGGTTGCGAAACAGCGCCGCGAGGCTCGACGGCGTGAACCGGGGCTTCGTGAAACTGCGCGGCATCGTCGGGCCCCACTGCGCCATCGCTTCGCGGCTGACCGCATGCACGCCCGTCGGCTCGTTGGCCGTGAACAAGTCACCGTCGCAATAGTGTTCGTGCTTGTCGCCCCAAGGGTCCTGCCAGTAGTCGAAGATCTGGCTGCCGAGAATGTGTCGGCCGATGCCCCACGCATGCGTCCACCCGCTGTCGCGGAGCATGCGCTGGCCCATGCCGACGGCATCGGCATCGACCAGTTCGTACGCGCTATGGCTATACGTCGGCAGGAACCCCTGGGCGAGCGCGAGCGTATGGTGATCGGCCGGCCTGTCGCCCAGATCGAGCCGCATGAATGCGACCGCCGGGGAGCCGTCCGGCAGCACCTGGACATCGCTGGGGATGAACCCGAAATGCTGCGTGTACCACGCGCAGGTTGCCTGGAAGTCGGCAAGCTCGAGCACGACGTGCCCGAGCCGAATGACTTCAGGGGTGCTCGCCGGCGGCCGCTGCGTGTCGTTGATTCGCACGGGTGCGTCGACCGAGTTGAACGGGAGCGCAGCGCGATGCGGCAGCGTGTCGGCGCGTGTCTGGCCCGCAATCGCGTCGACCCGAAAACCTGACGGATCGGTGAGGCGCACGCGGTTGCCGCCGCCGGGCCAATCCGATGCTTCGACCTTCGACGCGCCGGGGACGCTGGCGAGCGCGTCCAGATCGGCGCGGCTGTCGACCCGCAATCCGAAGCCGACGAAGCGAGCCTTCGGCGCCTGGCGAACGACATAACAGAAGTGTGCGGTGCCCGTTCCGCGCAGGAGCAATTGCGTGTCGTCCCGCCGCACCGTTCGAAGACCGAAGTCGTTGAGAAAGTGCTCGGCCTCGTCGAGGTCCGGACGATCGAAGATCAGATAGGCGAGCGCCGATGCCTTCGTCGTCGGGTGGGGGTGTCGGGCCGGCTGGGTGGTGGTCAGTTTCATGGCGGATGGCAGTCAGGCAGGTCGAACGGCAATCGCGAAGGCGGGCGCCGTCGCATCGAGGGGCTGTCCGCGCAACGGCAGGCCGGCAATCGCACCGTCGCGCGACATGTCTGACCGGCCCGTGAATGTCGCGAGGTCGCCCGTCGATCGCGGATGGGGGCGATGCGCGTCGTCGTCGCGGGTGCCATGACTGGCCCGCACATGGCACGTTGCGGTGCCGACTGGCACGAATTCTTCGATCGGTCCTTCGAGCGTCGGCGGCAACCCGCCTACCGGCGAGGAGCCCGAATTGATGTGGATGGACGCGCTGGCGCCCGTGTGCAGATGTGTCTCCACCGTTTCTCCATTCGTTTGTCGATCGGTTCTCGCGGCCGTGTTCAGCCGTCCTTTGTGACATTAAAGTCATGAATGATAACTTTGTCAATGTAGACATTTGAATCTATACTTGGGCGCACGAACAAGGATCGGAAACGTCATGCCGAATACACCGAATCGCCGGACACCGAAGCGCTCCGCTCCGGAAGCCGCCAACGCGCCGGAACCAGCCAAATCCGAGGTCGCGGTCGCCGAAGAGCGCGAGCCGCGCGGCGCGCGCCGCAAGCGCGAGACCCGGGCCCGCCTGCTGGACGCCGCGCTCAGGCTGATGGCGCAAAAGGGCATGGAAGGCGTCGCCATCAACGAAATCACCGAGGCCGCGGACGTCGGCTTCGGCTCGTTCTACAACCACTTCGAATCGAAGGAGGCGATCTACGCGACCCTCGTGGAATCGGTATTCGAGGAATTCGCGGATTCGCTCGATCGCGTGGCCAGCGGCTTGTCCGATCCGGCGGAAATCGTTTCCGTGTCGGTGCGGCATACGCTGATGCGTGCGCGGCGCGAGCCGGTGTGGGGACACTTCCTGATACGCGAGGGTTTTTCGGCGCGGGTTCTGACGCTCGGCCTGGGCCAGCGCCTGCTGCGGGACATCGAGCGCGGCATCGCCGAAAAACGCTTCGTAGTCGCCGACCCGTTCATCGGCTTCCTTTCGGTCGGCGGTACGGTGCTGACCGCCATTGCGGCCGAGCTCAACTTCGTCGCGCCGGGCGCGCCGGCGGCCGGTGTGCTGAAGGAGCTCGGCTTCAGCGGAGAGCATTTCCCGGAACGCACGGCGGCGACGCTGCTGCATACGCTGGGGCTCAAGCGCGCGGAAGCCGAGAAGATTGCGAGCCGGCCGCTGCCGGTGGTGGAAGCGGCCGAGACGGCGCAGTGATGTAGCGCCGTCGCCCGCTGCCAGGCTCCGGTGGGTCAATTGCGGATGAGCGGCGACACGGCAGAAGCTGGTTGGGCCGGGATGTGGCGGATCGTTGGCGAATCCCGGCCGGATGGCCTTTTCTTACGCTACGTTGAATCATCGCGCCGCGCATCCCGCGCGCTGGCGCTCAGCAGCGCGACGCCGAGCGCGGCCGCCCAGCCGGTCGGGGACGGCATCCGATCGGCGG
>Ga0207647_10001873_pt1 | contig 16110 bp, 18 predicted proteins | sample KBSCornC2_FD_184295 | JGI IMG/M metagenome (GOLD analysis project Ga0207647, IMG submission 184295) | Corn rhizosphere microbial communities from Kellogg Biological Station, Michigan, USA - C2 (SPAdes) (version 2) | ecosystem: Host-associated > Plants > Roots > Rhizosphere ...
TGGCGGGCCGGAGCATCCTTGTCGTCGAGGATGAAATGATGGTCCTGATGACGATCGAGGGAATGCTCGAGGATCTAGGGTGCGAAGACGTGACCGTCGCCGCCACCGTCGAGCAAGCACTGGCACTGATCGCCGCTCAGTCGTTCGACGTGGCGATGCTCGATGTGAACCTAAATGGCACCAAGAGCTATCCTGTTGCAGACGCACTCGCCGCCCACGCCGTGCCTTTCCTGTTTTCGACGGGCTATAGTGACGTCGGTGCGACCAACGCTCACAAACACCGACCGGTGCTCAGCAAGCCGTTCCAACATGAAAAGCTCGGCGCAACGCTGACCGCGCTCCTCGCCCACTGAGCGGGCCGGCGCCAGCCGACGCCAACCAGGGTCGCGGCCGGCGGTCGGGCCGGGCATGCCCACGCAGAAATATCGGCTTGAGTCTCGATCGGCGCTGCTTGCCCACGGTCGGTGGTTCGTGCGCCCGGCTCGGGCTAAAGCGCGAGCGAGGCGGCCAGCTGCCGATATCTCTCGATATCCTTATCGAAGAAATGAAGCGCCGGCGCCTCATAGGTAACGAGGTAAAGTTTCCCATCGACCAATGTACCGATCCCCTCTCCCTTCCGCCGAACCTGGTCGGCGGCGCGCGTGAGGGTGTAAGTAAATCGAATAGCCTTACGCCCCCCGAGAATGGCGGGCGACTGCTCGCCAATCTCCATCTGATTGACGATGCCGAGGCTCCGATATGTGGTCTCCAACAATGCCGGAATGTCCGTCATCAGCATGGTGCCCGAAACTTTCGGAAGCGGGTGACGCTTCTTGTCCGGCTCGCGGAGCAAGGGCATTCCATTGGCGATACCGCCATAGAAGCTGACCTTGTTGAGGGCATCGCCATCCAAGGTCCACACCTCCACATTCTTCCCATCGACGCGGCTCAGTCTGTTCCACTCGCCCTGGGAATTGGCGGAGAGCTTCGAATTCGCGATGCCGGTATGCGCACCGGGCGCGACCAGGGAGTTGGCGTGAGCGGCAATCGCCGCATTGGCCGCGACTGAGACCGCGATCAGCGTAGCGACGCGCTTCGTCTTCATCATCTCGATCCCCTTTCTATTTGGCCAGGAGCGCCTGGATCATCTTGGCGTCGGGTGCCTCAGGCCGGGCGACCAGGTATGCGCCCAACGACTTACGTGCGTCCTCGGTTTGACCGTTGCGCAGGAGCGCCAGACCCAGGTTTCGATCGAGTTCGGGTGCGACATACCCCGCCGCCTTCGCATCTCTGTACCAGAGGCTCGCCATCTGCAGGTCGCGGGGATTGCCACGGGTTCGATACAGCTCGGCACGCGCGAAAAGGAGCTCGCCCGACCATCCTCCGGAAGACGCCAGTGAGTTTAAGATGAAGTCCGTCCCGCCGAAGTCATTCATTTTGATCTGGGCCGCCAGCATGCGCGACAGATAGGGCGCGATCGCCGCCCTGTATTGCTCGACGCGAGCGTCGCCATCCGCCGGCAGCGCGGCTGCGGCCTTAGCGAGATACTCGGCCCGCTTCAGATCCGTCGGATGCGTGTCGAAGAAGCCGGATGTATAATTGCGCCGCGGCTTCAGTCCCCGGCCGAGAGCTGTTGCGTCGTCCTCCGCCATTCGTTGCTGCCAGACTTCGGAGGCCGCCTTTGCCGGATATCCCGACGCCGCCATATATTTGAAACCGAGCAGATCGGCTTCCGTCTCCTGCGCGCGGTTGAAACGGTAAAGGGAGCCGACGAGCGAGACGTTGGCACTGCTCATGTCCCTGTTTGTGATCCCGCCGAGGACATCCACCCACGCCATCACGTCCGTGGCGGAGCGCTTAGCCTTGAAACCCATCAGAGTGTGGCGCAGTTCGAAGTGACCGAACTCGTGCCCTAACACCGCCGCGAGCTCCGCCTCGCTCCGGGCGCGCAGCAGGAGCCCGGACCAGACCTCCATGCAGCCGTTCGCCATCATCGATGCGTTGAATGCCGGTATCTCCATGACATAGACCCGGACGCCTTTGCAGCGATCGTCGCCCACTTCGCGGCACAGCACCTCGCGCACGTAGCGCTCAAGGCCGCCCTCCCTGATCCTGAGCGGACTATCGCGTAGAAGACGCTCACGCTCGTCGGCTTCCATCCACATGCCGCGTTCATCAACCGTGGTGGGCTCATAGGCCGGCGTGTAGGGCGGTAGGGCCGACGGGGCCGATGCAAACGACGGGGGTGTGAGGGTGAGTGCCGCGCAACACGCGGACACGATCCCGCTCCAGCGCATGCTACTGTCCCCCTATCGTCTTTTCCGATGGTCGCCCGGGAAAGCCTTCGAGCAGTTGCGCCACCCTCTTCTCCGCTCCCTCGGCGGTGCGCACATCTCCCCCCATCGCTGCGTCCGCGTTCAGCCAAACCAGCTCGCCGGTTTTGAGATCGACCAATCCGGCATGACCTACGTGAACGCCGGAGGTGACCGCGACGCCGCCCATCAAGGCCACGAGCTGAAGAACCTTCCGTCCCGTGGAGCCATATTCGTCGTTGATATTGATGAAGAGCGCGTAATCGGCGCCGGTGAGTGATCTAAGCTCGCCTATGCCGCGGCCGAGAGTCCATTCGAAGCTGTCCTTGCGCTTCTTGGTGGGCAGCCGGTTACCGACAAAGAATTGGTACTCGATCACGGAGTCCGCAACGGCGCCAAAAAGCTGACCATATTCGGTAGCGATTTGTCCCTCGCCGCTTGCCCCCTCGTCATACTCGATCACCTGATTACCCAGGCGCTCCTGGGCGGCGCGCAGAGCCCGCGTGAGATTCTCGCGCGCCTGGCGCGTCCAATCCGCGTTCGGCTCGGGCATGCCGCCGGTCGACTGCGCGCCGACCCGGATGGTGGGGCGCATCAGCACGATGCGCGCCGTGCCCGGTTGCAACGTGAAGCCTGTCTTACTGCCGGTCCTTTCCTGCGCGATCCCAGGCATAGAAAGCGCGACCAGCGCTGCGAAAACCGCAGCGCGGACAATCAATCCCCCTTTCATCAGTACCCCCCTGATCCGCCCGTTATGGCGAAAGACAGGGCGTTTGGAAGTGCCGTTCGCCACCGTTCTGGTTGGGAATTCTGTTCAACGGGATCGTGCCGACTGCGACCATCAGTTCGAAATATTCTTATTCAACGATCGAATAGGCCGACCGCCTCTCCGCATTCATTTGCGCAGTAGCTACCGAACGGGAAATAGGACGTTTCCCGCGGCGCACCCGACAAACTCGCTCATTTCCGACGGGTCGCTCCGGGGCGTGGGGGACCCCGGAGCACCCCATGAACGGGCTTATTGGGACAGCGCCAGGACGATCGGCGCCGAATCCGCCATCGCGACGCTGGTGCTGCTGTTGGCCCGCGCGATCGCCTGTTCCATCTTCGGCCGGACCAGCTTGAAGCCGGCGCTGCGGCAATCCCGCTCCGGCTTGGACAGCCAATCGGGATTCTCATCATCCGTGCACACCTGCCTCAATGCATGGCGAATCCGCGTGCGGAAGGCGCTCACGCCATCCGTCGTGCGCAGTTCGGCCAGCGTGTAGGTCACCCGGGTCGACTTGGTGACGCGCCCATAATTGTCGGGTTGGGGAAGGCCCCGCGCCGGCTTGGCATAATGGACGGCATCGCCTGATGCGACGGCCGCGCCCGCAGGAACGGCAAGCGCGATAGCAGCCATGGAGGCGAGCGACGCCAAAACAATGCGTTCCATGTCAAATTCCTTTAAATCTATTTTGCCCCGCAATCCCCGGACCGTCATGATCCGCGTGATCTGGCGAACATGGTCTGACGACATCGCGTGAATTGAGCGTGATCAGGCCGTTCTTCGGAATGAAAAAAATCATGAAATCTCATTTTACGGTTTCATCCTGATTGATGGACTTCGCGAAACTGTGGCCTACACTTCTGCACAGACCGGAAAGGTGGGCGAAGATATGCCTTATTGCATACGCCTCTTCGGGCCGTTCGCTGTCATTGCCGCCGATGGCCGCGAGCTGACGCCACGTGGCCGCAAGGCCTGCGCAGTCTTGAGTTACGCCGTTCTCTGCGCGCCGAAGCCCGTTCGCCGCGAACGCCTGATCGGCTTGTTGTGGGGGGACCGCGGCGAGGAACAGGCGCGCGCCAGCCTGCGCCAGGCACTGCACGAACTACGCCCGCTATCCAGCGGCAAGGCGCCGCTGCTGCTGGTCGATCGCGCTAACATCCACATCGATTCGAGTCGGTTCGGGAGCGATGTTCAGGAGCTGCGGCTATTGGCGGCGCGCGGCGATGCCGATGGCGTCGCCTCGCTGCTTGACGATAGCCGGGACGAGCTGCTGCTCGGCCTGTTGGGCGTGACCGCCGAGTTCGACGAATGGCTGCTGGCCGAGCGCGCCCGGTATCGCGACGAACGACGCGCGATCGCAACCAAGCTCGGCCGGGCGGCGCTCGCCGGGGGCGATGCGGAATCCGCGCGCAGGCTGGCGCGGCTGATGCTGGCGACCGACCCGTTCGATGAAGCCGCGGCGCGTCTTGCGATGGAGGCGTGCGCCGCGGCCGGGGACATTGCCGATGCCCGACGTATCTTCGCGCGGCTGGAGACGGTGCTCCGCCGCGATCTGGATGTCGCCCCCTCGCCCACCACTCTCGCCGTACACGATCGGCTGCGCGAGCCGGATCCGCCGTCCACGCCAGTCTTGCGCGGGGTGCCTGCCGCTTTCCCCGACTTCACGGCCGCAAACCGACCAGCGGAGAAACCGCGCCGTTTATATCTTCCTGCCGTGGCGCTGGCGGCGGTGCTCCTGACGGGGCTCGTCGGCTCTTACTGGCATGGAGCAACTCGGGCGGACAAGCATATGCTGCTGATCGAGCAACTGCATGCGCCGGCCGGGGATCGTGCCGGGCTGCTGCTATGGCAAAGCCTTTCGAACGATCTGACGCGGATGGTGGTCGGCAGCGATACCGCGCTGACCTTCGCGGATCAGAACACCCCCCCCAAGGCGCGCGCCGCCGCCGACTATGTCGTTACCGGCGAAACGCAAACCAACGATGGGCAATTGCATGCCGCGCTGCGCCTGATCAGCGGCCGGGACAGGACGATCCTCTGGTCCGGGGAATTTTCCGGTCCGGCGGACAAAATCGACGCCTTGCGCCAGCGGATGGCCGTGCGGATCGCGGACGTCCTGGTCTGCGCGCTCGGCGCCCGATCGAAGCGCCCGGCCGATATCGATCCGGCCACCCTGCGCCTCTTCCTGGCCGGCTGCGAGAATTGGCACACTGATTGGCCGCAGGCGAAGAACTTCTTCGGCCAGGTCGTCGCGCGCCGGCCCGATTTCGCCCAGGCGCGAGGCATGTATGCGGAAGCGCTCAATCTGAGCGCGGGCGCGACCAACGGTCTTCGCCCTGAGGACCGGACCGCCTTGCGGCGCCAGGCGCGGGCCGAAGCGCTGACGGCGCTGCAACAGGATCCGCATATCGGCGCGGCCTATCAGGCGCTGGCCGCAACCACCGGTGGCCTCGAGCATTGGCCGCAGCGCGAGGCGATACTGCGCAAAGGGATTGCCGCCGATCCCCAGGCCGGCGAACTGGAGACCGCTTTGACGGTGACCCTCGGCAATGTGGGGCGGACGCGCGAAAGCATCGAGCATGCGGAACGCGCGTCGGCGCTGGATCCGTTCGCGCCCGTCTATGCAAGCAACCTCGCCGAAATCTATGCCTATAATGGCCGCGTATCCGATGCGGATCGACTGCTGGAGCAGGCCAATCAATATTGGCCGGACGAATATTATACGAGCTGGACGCGTTTCGAGGTCGCCGCGCGCGTGGGCGATGCGACCCAGGCCAAGGCGATGCTCGAGGATCCCGCGCGCAATCCCGGTTACCGGCCCCAATATGCGGGCCTGTGGCGCCGCTTCCTCGACGCGCGGATCGATCGATCGCCCGCGACGATCGATCAGGCGGCGCGTGCGATGCTCGCGGCGGAACCGCAACTCAGCGTGCACGGCCGGATCGAAATCCTCCAGCATCTGGTCCAGCTGGGCAAGATCGACGACGCCTTTGCGGTTGCGATGCGCATCCCGCCGGTTTCCCCCGAATGGGGATTCCTGTGGTTCCGGGATTATATGGCCCCGTTTCGCGCCGATCCGCGCTTCCTGCCTTTCGCCGCCAAGCAAGGACTGCTGCCGCTTTGGAGCCGGACCAATCGATGGCCGGATTTCTGCCGCGAACGCGCCCTGCGCTATCGCTGCTCAGTCACGATCCAGGCGAATGCTTCGGCCTGATGGGTGCCCTGCCGAAGCGGAAGGCGCGACGCGATCGACGCGAGCGCTCAGCCTGCCACGCGCGTGCCGCCACCCCCCACCAATGCAAAGCCAATCCTGACTTGCGGACCAATCCCGGCTGCGGTCTCGCTTATTCGAGTACCAATCGATACCAAAAGAAAGCGCCGCCGATCGCGAAACCGGCAGCGCCCCTTAACCAATTTACCAGAACAGGCGCGTAAGCGGCGCGAGCAGCTTACTAAAGATAGCGCCAGATAAAGACCACGATTACTGCTATTACGATAAAGGCGACGCCGGAAAGGGCGTCTGCTGCACGATCACTCATCTTGTTCCCCTCGATTCTTGCAAAGCTACGGCTTTCTCTGTGGGGAGCAAGAAGAAAAATCTCCATTTGGCGCGGTTTCTGTGGCGACAATGGCGCAAATTTCCGTTTCGGAACCGTTATTTCCGGGCAATCCCGCGTCGTTCAGGCCTGGGTCGCACGTTCTCGACGCTTGATGGCAATACCGGCCGGGTCGACACTCTCAAACGTTCCAACTGCCCTGCTGAATGACGACCCGATAGCCATCCGGGTCTTCGAACGTGCGGCCAGAATGATCCCAATAGGAGTTGAACGCTGGCACCGGGGGAAATCCGGCCTTTTCCATCTGACGGATTGCGGCCTGCCATTCCGCCGCCGTGGGAAAGTAGAATACCAAGAGATTATCTTGCGTCGGCGCTAGGCCTGCGGTGTGCCCATGCGCTCTGGTGAACTCGAAATGATAGGGCGCGCCGGGGCATCCGAGCATCACGCCGTCGAAGCCATCATGCCCTTCAAATCGGAACAGAATTTCGAGGCCAAGACCATCTCGATAAAACGGAAGAAGGGCCTCTATATCGTCCGTTGGCCGAGCGACGCGGAGCTTGGGGACGGTCATTGACGCCTCGGGTAGTACAGACAGCTTTCTTATGATGGAGGCTGCAAAGCGACCGGGCAAGAACCCACAATCCCTCTCCATTCCGGCTACTCAAGCCGCTCGACTGGCCCCGAAAACGGAAGTCGGCCAATCGGCTAAAAAGCTCCGCGTAGGAACGCCCACTAGCGAGCTAACGCTTCTCGGGAGTTTCATCACGGCGTGGCTCTTGGCCCGCCCCACTCCGCCGAGCGGCAGATAGCCTATTCCAAGCAGCCATGCGCATCAGATCGGTTCATAGCGCCACACCCCGCCCTCCGGACAAAAACGCAAAAACCAGACACCGCCGCTTGCGCTATGAAAACGATCTTGCAAATATGAAAGCACAACAGCGGCCCACCTCCGGATAACGTCTGCTCGGGCGCCGGCGGCGTTGGGGCAAGGCGATCGGAGAGGGTTATGGAATTCAGTAAGCGCGACGTTCTGGCCGCATCGCTGGCGGCGCTCGGTGCGAGCGGGTCAGCGCGGGCCGCGGACAAGGCCGACGCGCGCGATCCGGCCTACACACTCGACGTCGCCCCCGGCCGATTCGAACCCACCGTCGACTCACTCAAGACCTATCGCGCACCCGACTGGTTCCGTGACGCGAAGTTCGGCATCTGGGCGCATTGGGGGCCGCAGGCCGTCGCGCGCCAGGGCGATTGGTATGCGCGCTTCATGTACGTCCCCGGCCATCCCCATTATGATCATCATGTAAAGACCTACGGCCACCCGTCCGAAGTCGGGTATAAGGACATTATCCCGCTCTGGACCGCCGAGAAATTCGATCCGGACACGCTCGCGCAGAGATATGCCGCGGCGGGCGCCAAATATCTCGTTTCGATGGGCGTGCATCACGACAATTTCGATTTGTGGCGATCGCGGCATCATCGCTGGAATGCCGTCGCCATGGGGCCCAAGCGCGATATCGTCGGGGCATGGAAGGCGGCCGCCAAGCGGATGGGCTTACGCTTCGGCGTTTCGGAGCATCTCGGCGCCAGCTATTGCTGGTGGTACCCCAATCATCTCTACGATCAGTTCTGGCCGAAGCTGGGCGTCGACTATGACGGCGCCGACCCGCGTTTTGCCGATCTGTATCACACGAACCGGACGGAGCCGTTCCGCAACAAGCCGGGCACCTGGTACACCACCAACCCGCAATTCCATCAGACCTGGTTCAACCGCATCCGCGACCTGGTCGATACTTATCAGCCGGACCTGCTTTATTCCGACGGCGGCCTGCCCTTCGGGATCGTCGGGCGCTCGCTCGTCGCGCATCTTTACAACAGCAGCATCGCGCGCGCCGGCAAGCTTGAGGCGGTCTATAATTGCAAGGATCTCGGCTCGGGCGAGTTTCACCGCGAATGGGCGGTGCAGGATGTCGAGCGCGGCGTGCTGAAGGGCATCAATCCGCTGCCATGGCAGACCGACACCTCGAACGGTGACTGGTTCCATAGCGAGAATGATAGCTACAAGAGCACGAACGAAGTCATCGGGATGCTGGCGGATGTGGTCAGCAAGAACGGCAATCTGTTGCTGAATGTCGTGTTGCGTGCCGACGGAAGCCTGCCGCCCGAATCCGATCGGCTGTTGGACGAGCTCGCGGCGTGGATGAAAACCAATGCGGAAGCGATCCACGGTACCCGGCCGTGGAAGGTTTATGGCGAGGGCCCGACCGAGGCCGCCAGCGGCGCCTTTCAGGAGAAGGCGGCCTACACCGCGCGCGACATCCGCTTCACGACCAAGGGGGATGCGCTCTATGCGATCACCTTGGGCGAGCCCCAGGGCAAGACGGCGATCACCGCGTTGGCCAAAGCCAATCCGCATGAGCGCCGCCGCGTCCGGCGGGTTCGCCTGCTGGGCCATGGGGGAAGCCTCGACTTCCAACAGACCGAGCAGGCGTTGGTCGTCACCCTGCCCGCGTCGCTGCCAACGCGCCACGCCAGCGCGTTCGAGATCCAGTTTGGCTGAGGAACGCTAGCGCCGCGGGAACCGGGTTGGCGATCAATCGATCGCTTCGATGCCTTGCGCCTTAAGCTGCGCGATATGGTCCTTCATTTCCTTGAGCCGTTCGGGCGGATGGCCCTGCCATTCCGTGACCTCACCCGTGACGCGCAGCGGATCGCGGAAACGGTAGGATTGCGTCGGATTGCCGGGGAATTTTTGGTCCGTCAGATTGGGGTCGTCCACGATCGGGCCGGTCGGCTCGACGATGTAGATCCGTTCGCGCCCGTCGCCGGCGGCCAGCTCGGCGCCCCAGATCGCCGCATCCAGCGTGCCCGTGAGATAGACCCAGGATGCCTGCTTGCGCGCGCCATAATTGGAATTGTAGCCGGCCGCGATCAGGTCTCCCGGTTTCAGGTCGGCCCGGGTGCCATGGTAGAATTGCTGCGGGATGGTCTTGTCGTTGGCCAACATCGGTAGCTGCTCCCTCTATTGCGAATCGAGGGCAACGTTCATGGGCCAGGACCCCCCGCTTGCCGCAATCCCCAACCCGGGTTAAATAATGATAGTGGGAGATGCGATCGCACCCCGCGCAATCGCCTTACAGCATTCGGGCCCAACCCACCCATCGCGCCCGATCGCGCTTATGGGCCCACGATTTAGTGCGCCCCAATCAAAGGTCGCTCCGATACGGACGACAGGCTGAGCACTTGTCTGTCAAATCATTTTAATGGTTTAAAGCATGTTAAGTACATTATCTGAAATGGTCTGGGCGGCGTTCCGGGTTAGAAACTCCCAACCTTGTTAGGAGGGGAGTAACATGAAGTATCTTGTGGCGTCCGCATTGCTTGCTTTCGTCTGCATTCCGCAGGCCCATGCAGCAGAAATTCTTTCACAGACCGTGACGATCAACTCGGCCGCCGCGCCGACGAGCTCCACGGTCAACTTCAATCAGTTCGACGCGACCTGGGGCACGCTCCAAAGCGTCAGCCTGGAGTTCGCATCCTCGCTGGTCGCGACGGGGACCGCGACCAACAACAGTAATGCGGCGCACAGCTATACGCTGACCAAGGGCGCAAGCGCATCGCTCAGCGGCAACGGGTTCAGCTTCAACGAGACGCTGGCCTCGGGCACGGTCAATCTCGGCACGATTGCCAAGAAAACCACGATCACGCTCGCACAGATCACGGGCAGCGGGTGGGACAGCGCGACCTTGCTGTCGAACTTCACGCCGTTCATCGGCACTGGCCAGGTCGGCTTCGCTTATGCATCGACCAATGACTTCGCGCTCAGCAATCCCAGCGTGCTGAACTTGCTCGCCTCGGTCGGCGGCAGCGCGACCTTGACCTACAATTACGAACTTCCCCCGCCGCCGACGAACGGGGTTCCCGAGCCGACGAGTTGGGCGATGATGCTCATCGGCTTCGGAGCGATGGGCGCCGCCATGCGCCGTCGCCGCACCAGCCTTAGCCTCAGCTACAGCTTCGCCTGATCCACTTCCCGGGTTTAACGTGGGGGAGCGCCGCCGGCCGCAAGGTCGGCGGCGTTTTGCTGCGCCCATGGAGGCTTTTCTCCGAAATTCGACGCGCCAAACGCCCACTTTGCCTCATCCGTGCGCGCGGCGGCACCGGCCGTCCTGCGGGATCGAGGGGGTCGCGGCGTCGGGGAAGAAGCTCGACGCCCAGGCGAAGGAGACGTGAATGCGGGACTATGCGACGGCGGCCGGTGCGCTCGCCTTCATCATCGGCATTCTCATGATCGGGATCAGCGGCAATCAGAAAAGCAAGTTAAGGTCGCACGTGAAAGCGCTGCTCTTCTCGCTGGGCGCAATGCTCATGCTCGCCGGCTTCGGCGCGGAAGCCGCGGGCGTGGTCAGCAATATGGGCGGATCGAGCAGCGCCTCCGGCGGCGGATCGGGCTCCAGCGCCGGCTGATCCTCCCGAAATCCTCCCCTGCAAGGGGAGGTGGCATGTAGCAGGCATGACGGAGGGGTTTCGCACTCGCGGCGGAAAGCCCCTGTCGGAATACCCCTCCACCATGCTGCGCATGGCCCCCCTCCCCTGCGGGGTAGGATCTTCGTCGGAACCCGGCCAGGGCGTCTCGCGCTGCGCGACCCACCCTTGGAATCCCTAACCGGTCATGCCGGATAGGTTTCGCTGCGGAAGAGGATATTGGGCGTCGCCAGGTTCGGATCGCACCGCCCGAAATCCGGCGCGAATTGGATCAATGATGGACGTGGCGGCTGACGGCCCAGTGAAGTCCTTCCCACGACAGGCCGACCGCGATCAGCCCGGCGGCGGCAACATGCTGCCCGTTGCTTACCAGCCAGATCGCGAAGGTGATTGCCGTAAGCCAAAGGATGATGAGGGACGGTTTGGTCATGAACGGGAGACCTTGTTCGCAAGAACCCGCCTTTGCGGCGGCGATGGGTGCGGCGCGCGGAAACGACATGAAGCCGGGGGTTACCCCCCGGCCTCATGCGCTCTTTCGTCGGCTGGCCTCTTCGTTGAAGTTGGCCGGTGCCTCCAGCCACGGCTCGGGAACGCCAAGAACCTCGGCGATCCGCTTGCGCGTGCTGATCCTGCCGGCGAAGCCCCCTTTATGTTCGATCCTGCTAAGCGCGGCGCCGGATACGCCGACCGCGTGGGCAAGGTCGCGCTGGGTGAGGCCGCGTACTTCCCGCCAGGCCGCGACAGGGTGAATGTCGCGCGCGGGCAGCAGCCCCAGCCGTTGTTCCAGCCGGGCAACCATCATGCGCGCTTCGGCCAGCATGGCCATCAGCTCGTCACGGGCTTCCTCGGCGGGTGCATCTGATTTGATCGGTAAATCCTGCATCTTACTCCAGGCTGGCACCGCCTGCGCGATGCCGTGCCTCCTCCCACTCTACAGTACGAAAACGCCGCCGGATCCCCAGTTTCCGGCGGCGCCATACGTCCTTCCCAGGGGAAGGATACTTTTAGCCGAAGCTAACTTCGGAATTCCGGCGGGCGCGCATCACGCCACCGATCATGCCGAAGCCGCCCAGCATAAGCGCCCAGGAAATGGGCTCAGGCACTGCCGGCGGAGTGCCGGTGCTATAGAGGACCGCACCGGAGCTGCCCTGAAGGTTCAGGCCAACCGTGTCGAGGCCGCCGTCCGCGTCAAACCGGTAGAAGCCGGTAAAGCCTCCCGTCTGGTTCCCGCCGCCGGCATTGCCGAAGTGCACGCCGATATAGGTGATCCCGTAGAGGGTCATGCCCCAATCGAGCGTCGTCGCACCATTGAGATTATCGAGCTTGAAGCCACCATTTTCAATGGCGGTCCAATCGCCGTCCCAGGTGAAACCGATAGCCGCAAGAGCAGCGGTTTGCGCCGCGATCTTGGAAGCGCTGCCGCCAAGGGCATTGCCCGCCACCGTGCTGCACGCCTCGGCAGTGGGAGTGATATCGGTTACGGCACAGGTTGTATTTGTTGCATATACAGGCGCGGCGACAATCATTGCGGCCGCGCAACATGCTAACATCTTCATGGGATGTCCCCTCGTTTAACTCAGAGTCCCTTCCCCACGAAGCGACTCACAATGGGACCCTAGCACCATCACTCCACAACGGATTTAATGTTCCTTAATGTTTGTCTTACGACCATGATCAACATACTTGAATTGACAAGCGATAACTCTGATAAATCGAAAGATATACATCGCATGATTGGGTTTATCGCCCAAGCGACGAGGAATGATCGGGGCAAAATTCATTCCCAAAATGGAGGAATCGGGCAGCAATTTTGCCGGCTGCGCAACGCGTTTGCGCCGCAGCGCGGCAAGACGGGGCGCCTCACTTCGTCGCAGTTTTCATGCCGTTTGCCGTTAAACTTCTTAATTCAGGTTGCATTGCAGCATCGCGCCCAAGCATTGATCCTATAAATGGAGGCGTCGATGACCTGTCCCCACTGCGGCGCGCCCGACCCCGGTACCGTGACCTTTGACGGGCTAGTTGCCCATCGCGAACCTTTTCGAGTCAATTATCGCGGTCGACGGCTGGAATTGACGCTGCGGCAAGCAGAGATGCTTTACAAACTGATCCGCTTCAGACGCGCGAGTTTCGAGTCGCTGCAGGGCGATCAGGCCTTTAAAAGCATGCAATCCGCGGTACACGGCCTGCGCCGGCAATTGCCCGAGGGCTTTTTCATCCGATCGATCCACGGCTGGGGCTATGAATTGGCGCAGGACGAACGCGCCAGCAGCACGCCGGTCAAGGATTACGGACCTATCATGACGCTCGAGTAAAAGGGCCTGGCTGAAACATCGCCCCGGTGGAACGGGGCCGGAGGCGACCGCGTCGTCACCACGCCTCCCGCAATGACCAAACGGGGTGGAGTAAGACCATCAAGGTCTGCAGTGCGGCCTCAGTCGGGGCCGGCCGCATGGCCGCAGGGCTGCACTTCGATGCCCCGCCAGATCAACTCGGCGGCAATGGCGTCGCAGCTTTCATCCTCCTCGACACGCGCCGTCTCATACATTTCGAGCAAGGTGTCGCTGTCGACCTGCCGATAGCGTTCGCCCGTCATCATCCTTCCTTTCCGCCTTGGATCAGCCGCGCCAGGTCTCGAGCTTGCGTTCATAACTCGCGCGCGCCCGCGTGGCCCGGTCGCGCAGCTTGTCGAGCTCGGCATCGCGGGCCTTTTCGGCTGCCCGACGGCGCTGGCGCAACTTCTCCTCCTCGCGCGCGATCGCGTCGAGCGCGGTCGCGTGGCGTCGTTCGGCGGCGGCGACTGCCTCCTCGGCGCGATCGAGCGAGCTGCGATCCGGCCGCGGGACGCGCCTCTTGCGGGCGGACGGCTCTTCGGGCGGCTTATCGGCGGCACCGCCCTTGCGGGGCTTGGCGGGCGGCAGGGCGGCGAACTGTTCCTCCGCCGTGCCGCGTAGTCGCTTGATGACCTGGCCGGGATGGGCAAGCGGCTCGGCGGTGAGCTTCGGATCTTCGATCCGTTCGGCTTCGCCCCGCGCGAACAGGTTGTGATCGCTGCCCCACGCCTCGAGCGCCGCCTTCTGGGAGGGCGCCGCGACATAGGCATCGTGAAAGCCGATCGGGGTGCGGAAGACCTTGAGCTGACGCGATTTCGCCATGAAGGAATGCGCCCCAATCAACGCCGTCGGCGAGGTAGCGCCCACGTCTCCATAGTGGCTCTCCTCTTCGCGCACCAACGCGAGAGGGAGTCCGGCGGTTCAATCGGGTGTTCCGGCGCGGATCGGTGATGTCACGCGAGCCGCGCCGCAAATCCTCCCCTGCAAGGGGAGGTGGCATGCCGCAGGCATGACGGAGGGGTATGGGGCTCGCGGCGGAGGACTCCCCCGGCCGGGATCCCCCTCCACCAAGCTGCGCATGGTCCCCTCTGCAGTCCGACAGAGCCCCGCCAACGCCGGGCTAACCGCCCTGCCACACGCGATGGAGCGGGCCGTTTCGGGGCCGAAGCGAGATCGATTCGGGCCTGTTATCACTGCCGTGCGTGAAACCCAACGCTGTGGTCTGCCGTTCGTCCCTCCCATATTCCTTGCGTAACGAGGAGAAAAATGGCTGCCGATGGTGAGGATATATTTGGGCGTGCGATGCGCAAGCTCGAACGCCTGGCTTCCCTTGACGAAACCGACAGGCGGGCCGTGCGATCCCTTCAGGCGCGGATCGAGTTTGTTCCCGCCAGCACGCTGCTGGTGACCGAGGGCAGCCGGGCAACCTACTGTACGCTGCTGCTCGACGGCCATGCCTGCCGTTACAAGGAAACGCGCATGGGCGGGCGGCAGATCCTGGCTTTCTGCATGGGCGGCGACCTGCTGGATGTGCAGCGCGTCTTCTTGGCGCGGCCCGACCATGCGGTGCAAACTATCAGCCCCGCGACGATCGCGCGTGTGCCGACCGTCGCGCTGCGCACGCTGATGGCGGAACGGCCGCGCGTGGCCGAGGCGCTTTGGCGCGATACTTTGATCGAGACTGCAGTCGCGCGCGAATGGGTGCTGAACGTGGGCCGCCGCACCGCCACCGCGCGGATCGCGCACCTGCTGTGCGAATTTGCCGCGCGACGCGAGGCGGCGGGGTTCGGCCCGCCCGAACGGTTCGAGCTCCCGATGACGCAGGAGCAGATCGGCGACGCCACCGGGCTGACCAGCGTGCATGTCAACCGCAAGTTCCAGGACTTGGATTCGATGGGCGTGATCGCGCGATCACGGCGCGAACTCCGGATCCTCAACTGGCCACGGCTGAAGCGGATCGGCGATTTCGACGCCGCTTATCTGGATAGCGCGGCGGCCTGAGCCGCGGACGGGCAGCGGCTTACATCGCGCGGTGCGGCGGACGGCTGCCGGCGGCGGCGACGGTCGCGGCGAAATGAAGGGTGAAGAACACCAGCCCCTTCTCGTCGGTTATGCGCAGGATCCAATCGCCGCTGTTCCAGAACGAGCGGGTGGAATTGCGCAACAGCTCCGCGAAATGGCTGACCGCATGTTCGCGCGCGGCATCCAAGCCGCTCAATTCCATCCCTTCCGCATCCTTGTAGCTAGCGCCAGCTTCCAGGTGGAAGAAGTAACGTGGCATCACGAACTCCGTGGCCCCCTAGCGCCACGTTGGGCCCCACCTTGATCCAGATCAATATTATTTGTCCGTAAGTTAAACGATTTTACAATCGCCTGCACCCGCTCGCGGGGGGCGACCGATTTAGCCCTGGCGCTCGCCCTGGGGGCGCGCCGAGCGGTGGATTGGAGCGATGTCGTCATGCCGGAGTTGTTCCGGCATCCACCGCGAGCCTTGCGCCTGCCTCGCTGTGTACCCAGGGACGAGCCCGGGGTGGCGATTTGTTTAAACGGCAAGATCCTTGCCCGCCTGCGGGGGAGAATTTTTCCACAGGCCCTCGCGCGACTCGGATCGGCGCAGCGCAGGCACGGTCTGGCGACAAACCGCGCTTCCCTCGCCAGGCGAGGAACTTCGATTATTG
>Ga0207647_10001876_pt1 | contig 16095 bp, 14 predicted proteins | sample KBSCornC2_FD_184295 | JGI IMG/M metagenome (GOLD analysis project Ga0207647, IMG submission 184295) | Corn rhizosphere microbial communities from Kellogg Biological Station, Michigan, USA - C2 (SPAdes) (version 2) | ecosystem: Host-associated > Plants > Roots > Rhizosphere ...
ATTTTAATAAAAGTGGAGCGTTCACCAGCAATGATATCAACAAGCATATTCCGTTATTCTATTGTCAATTGCGTACGTTGCTGTGCAATTGGCACAAAGGTAGCTTAAACAAAATTCAGTTTATATAAAAATGACACCTGATAATGTATGTAAATATAGCAAAGAAGGGGTGCTAACAAAGCATTTGAGGGCTGTAATATGTATATTATTTTTTACTGAGCAGCATTAGTAAGAAGAAAAATTATTGCTATAAGGAATATGTTAGTGCAATAATTGCAGAAAGTGTTGAGTAAAAGCATATATATTAAATCCCGGCTCATTAAGTGCTGTAGCAAGCGTTTTAATGAGTTCTGCACGGTCTATGCTTTTCATTCTTTGTGCCTGTATAAGCTGCCAGCATTTGTCAGCAAGCAACTGTATCCGTTTTTCAGGTACGCTGTTTAGTTCTGTAAAATATTGTTCCACTGCTTTAGCAAGCATTTCTATACCATTGTGCTCAGTAGCTATAGTTTTTACTACAGGTATTTCTTTGCCGTCCTTTGCCCGCTCATGTACAAGTATGCGCAGGTTGTTATAAACTGCATCGGCTGCCTCACGGTCTGCTTTATTTACAACGAATATATTCGCTATCTCCATAATGCCGGCCTTCATAGTTTGTATAGTATCACCGGATTCAGGTATTAGCGTCACTATAGTGCAGTCAGCAAGTCCAGCTATTTCCACCTCACTCTGTCCTACACCCACTGTTTCTACCAGTATAATGTCGAAGGGAGCATTCTTAACAAGGTCAGTGATCTCTATAATCTTTGGGTGCAGGCCGCCAAGTGCGCCCCGGGTAGCCAGCGAACGTATAAAGACATCCGGATGAGTATAAAACTCGCTCATGCGTATCCTATCACCCAGCAGGGCGCCATAGTTAAATGGAGAAGAAGGGTCAACGGCTATAACGGCTATTTTTTTGCCTTTTTGGGTCCAGTAGGTAAGTAATGCATTTACGAGTGTACTTTTGCCGGCGCCGGGAGGACCAGTGATACCTAATAAACGTGCGGACTGGGTATCGCGAAGCTGTAGGAGCAGCTCGTCATATCCCTGTAGCTCGTTTTCGACAAGTGTAATGCCCCTGGCAAGGGCATTGAAATTGCCGGCTTGTATCTCTGACAGAAGTTGTTTTATCTTGTCCCGCACTAAAAAGTATTTAAAGTTCGTTATAAGGGTAATATGGATTCGGTAAGCAAAAATAAATTTCTAAATGATAAACTCTTATCTAAATCTAATATTGCACTATTATTAGCATTGCTAATGATACTTGGGCTCCTGGTAGCACGTGACCTGTGTAGTATAGCCACCATACTCTTTGGCCTAAATGCATTAAGAGACATTAACCCCAAAAGATGGCTGAAAAATAAATGGTGGCTCCTGGGTGTATGCTGGGTAGGGATGTATGCTATCACCTATTTCTGGAGTATAGACCACCATAGCTGGCACGAGCGCTTTGATACCAAACTTCCTGTTCTTTTCCTTCCACTGGCATTCGGCTTTTTGCCAAAGTTCAATATAAAACAACTCCAGGCGTTTACTATTGGGGTGGGGCTAATGATGCTGATGGGAATAGGGTATAGTACCTGGTTTTATATATCCAGGCCGGCATATTACATTCATGAGTATAATTTTTCAAATATACTACCTACACTCGTTGAGAACGACCATATATGTTTTAGCCTGTCTGTAGCCCTGTTTACAGGCTGGTGCGTTTATCTATTCCCTTATCTGCAAAGTAAGGCGGTGAAATGGTTTACAGGTATTATTATAGTATTGTGTAGCGTTTTCCTGCATTTGCTATCAGCAAAAAGTGGACTTGTAGCCTGGTATTTACTGGTGCTGGGTTGGAGCATATATGTCGGGCTAAAGAAAAGCAAATGGCTGGGGCTGGGAATGGTGGCCTGCTTTGTCCTTTTTGTTGCATTGGCTTTTAGGTATGTGCCTACTTTTCAGCAACGCATTAGCTATGTGAAATACACCTATGATGTATATAAAGGTGGGAATATAACAGGTGACTACAGTGATATGGGGCGCATGATATCGTATGATATCGCCCTGAAACTAATAAAGCAACATCCTTTAACGGGAGTAGGGGCAGGTGATATACTGGAAGAAATGAAGAAGGGCTATGACCAATGGTACCCGCAAGTGAAAGAAGAACAACGATTATTCCCCCATAATCAATTCCTGACTATAGCCCTGGGCTGTGGCATACCTGCAGTATTGTTATTCATTGGCTGGTTATTATGGCCTGTGCTGCGTATAAAGAAAAGCAGGGAGGGCGCGTTTTTTTTAATAATCTGGACCATGCTGCTGGTACCCTTGCTGGTAGAGCCTTTTTTAGAAATTCAATTCGGTGTATTCGTATATTTGTTCTTCCTGCTATGGCAAAAACACCAGATGGATGCAGCGCCGCAGCAATAATTGTCCACAAAGAACAAGTATAGACTAATGACCAACTTTATACCGGTTTTCCCCTTAAGCATAGTAGTATATCCCGGAGAGTCACTGAACCTGCATGTCTTTGAACCTCGCTATAAACAATTGATAAGAGAATGCCTGAAAGACAAGAAGCCTTTTGGTATTCCATGTGTGCTGGATAAGAAAATGGAAGAATACGGAACGCTGATGGAAATAGTGGAGTTGGTGCAGGAATACGAGAATGGAGAAATGGATGTGCGCACCAAAGGCAAAAGCGTCTTCAGAATATTGGAAACTGTAAACGAATTGCCCGATAAATTATACTCAGGTGCCATAGTAAACTATCCTGAAAATATTACAGAGCGTGATAATTCGCGTATTAGCGACCTGATAATTAGTGAGGTGAAACGGCTCTACTCGCTGATGAATATGGAAAATAAATTTCCGGCTAAGGAGAACCTGGTTTCCTATGAAATAGCCCATTTTGTAGGGTTGACAAGGGCACAGGAATATGAAGTGCTGGGTTTGTTTACCGAATTACAGCGGCTGGAGTATATACGCCGGCATCTGAATAATATACTTCCGGTCATAAAAGAACTGGAGCAGGTGAAAGCAAGAATACAGATGAACGGGCATTTTAGAAATCTTTCGTTGGACGATTTAGATAAATAGTCACTGCTTCGTTTAAATTCTTTATTGCGATTGAATTTTATTATTTTGGCAATCTGAACCTTTAAAATACAGAACCATGTCAATTAACCTTTGCATTGATTGGGGCAATACATCCGTCAAGGCCTCTGTTTTTCAGGATGAACGCCTTGTGGAAATCAAAGCCTTCCCGGGTGCTGATGCGGAAGCAGAAATAGCGTCACTTATCAACACGCACAAGCCGGTGAAGGCAATACTTGCCTCTGTTACCAATCATCCTACATCGGTAGAGGACATGGTGAAAGGACAGGTGAAATCTTATATAAAGCTCGACGGGAATACACGACTACCGGTAATGAGTGCCTATGCTACACCTGAAACATTGGGTGCAGACAGGCTTGCCCTGGCCGTAGGCGCATGGGCTGTGTATCCTGAAAAGAATACGCTGATAGTAAATGTGGGCACTTGTATTACTTATAACTTTACCCAAAAGAATAAAACCTTCAGGGGCGGAGCTATATCACCGGGTTTGCACATGAGGCTAAAAGCTATGCACGAGTTTACAGATAAGTTACCTTTAGTGCCGGTAGAAGGAGAGCTTATATTGCTCGGATATGATACTGCTACCTGCATGCGCAGCGGTGCAGTGTACGGAATTGCTGCAGAAATAGACGGAATTGTTAATGAATATGCATCTCAATATCAGGATTTTAACGCGATATTAACTGGGGGCGATGCAGCCTTTTTTGCGGGCAAACTGAAAAGTAAGATATTTGCGGACTCTGAACTGTTATCCAGGGGCCTCAACCTAATTTTAAACTATAATGTACCGATACCACGTTAAGTACTTTTTACCATTATTATTTGTTTTCAGCGGATTAACAGTTTTTGCGCAAACAAGCACCGTTAGCAACCCTACTTCCGAACGTGCAAACTCGCCATACTCACGGTATGGGATAGGCGATAGATGGGATGGAGCCAATACAAATCTAAAGGGCATGGGTGACATAAGCTCGGCTTATGAAAACCCCTATACTATTAATGCGGATAACCCCGCATCTTTTTCATTTCTACGACTTACTACTTATGAAGCCGGCGCTGAAGGGGATTTGCATACTTTACGTTCCACCAATACATCTTATAGCACAGGCATGGCCACCCTATCGTATATGAACGTTGGTATACCTGTTGGTAAACACGTAGGCTTATGCATTGGCCTGAAGCCACTAACACGTGTTTATTATAACCTGGCTGATACGAATTCCAGGCCTGAAGATACATTGTTAGGCAAACAGGTAATACATAGCTTCTCTGGCGATGGTTCTGTAAATCTTGCATATCTGGGTGGTGCATATCAGTATAAAGGTTTCAGCATTGGCATACAGGTAGGTTACATGTTTGGCCACATTGATAATTACGGAAGACTGATAAATACAGATACTACCTATTCTTATAACTCTACAATAGCACAAAGCACCGGCATAGGTGGCGTATACTGGAAAGCAGGGCTGCTGTATGAAACTAAGCTTAATAAAAATTATACATTGCGAGTAGGCGGTACGCTTAGCTTGCAGCAAAGTTTGCAGGCTAAGAAGAATGAATATTGGATAGCGTCTTACAGCGCAGTTGATACATTTATATCAGATACCACCTATAATGCACAGGCCACAAGAGGAACAATCGTTATGCCCATGACCTATTCATTTGGCGTGCAATTAGCTAAGAACGATAAATGGATGGTAGGTGTAGATTATACAGGTACCAAATGGAGCCAGTTCAGGAATTTTGGGCAAGCGGACTCTGCGCTTGCCGGCAGCAATTACCGCGTGAGCCTGGGTGGAGAATTGACACCAGATGCCACTAGTCTGCATAGCTTTTGGTCGAGAGTGACGTACCGTGTGGGCTTTTACTATGGTACCAGCAATATTTACCTGAACAATACTACACAAAATCAATATGGGCTTACTTTTGGGGGTAGTTTACCGTTTCACAGATCTACAGACCATATACATTTTGCATTTGATATAGGTAAACTCGGCACTACATCCAATAATCTGCTGCAGGATAACTACGTGAAGTTTTCAATTGGTATATCTTTGAATGATAAATGGTTCATACCAACTAAGTATGATTAAGAATATTTTTACAATACAATATAACAAGATAACCCGGAGCGTTTTTCCGGGTATTTTGTTTTTACTGATATGCTCGTCGTCTTGTAAGAATGATCCTAAAACTATATTGTCGCTTACATCTAAGAGCCAGATGCAGGAAGACAGGGCTGAAGACGTAACCATTTTATACAGCAAGCGTGGGAAAGTGGAAGCGCGTCTTTTTGCCCATGAATTTGTGAGAAATGAATTTGCAAAACCTCCTTATACTGACCTGAAGAAAGGATTAAAAGTGGAATTTTTTGATGATAGCGAAAAGATAGAAAGTACGCTTACTGCCAGGTATGCCCGCTATTATGAAAAACAAGGCAATGTGCTGATACGGGATAGCATAGTAGTGGTAAACAAGAAAGGTGAGCAGCTAAATACGGAAGAGCTTGTATGGAACCAGAATATAGGTAAGTTCTATACAGAGAAATTCGTCCGTATCTCTACGCCCACGCAGGTAACTTATGGCGATGGGTTGGAAGCTAACCAGGATTTTACCTGGTACCAGATAAAAAATCTGAAAGGCATGGTGCAGGTTAATAAGAGTGAAGTGCCTCAATAATATTGCTACATAACAGGCTGCCCATGTGTGCGGTTTAGTAGCCATTTTTCAACCGGCGGAATAGCATGAATGCCGTTCAGGAACATGCTTGTAACAAATGGATTCCCGAAAAAGCCCTGTATTGTGCGTCCCCAGAATAGACGCGTTTTAAAATTTCTGTTCCATTCTTTTTGATAAGCGTCTTCCAGCAATAATCTCTTAGTTGCGTCTATATTTCCATCTAATACTTCTGTTTGTAGCAAAATCTTACTAAGAATACGGGCAGCGGTAATAGCCATAGACATGCCATTGCCACAAAGCGGTGTTATGAGGCCTGCAGTGTCGCCACACATCATTATGTGATTTTCTATTAGGGTTTTTGGCGAAAAGCATATCTCGTTAATCACTTCTGGCACAGGAAATAGAAAATCTGAAGACGTGAAAATCCTTTTTAGGACAGGGTTTTTATATAGAACGCTTTCTTGCAGTTCTTGTATTGTTTTGTAATTCTTTTTTTCCGGACGCTTATAGAGATAGCATAGGTTGTAGGTGTCGTTCTCTACTTTCGAAATGCCGCAATAGCCACCTTCAAAATTATCAAGACCTATTTCATCATCAGGGTAGTCCGTTCTTATGTGATACTTCACACCCATGTAGCCGGTACGTTTTTGTATGAAACTTCGGTTTAGTTTTTTATCAAGTGTTTCCCGTTTACCATAACTACCTATTACCAGTTTGCTTGTAAAGGTTTCTCCTCTATTTGTAGTGACAGTGAAGACATCAGCATCAAATTGTATATCTGCAACGCGTGTGTTTGTAAGCACATCTGCGCCATTCTTTAACGCCAGTTGATATAGGGCATTATCCATAGTATAGCGGCTAATGCCAAAACCACCGAGGTCAAGCTGTGTATGGATATTACGGCCCTGCGGGGTAGAAAGACGCAGCCTAGTAATAGATGCAGCCCCATAGGAAAATGGATTGAAGCCAAGGGATTGCAGGTACTCAAGTACCTCATTACTTATATACTCACCACAAACTTTATGATAAGGATATTCATTTCTTTCAATGAGCAATACCTTTTTACGCACTTTACTAAGTTCTATAGCAGCTACAAGCCCGGCAAGGCCACCGCCAACAATAATTATATCGGCAGTGTACATTTATTGAACAGGCTGTTTATGAATAATTAATTCCCAGCGCCATGCCCATTTCCAGCGAAGCGTATAGTTATTGATGCCTGCAAGGTTTAAAATATGTTGCAGGTCCTTACGCGTAAAAGCTCTTGCTACAGACAGAGGGGCATCATACTTTACCATGTAGGTTTTAGAAAACAATCGGGTCAGTAATTTAATCGCATAATATGCAAACCAGTTGCGATGCAAATCGTTTATTATAACGGCAATGCCGGCCAATGCATACATGCGTTTTACCAGTTTTATTAACTGTTCTTCTTCAAAATGGTGGCAAAAAAGGCTACAGGTAGTAATGTCTGCCTTAAGGTTCATTAATGCATCATCAAAGACGCTTATCGTTATGTATTCAATATTTGGAAACTTTTGCGACTTCTCAGCTGCAAAGTTTGTCATAACAGGGTTCCAGTCCACACCTATTAACTTTACTTTTTGCTTTCGTTTACTTGCCCACATTGCTATGGCTCGAAGCATATCGCCACCACCGCAGCCAACATCCATTATGACGATTTGGCCAGGGGGCAGCTTAATATGATTTAAAGCGTTGAGTACTGTACTATATCCGCCCAGTCGCTTATTTACTACCTCCAGTTCCCGTAAAGCCTGCCTGGTGTCAGCGGCGGATACACCCTGCTGGTCCATTATTTCTGGCAGTGTGCTACGGACGGAAAATTGGGGCATACGCAATAGTTATATTGTTAAGCTACTTCTGCAATCATCGATTCCATAGTTATGCCCGGGCCAAACGCACAGGCAAGTATCTTTTTACCTTTATCCTCAATCCCAAAGTGCGCGAGATATTCTTTCAGTACAAATAATATGGTAACGGAAGACATGTTGCCATAATTGCGAAGAACGTGATAAGATACATCATTCTGCTGATGTGTGATTTGTAATGCTTCCTCACAGGCTTCAAGAATTTTCATACCACCGGGATGGATGGCATAATAGTCAATGTCTTCTTTTTGAAGGTTTGTTTTAGCAAAGAGCTTTTCAGTTAGGAGTTTTATGTTATTCCTCACTATGTTAGGCACTTCTGTGGTAAGTCGCAGGTCAAAACCTGCATTGCCTATGCGCCATACCATGTCCTCACTTGCCGTCTGTTCAAACTCAGCATAAAAATCTTTTAGAATAAGGTCAGGTTCTGCGCCGTTCTTCTTGTAGTCTTTTGAAGTAACAATGGCTGCTGCAGCGCCATCAGAAAATAGGGCATTAGCTACTACCTGGTTTTGCTCCTGGCTTTTTTGATAATGGAGCGAGCATAACTCCACACCAGCCAGAAGTACAACAGCTTCGGGCTGAGACCTTGTTATATGAAACGCAACCTTTAACGCATTAATGGCAGCATAGCAACCCATGAAGTTGACACAAGTACGCTCTACGCTTCGATTCATACCAAAACGTTCAACTAACTGAATGTCAACACCTGGAGCAAACATACCGGTACAGCTGAAGGTAACAATATGTGTAATATCAGTAGATTTAAGTTCAGGAAGTATGGCAAGGCATTCCTTGATGGCTTTTTCGCACAGGTCAGCAGCGTGCATTTCATATAGCTCCATGCGTTTGCTTACTGTTGTTGCAGGCTCAAGACCGGCAGGGTGGAAAAGTACATTTTCCGGCTGGTCGCTTTTGCCAAATTCATCAAGCACACTATGACGATATTCAATACCACTACGGCTGTATATTTTCCTTAATCGTAGCTTTTCTTCACGGCTCATCCCATTTGCCGACTCTAAAATGGAGTAGTGTTCTTCCTGTGAAATCTTATTCTCCGGAACTGCTGTACCTATTGCTTTTATCAAAGAATTCGTCATAACCTATTCTGCCCTATATTTACGTATAATAAGTTTATTCTGATTTGAATAAAGATAATTTAAATATCGTTTCAATCTTTGACCGGGCCACCATACTACACCTCAGGCTGCCGTTTTCGTTTTTTCTTTTGCCGGTATTCTTCTTCGGTATTAGTCAAGCGCTTAATTTTCATGCCAATAGCATTATTATTGTTTTTATTGCGCTTCATTTCTTTGTTTATCCGGGCAGCAACATCTATAACAGCTACATGGACAAAGATGAAGGAAGCATTGGTGGACTCGAAAAACCACCACCCGTAACAAAGAAGCTTTATTACGCAAGTATCATCGTGGATACTATAGGATTGCTTTTTTGCCTGTTTGCAGGCTGGAAGTTAACACTCATTCTGGCAGGTTATGTGGCTTTTTCCAAGGCGTATAGCTGGTATGGAATACGGTTGAAAAAATATACTTACCTGGGTTGGGTGTCAGTAGCTTTTTTTCAGGGTGGCTATACCTTTTTAATTGGGAACATGGCTGCTGAAAACATGGTGAGCTTGCAATGGTTCACTACAAAGAACTTGTTATGCATGCTCATTGCCACTTTGTTTATTGGGGCCTCTTATCCCTTTACCCAAATATACCAGCATGAGGAAGATAGCGCCCGCGGGGATATAACCATAAGCTATAAGCTGGGTATAATAGGCACTTTTGTGCTGGCAGGAGTATTGTTTTTTCTAGCCGCCATAATAGCCTGGGGATATTTCGTGCAGTATTATAGCATCAACCACTTTTACCTGTTTCTTGTTTGTCTGTCCCCTATAGTGGTATATTACACTTATTGGTTGAGAAAGACGTTGGAAAACAGAAAGTTTGCGGATTACAGGCATACTATGTTTATGAACAAGATATCTTCTATCTGCATGATTGTATGTTTCGGTATTCTTATGATCATTAACTACCAGGGATAAACAAGATTATATGGAGCTTGTTATAAGCAAAGCAACTAAGGCGGATGTGGCAGTGTTATGCAAAATGGGCGCTGAAATATTCCATGAAACATATGCTGTATATAATACCGAGGAGAATATGCAGCAATACATAAAGGAAACCTACAGCGAACAGGCCATACTAAAGGAACTTAACGAAAAAGGTACCAGCCAACTTATAGCCACGCTGGGTAATAAGCCCGTTGGGTATGTGAAAATAAGCACGAGGAATATATCTGAAGAGCTGGCAGGGAAACGGTATTTTGAGATAGAGCGCTTGTATGTATATGGCAAATATCAGGGGCAAAAGATTGGGTATGAGCTGATAAATGCTTGTGCAGAAATGGCACTAAAAGAAGGGTATAACACTATATGGCTGGGCGTGTGGGAACATAATGCTAAAGCAATAGGCTTTTATGAAAAAGTTGGTTTTGTCAAATTTGGCCAGCATGTCTTCAAATTAGGGGAAGATTTGCAAAACGATTTTTTAATGAAATTGGAAATACAATAGGCTTCTTCTCTAATATATTTCAAAACTTCACCCTTTTGGGGGTTATGGCGTTCGGTAGTATTTGAATACTTTTGTGGCCATAATTCAAAAAACGGATGAAAAAATTTCTATTATCTCTTTTCGCGGTAGCGCTTATGTTGCCCGCGCGTGCAGATGAAGGTATGTGGATACCTATGCTGATAGGTAAAAACTACGATGAGATGCAGCGACTGGGCCTCAAGCTAAGCAAGGACGACCTGTATAGTATTAATCACGCCAGCCTGAAGGATGCTATAGTGCAATTCGCAGGCGGCTGTACCGCCGAGGTGATTTCTGATAATGGCTTGCTGCTTACTAACCACCATTGTGGCTATGATGCCATAGCTGGCTTAAGTACCGTAGAGAAAAATTACCTTGATAATGGGTTTTGGGCACACAATATGTCTGAGGAATTGCCTGCACCGGGTGTTACGGTTATCTTCCTGCAGAAGATGGAAGATGTAACGGATGAATTGATGAAGGCAGTAGGCAATGCTAAAGGTGAAGAATACAATAAGAAGTTTGCCGAAATAAGTAAGAAAATAGAGGATAGAGAAACAGGTAAAGATAAATATACTGTAGCCAGCGTAAAGGAATATTTTAACGGTAACCAGATACTGTTACTGGTATATAAAAGGTACGTTGATATACGCCTTGTGGGTACGCCTCCAAAATCGCTCGGTAAATTTGGTGGAGATACAGATAACTGGATGTGGCCAAGGCACACATCAGATTTCTCGATGTTCCGTATATACGCAGGAAAAGACAATATGCCTGCACCATACGCAGCTACCAATGTGCCTTACAAACCTAAGAAGTTCTTACCGGTATCTATAAAAGGTGAGCATGAAGGTGACTATTCTATGATATATGGTTATCCCGGCCGCACTAACCGCTATGAAGTATCTTATGGCGTTGACTTGTCTATTCGTGATATCAATCCATCTATAGTAAGCATCCGTGACCTGCGACTGTCTATTATGCGCAAGCACATGGCAGAGGATAAGAATATTTACCTGAAGCTTACTTCACTATATGCCCGCATAGCCAATTACTGGAAATACTTTATAGGGCAAACAGAACAACTGAAACGCCTGAATGTAGTAGAAAAGAAAAAGAGACAGGAAGATAAGTTTACGCAATGGGCAAGTGAGAATAACTACGATGCAGGTCTCATGGACCGTTATGAAAAGATATATGCTGAATATACACCTTACGCAAAGCATGCTATTTATTATAGCGAATGCTTCCGTTCATCTGCCGTAGCGCGCTTGGGTAGCAGCCTGGAGCCACTGCGCAAATGGCTGGAAAAGAAAGACAATAATCAAGACTCTCTAAAGAAATATATAACTGCGCTGAAAGCGGGGCGCAGGGCCATAATGAAAGAATTTGACTACGGAACAGAAAAAGATATGATGGCACAGATGACGAAGATGTATTACAATGAAGTACCTAAACCACAATTACCTGATATCTATACGAAAGTAATCTTCAAGAAGTTTGGTAAGTACAATTCGGATAAGACTTATGAAGACTACACTGCTTATGTGTTTAATAATACTTTCGTTATCGATAGTGTGAAGTTCAATGCATTTTGTGATGCGCCAAGTGTTGAGAAAATAGATAAAGACGCAGCTGCCGAATATGCGTTGAGTTATGTAGATAATTTCAACAAGAACTATATGCCTAAGGTAGAAGCCTTCTCTAACCAGAAAAAAGAGCTTAACAAAGAGTACATAAAAGGCCTGATGGAGATGAAGAAGGACAAGCTATTTTATCCAGATGCTAACTCTACTATGCGTATAACTTATGGTAAAGTGCTAAGCTATGATCCACAGGATGCGGTTCATTATAACTACTTTACAACGTTGGATGGCTTGATGGCTAAATACAAGCCGGGCAGCGATGAGTTTGATGTGCCACAGCAGCTGATAGACCTATACAAGAAGAAGGACTATGGTCGCTATGCCGATGAAGATGGTACATTGCATACTTGCTTTATTACTAATAACGATATAACCGGCGGCAACTCCGGCAGCCCGGTAATAAATGCAAATGGCGAGCTGATAGGTGCTGCATTTGATGGTAACTGGGAGGCAATGAGCGGTGATATAGCATTTGACAAGAAGTATAAAAGGACAATAGTTTGTGACGTTCGTTATATTCTATTCCTGATAGATAAGATGGGACATGCTAAGAACCTGATAAAAGAAATGGATATAAGAGAATAATGCTCTTGATAGTATTAAGAAAATGGCCCGCATTTGCGGGCCATTTTCATTTTGTGTTCATGATGTTAGGATAATAATTTTTCCAGCCTTAGGAACATGTCTGATGGGTTCATGTTTTCCCAGAGCACTTTATAGATAAAGGTGGCAATAGGAATATCTATAGAAAATGATTTTGAAATAGACTGCATGCCGCGTGCCGCGTAGTAGCCTTCGGCTACCATGTTCATCTCAAGTGTAGCAGCCTGTACGGAATAGCCTTTGCCCAGCATAGCGCCAAACCTGCGGTTGCGGCTATGGAGCGAGTAGGAAGTAACCAGCAGATCACCAAGGTATGCACTGGTATGAAAATCAGGTCGTTCATTGGAAGGGTGTACCTGCTCGAAATGGGCCTCGAGGAAACGGTACATTTCCCGGTAGCAATTGGTAGTATATACGCTCAGGAAGTTGTCGCCATAATCCAGAGAGTGGGCCATTCCTGCGCCTATAGCATAAATATTTTTAAGCACCGCGGCAAACTGTGCGCCCCATATATCATGGTTGTAAATAGTGTTGATATAAGTATTGCGGAAAGTATCAGCAGCACTGCTTGCAAAGCCATCATCAAGGCCAGAGAAAGTAAGATAGGACAAACGTTCATCCGCTACTTCTTCTGCATGGCAGGGGCCTGTAATGGATACATAATTTTCCAGCGGAAATCTAAAATGCTCCGTGAGATAATCGTTCAGCAGCAACTTTGTATAGGGGAGTATTCCTTTTATGGCTGAGATTATCTTTTTGTTCTTCCAAAGCCCTTTGTCAACGCTTTCTATGGCGCCCTGCGCATAGGCAGAGGGCACGGCTATAATTAAGGTATCGCAGGCATTTAATACTTTCTCAATGCTGTCGGTAGGGTGAATGCTGCCCTCCAGGAACCTTACCGAAGTTAGATAATGAGGGTTATGATGCCTTTTTTGCAAATATGCTACAGACTCGGAATTGCGAACCCACCAATGTATTGACTTGTCATTGTCAGTTAAAATCTTAGCAAGGGCAGTACCCCAGCTTCCATTCCCTATAATACCTATTTGTCCTAATGATTCCTTCAATTAGTAATGAATTAATTAATGAAATTAGTCAGTCTTTTTTACTTCAAACAACTTATCCTTTGCTACAACAGTAACAAGTGTTTTGTCTTTCAAAGTGCGGGCGATGGCGCCATAGGGGGCTATTACCACCTGTTCACCATCTTTAAGACCTTCGGTTACCTGTATGTATTGATTGTCCTGCAGGCCGGTTTTTACATCCCGCAGATATACAAGTTTGGATTTAGGATTATAAACAAATACCACTTGCCTTATGTCATTATTATCAAGGGATTCGTTCTTGTTTTTATTCTTAAGGCTGTCCGGCCAGTCGCGGGTAGTAACTGCGTTTACCGGAACAGATAGAATATTATATTGTCGGTTCGTCTGTATCTCAACTGATGCCGACATGCCAGGTTTAAAAGGGAATTTCCCTTTAGCAAGGTTTGCCACTATATCAGCGTAACTGGATGGTAAAATAAGGATGTGTACTGTATAATTAGTTACCTGGTCTGTACTTGTAGTGGTAGTGGTCTTACTGCTGGACACACCAATTTTTGATACTATACCTATAAACTTCCTATTGCGATAGGCATCTGCTTCTATCACTGTTGTGTCGCCAATTTTTACTTTTTCAATATCCGTCTCGCTTACATCTACACGTACTTCTATACGGCTCATATCTGCTATGGTAAGCAATTCTGTACCTGCCATCTGGGCCGTACCTACTACACGTTCGCCTTTCTTTACATTCAACTGAGAGATGATACCCGATGTAGGTGCAAATATGGTAGTCTTGCGCAGGTTTTCACGCATCTGTGACAAGTTTGCTTCTGCACCCTTAATGCCAAATACGCCTCCCGTAGAGCTTGCCTTTGCAGCGTCAAAAGAAGCTTTAGCACCTTTATAAGAAGCTTCAGCCTGTTCAAATTCAAGCTGAGAGATGACTTTGTCCTGGTAGAGTTTTTTATTCCTGTTGTAGGTGGCTAATGCAAGGTCATACTGTGACTGTGCCTGGTCCATCATATTTTTGCTGTTGGAAGCTGTAGAGCGGGATTGCTGTACGCTTGCCTCTGCCTGGTCTACCATAGATGAGTAAACGGCAGGGTTTATCTTCACCAGCAGGTCACCCTTATGCACGCTATCTCCCTCTTCATAATGCAGCTCAGTAATTTCGCCACTTACTTCAGGGGCTATTTTTACTTCGGTTTCAGGGTATATTTTACCGCTGGCAGTTACAGTTTCAGTGATAGTGTGGCTGGCAGCTTTTTCTACTGCCACGTGGGTGCCCTTGTCGCTGGTGCTTTTGACAATAATAATCAGCAGTAACAATACTGTTACCGATATGCCAACTATCCACCAAAGGGTCTTTTTCTTCATATAGAAGTTATGTTAGTTTATAAAAGTAATTATTTCACTTCAGACCCCGGCGCCGTATTTTCCAACGGGGAAACGAAGATGAGCTTTCCATCGGCATTTTCCGCCATCAGTATCATGCCTTTGCTTTCTATGCCTTTTAGTTTGCGCGGAGCAAGGTTGGCCACAACGGTTATTTGTTTGCCTACTATTTCTTCAGGGCTAAAATGCTGCGCTATGCCTGATACAATAGTCCTTTTTTCAAAGCCAAGGTCCACTTCCAGTTTCAGCAGTTTATCGGCCTTCGCTACTTTTTCAGCAGCGAGGATAGTGCCAACACGCAAATCCATCTTAGCAAAATCGTCATAGACTATTTCTTCCTTCAGGGGCTTATCTGCTTTTGCGCTTTCTTCTGCAGTATGTGTATGTGCAATGGTGCTGCTATCTGTGGGCGTAGGCTTTACACTCTGTTTCAGGTTGCTCTTTAGCTTTTCTACCTGTGCGGCTACTTCATCGTCTTCTATCTTTCTGAAAAGCAATTCAGGCGCGCGCAAAGGGTAGCCGGCATTCAGCAGATTCAGCTTGCCTGCGTTTTCCCAGTCCAGCATGCGCTCCACTACTTTCATCATGTAGCACATTTTCTTAGCAGTGAACGGAAGGAATGGATTTATGAGTACCGCGAGATTAGCTGAAAGCTGCAGGCACAAATGAAGACAGTTGTCTATCAGTTTTTGGGCTGCAGGGTTTTCTTCCAGGGACTTTGCCGTTATCCATGGCTGCTTATCCTGCATGTACTTATTGCCTTTGCGTGCAAGGTCTACAACCTTATACAGCCCATCGCGGAATTTATAATTTTCGATATCTGTTTCTATACCCAGCTTCGCACTTTGTATCTCACTGATAATTGTCTTATCATAATCGTCCATCAGCTCAGGCGTAAAATGTGGCACCTTGCCGCCGCATAGCTTGTGCATCAGCACAAAGGCACGATTCACAAAATTGCCAAAGATGGATACCAGTTCGTTATTAACCCTATCCTGGAAATCTTTCCAGGTAAAATCATTGTCTTTCGTTTCAGGCGCATTAGCGCAAAGCACATAGCGCAAAATATCCTGCTGGTCCGGGAAGTCCT
>Ga0207647_10001880_pt1 | contig 16081 bp, 11 predicted proteins | sample KBSCornC2_FD_184295 | JGI IMG/M metagenome (GOLD analysis project Ga0207647, IMG submission 184295) | Corn rhizosphere microbial communities from Kellogg Biological Station, Michigan, USA - C2 (SPAdes) (version 2) | ecosystem: Host-associated > Plants > Roots > Rhizosphere ...
CTGCTTGCTGCCGGTTCGCTGGCGCACACCCTCCTTCCGGCGATGGACATCATCAAATTGCTTTCGATCGCCGGCAGCATCTTCCTGACCTTCGCCATCGCGGACCTTTTGAGGACGCTCGGCGCACCGCCCAGGCTTGCGGTGTTCACGCTCGTCCTGCCGCGATCGATCTCGGGCCTGGGGCGGCTGTCGATCTGGATCAACCGGATGACGCGGCGCGTGTTCGTCCGACTGGCGCGCTTCGCCGCTACGGGCGACATCTCTCGCCGGAGTCGCGCCGGCGGGCGCCTCTGACCGCGGTACTCATCGGCGTCCTCGCTTCGCTCCGGGCACCGGTGAGGCACAAGGTTCGCAGTGTCTGATGATGAACTCGCTGCGCCCGTTCATGCCTGCCCCTGACCGAGGATGCGGTCGTAGTTCTGCTGTGCTTCCTTCATGGCGGCCTCCAGCTCGCCGTCGAACACGGCGCGGCGGAACATCTGCAGCCACGGCCCGTCCGGCTGGTTGTAGAGGAGGTTGTAGGACAGGGTGGTCGGCGCGTATCCCTCCTGGATGCGTTCCAGCGGCAGCGTCGCCAACGGGTACTTCTCCGCGAACTCCGGGGTCCGGGCGTCCGACCGCACCGGTGTGTAGCCGCCGGCCGGCAGGTCGATCTGCTGCGGCAGGTCCAGCGCGAACTGGACGAACTCCCACGCGCCGGACGCGTTCCGGGCACCGCGCGGGATGCACATGTTGTCGCCGCCGTCGAAGAACGCGGCGCCACCGTCGGGGCCGGACAGCAGCCGCGGCGTGACCTTCTCGTGGAACGCCTTGTCGGACGCCGAGACGACCACGCTGTAGTTCGACGGGAAGATGCCGATCTTGCCGGCCCGGAAATCGCTGCCCCAGCGCGACGCGTCGTCGGAGAAGTTTGCCCTGGGCACCAATCCGTCGACCCACAGCTGCCGGTGCAGCTCGAGCATCTGGGTGACCGCGTCGTTTCCGACGATGTGTCCGGACTGGTCCGGGATCGTGCCCTGGATCAGGTCCGTGTCCGCCGCCCACACCATCGGCTGGACGACGAACCCGAGGGCACCCGGACTGTTCGCCGGGAAACTCCACGCGTAGATGTCGTCGCCGAGTTTCCGGAATTTCCGTGCCGCGTCGAGCAGGTTTCCGAACGACTTGACGGCCTGGTCCGGGTCGACGCCGGCCCGGTCGCACAGCTCAGTGTTGAACCAGAACATCGAGTTGTCGGCGAGGTACGGAACGCCGTACACCCGGTCGTCCTTGGTCGCCAGCCGCAGGTGGCCCGGGCTGAGCTTGTCCCGGAAGTCCAGGGCGGCGAGCGGTTCGGTGAGGTCGGTGAACGCGTCGCGGTAGATGAACAGCATCGAGTTGATGTCGTCGATGTCGACCAGGTCCGGCACACTGCGGCCGCGGATCGCGGTCGCCAGCTTGGTCACGTACTGGGCGTCCAGGACCGGTGTCAGCTCGACGGTGAGCCGGTCCTGCGACGCGTTGAACTTCTTCACCAGGTCGGTCAGGCCGCTCTGCGTCGCCGCCCGGCACCACACCTGCACGGTGCCGGTGGCGTCCTGCCCGAAACCCGCGGCCTGGACGTCGGGTGCGGGCAGGACCGAGCTGCAGCTCGACGTCAGACCGGCCCCCGTCATGCCGGCCGCCGCAGCGGCCGACACGCCGAGGAACTTCCGCCGGGTGAACACGTCAGGCCCTGGGCAGCCAGACGCGCATGGCACCGATCTCCCGGTTCGCCCACGCGTAGTACGGGATCGCGGTCACCTCGACCTCGTCCCCGGTCGAGTCCTCGACACCGACCCCGAACGACCAGCCGGGCCGATGACCTGTGCCTGCTCGTCCCTTGGCCTTCAGCACTGTCACTCCGTCCAGGAGATTCGTGCTCTCGGCAACAGGCGCGTCGGGTACCAGATGCAGATCGTCGACGTTCGCCTCGTTGTCCGCCTGCTCGACGGCGTACACCAGCGGACCGCGCTCCAGTGCGACGCAACCACGCACCGCGTCGATCCGAGGATCCGCCCCGACGACCCTGGACTCCAGTGGCAGCTGGAGATCGATCTGCGCAGCCGTGACGCGAGCGTAGGTGCCGGGCTCGACGCGTTCGCCGTTGACGGTGGCGCCTTCCGCCCACGCCGGAATGCGGAGGTCGACCACCGACGGCGCCGCGCTGGTGATGCGGACCGCGCCGTCCCACGGGTAGTTCGTCTCGACGGTCAGCTCCACGTCGCCGGCCTTGATCGTGCCCGCGGCGTACTGGTGGATCTGGACGGCGTCGTCGCCGGTGGTCGCGAGGTAGCCGTCGAGACTCGACAGCGTGCGCATGATGTTCGGCGGGCAGCACGCGCAGTCGAACCAGCCGCGCCGCCCGTGCGCCGGGCTCCGGCCGGTGTCCGGGTACGCCGCGCCGCGCAGCTGCAACGGGTTGACGTAGAAGTACTCCGAACCGCCCAGCGACACGCCGGCCAGGAAACCGTTGTACAGCATCCGCTCGATCGCGTCGCCGTACGCCGCCTCGCCGGTCGCGAGCAGCATCCGCCAGGCCCACTGGATTCCGCCGATTGCCGCACATGTTTCCGCGTACGCACGGTCCGGCGGCAGCTCGTACTCGTCGCCGAACGCCTCGCCCTCCCAGCGCGCGCCCAGCCCGCCGGTGACATAGGTCTTCGTGGACCACATGTGGTCGAACTGCCGCTTCAAAGCGTCGAGCAGCTCGGCGTCACCGGTCTCCAGCGCGACGTCGGCCGCACCGGCGGCGAGGTAGACCGCGCGGACCGAGTGACCCTCGACGCTGGTCGCCTCGCGGACCGGGACCCGGTCGGAGAAGTACGCCGGCGAGTGCCCGTGCCGCTCGATGATCCCGTGGCCGCGGGCCTCGACGAACCACGTGGCCAGGTCCAGGTACGCCGCCGTACCGGTTTCTCGATAAAGCTCGACCAGGGCCATCTCGATGACCGGGTGACCGTCGACGTCAACCGTCTTGCCGTCGCCGAACGTCGCGACGAGGTGGTCGGCCAGCTTGGTCGCGACGTCGAGCAGCGCCCGGTCACCGGTGCAGCGGACCTGCGCGACGGCGGCCTGGATCAGGTGGCCGGCGCAGTAGTGCTCGTGGCTCCAGACGAGTTGCTGGTAGCGGCCCTCGTCGCCGTAGCGGAGCTGGACGACCGAGTCGAGGTACCCGTCCTCGCGCTGTGCGGCCGCGACGACCGCGGTCAGCTCACGAATGCGCCGCAGCAGGTCGTCGTCGGGGTTGCGCCCGTACTCCCACGCGGCGGCCTCGAGCCACTTGTAGACGTCGGAGTCGGCGAACACCGGGCCGATCGCCTCACCCTCGCCGATACCGGCCGCGAGGCGGAGGTTGTGCAGGTTGCCGGCCTTCTCGAGCTGGTCCTGGCCGCTGGGGATCGCGTCCGCGCCGTTGCGGGCCTGCCGCGGCGCCCAGAAGCCGCCGGTGATCGCGACCTGACCGAGTCCGAGGGGGTGCCGGCGGCCCTTCGCGGTGGCCGCCGGAGTGCGGGAAGTGCTGACAGTTTCCGGGGAAGAGCTCATCAACCGTGACTCCTGAGTTAGGAAAATCCGGAACACGTTTTCCTGGACGAAGGTAGAGAGCCGATCGCGCCAGGTCAACCCCTGCCTGTGGATAAACTCCGGGCCGGTCGCGATCCGTGCGGTACTGTGCCGGAAACCTCGGAAAGGAGTTGCTGCATGGCGTCACGGATCATCCGCATGCCCGGGATCAAGGACGTGGCCGCGCTGGCCGGTGTCTCGGCGAGCACGGCATCGAAGGCGCTGAACGACACCGGGCAGCTCCGCGCGGAGACCCGCGAGCGCGTCCGCCGGGCGGCCGACCAGCTCGGTTTCCGCCCCGACAGCCGCGGCCGCGCGCTGGCGTCCGGGCGCAGTTTCACGGTCGGCCTGATCACGACCGACAGCTCCGGCCGGTTCAGCATACCGATCATGCTCGGCGCCGAGGACGCGTTGAGCGCCGGCGAGATGGCCCTCGTGCTCTGCGACACCCGTGACGACCCGCTCCGCGAGCAGCACTACCTGAAGTCGCTGGTCTCCCGCCGGGTGGACGGCATCATCGTGACCGGTCGCCGGACCGAGGCGCGCGAGCCGATCGACGTGCCGATCCCGGTGGTGTACGCGTTCAGCCCGTCGACCGATCCGGACGACACGTCGGTGATCGTCGACGACCACGGTGGCGCCGCGTCGGCCGTGCGCCACCTGCAGTCTCTCGGCCGGGAGCGGATCGCCCACGTCACCGGTCCGGAATCGCATCTCAGCGCGCAGATCCGCGCCGCGTCGACGATGGGCGCCGCGCGGTCAGGATTCGTCGGCCAGCCGCTGTACGGCGAGTGGAGCGAGCGCTGGGGACGGCACGCGGCCGACGTGCTGCTTCGGGCCGAGCCGGAGGTGGAGGCGATCACCTGCGGCAGCGACCAGATCGCCCGGGGCGTCTGTGACCGGCTGCGCGAGCTCGGCCGCTCGGTGCCGGACGACATCGCGGTCACCGGCTTCGACAACTGGTCGGTGATGGCGCTGGCCAGCCGGCCGCCGCTGACCACCGTCGACATGGAGCTCGAGGAGCTCGGTCGCCGGACCGCCAACCTGCTGCTCGACGTCATCGCCGGGGAACCGCGCCGCGGTCAGCTGATCCTGCCCACCCGTCTGATCACCCGGGAGTCGACGCTCGGCACGTGACGGCACCGGACACGTCACGTGATCCCGTTTCCGGATGGTCATCCGTTCGACTGCCGTTGGTTGCCGGTCACCGTCTAGATTGAGCCGGGTGCTGCGCAAGCTGGTGATCGGTGTGGCGGTCGTCGCCACGCTGGTGGCAGGGGTGGGGACCGCGCGTCTGGTGCTTCCGTGGACCGATCCTGCCCGGGGTGTGGTGAAGCAGTTGGCGTTCCTGCGCGCCGAGCTCGAGGGCGGCGCGGACCTGGCCGCGCAGAAACAGTTTCCGGAAGGTTTCTTCTTCCTCAACGTGCTCTACGGGCTCAGCTGGGTCCAGGTCGGCATCGACGATCCGGCGCGCTCCGCCCACGCGACCGCGGAAGTGCGCTGGGCGCTCGACCGGATCGCCTCGGAGGACGGGACCGCTCCGTTCGACGCGTCGCTGCAACCGCGGTACGGCGTCTTCTACGCAGGCTGGACGAACTGGCTCCGCGGCGGTCTGATCGCGCTCGGCCACTCCGAGGCCGCCGACCGGGATGCGTTCAGCAGCGACTCGGTCGAGATCGCCACCGCTTTCCGGACCGCGAAGACGCCGTTCCTGGCCGCCTACCCGGGACAGGCCTGGCCGGTCGACTCGGTCGTCGCGATCGCCTCGCTCCGGCTGTACGACGCGCTGGTCGCGCCGCGCTTCGACCGGACCGCGCGCAACTGGGTGACCGCGGCGAAGACCCGGCTGGATCCGGCGACCGGGTTGCTTCCGCATCAGGTCGTTCCGCAGGTTTCCGGCGCGCGGGGCTCGTCGCAGGCCATGATCCAGCGATTCCTGGTCGACATCGATCCGGCGTTCGCGCGAACGCAGTACGCGAGCTTCAAGGACAAGTTCGTCAACGGGTTCGGAGTCCGCGAGTACCCGGAGGGCACCAGCGGCCAGGGGGACGTGGACTCCGGGCCGCTGGTGTTCGGAATGAGTCTTTCCGCGACGGTCGTCGCGCTGGGCGCGGCCCGGATTCACCACGACCCGCTCGCCGATCGGCTGGCGCGGACGGGCGAGCTGGTCGGGTTGCCGTTCAGCGGGCTGAAGACGAAGCGGTACGCGTTCGGCGCGGTGCCGATCGGGGACGCGTTTCTCGCCTGGTCGACGTCTGCCCGGCCGCTGGTCGCCGCCGCCCAGCCGGAACTCGACGGTGAGTCCGGCTGGTGGCGACTTCCCTGGTTGGCGCTGCTCTGGCTACCGGCCTTGCTCCTGTGGGGCGCGCTCCGGCTCAGGCATCGCGGCCGAAGGCGCCGGCGAGCGCATTGAGCTTCCGCGGCAGGTCGTACTCGGCGCCGCCCTCGTGACCGTTGTAGGTGAACACCTCGATCTCCGCCGGCCCCGCGTAGGCGTGGTAGGCCGCGAACACCGTGGACGGCGGGCAGATGTTGTCCATCAGCGCGACCGAGAACCACGCCGGGCACGTCGCACGGGCGGCGAAGTTCACCGCGTCGAAGTACGACAACGTGCCGATCGCGGTCTCGGTCTCGAACCGGTGCCCCTTCAGCCAGCGCGCGATCTCGGCGTACGGCCCGTTGTCGGTGATCTGCGACGCGCGCCGGAAATGACTCAGGAACGGTACGTCGGCGATCGCCGCGGACAGGTCCGCGCGCAGCCCGGCGACCGCGAGCGCGAGCCCGCCGCCCTGGCTGCCACCGACCACCGCGACGCGGTCGGCGTCGACGTCCGGGCTGCTCCGCACCGCATCGACCGCGCGCACCGCGTCGGTGATCAGCCGCCGGTAGTAGTGCTTGGCCGGATCCTCGATTCCGCGGGTCAGGAAACCCGGTGCCGACGATCCGTGTCCTTCCGGCGCGATGTCCGGAGTTTCCGAAACGGTTTTTCCGCCGCCGCCCTGGCCGCGGTTGTCCATGATCAGGTGCGCGTATCCGGCCGCGCTCCAGGTGAGCCACTCGTACGGAATCCCCCGGCCGCCGTTGTACCCGATGTACTGCACGACCGCGGGCAGCGGACCGGTGCGGTGGCGTGGCAGGAGCAGCCACGCCTTGACCGGTTGACCGCCCCATCCGCTGAACGTCACGTCCTGGACCTCGACGGTCGCCAGACGTGCGTCGTACGGCGCGAACCGGGTGTCGATCGGCCGTCCGGCAGCGTCGTCTAGCGTCTGCTTCCAGAACGCGTCGAAGTCCGCGGGCTCCTCCGGCTCCGGCCGGTACTCGCGCAACCGGTCCAGTGGCATGTCGACCAGCATGAAGTGTTTCCTTTCAGTGGACTTCAGTGGAAGCAGGCAGTGGCGGCGTTGCCGTGGCGACCGGTGGTGTCGACGACGATGCGCCAACCGCGGCCGCGGCGGGTGACTGTGACGCCCGGACCGGCCTTCGTCAGCAGGAGATCCGGCGTGTCGAGGTCGACGGTGACCGACGGACGGGTCTGCGTCGGATCCGAGATCGCGACCGTGCCGCCGGCGACCACGATGGAGGCCGGTCCGTCGGTGGTCAGTTCGGCGACAGTGCCGGCGCTCCAGAAATTGGCGGCCAGGACGTTCTTCATCCGGACTGCGTGCGCCGTCGAGTCGGCTCGCAGTTTCTGCACCGGGAGCTTGCCGGCGAAGGACTTCGTTGCCGCGAGCGTCGCGGTCGGCAATTGCACGTAGTAATAGCCCTGCGCGACCGGCGCCGTGCCGTGGGCAAACCATACGGTTTGGTATGGCCGGGTTACGGGTGTGTCGGTGCCGTACTTGAGGTTGATCTCCCGCCAGGTCGCGGTCCGGCTCTCGCGCAGCGTCTGGATCGGGGTGCGGTCCGGGAAGACATAGCCGCCGGTGCCCTCAAGATGACACCAGCCGGGTGCCGCGGTGAAGGTCTCGTTCCCGGTGCGCAGCTTGCGGTTCTCGATGATCGTCTCGACCGTGCCGTCGCCGGTGATGTCCGAGCCGACGCACACCATCATGTCGTCGATCAGGAACCAGCTCTTCAACGCCCGCAGGCCGGTTCCGTACCCGCGCAGGTCCATGCCGTAGGCACCGATCGTCCGCTGCGGAACCGCGGCGCCACCCACCCAATCCGCCTCGCTGGTGCTGCGGAAACCGTAGGAGTCGGCCAGTCGCCGGGTGTCGACCGTTGTCCCTGGCAACCGGTACGGGTCGACCGTCGGCCAGTAGTCGCCCGAGTAGTGGCCGAGGTCGTCGTCGTACAGCAGCACCATGCCGTCGGACAGGTGCCAGCCGTGCAGGTTCTCGGTCTGGATCGACTCGTAGTTGTAGATCCGCGACGAGTAGGCGCTCAGCCCGATCGTGAACGAGGGCCGGTGATGCGCGACCTTGTCCATCCGCGGGTACTGCTTGTGCAGCACGAGCGGGCCGCGGGCGGGTGCCGGCGAGGCCAGGATGTTCCGGGCGGCCACCAGCGAGGCCGGATCCGTGACCTTCAGGAAATCCCGGAAAGTGTCTTCGGTGATCCATTGCTTGACGAGCGCGGTCAGCTGCGCGGCGCGGTCGGCCGGCGCGGCCGGGATCAGGCGAAGCGTGCCTTCGACGACCGTCTGCGTCGGGGCGTGGTTCTGCTTGCTGGGCCGGGCGATCTCCCGGCCGCAGACCGAGCCCATCAGGTCACCGCGCACCATCAACGGGTCGAAGGCGTCGGTCACCCAGCCGTAGATGTTCTCGAGGTCCGGATCGGTCACGGTCCACTCGGTACCGCCGAGCAGGTAGAGCAGGGCGGAAAGCGTTCCGAGCAGTTCCTTGCCGTACCCGCCGTTGTACGGGTGCTTGTAGTGCTGCAGGAACGAGCCGTCGCTGTAGAAACCCTCGCCCGTTCCGTCGACCCGGCCGGGCGCGTCGTTGAACGCGAGCACGCTGTTCGCACCGCTGCCCTCGACGTCGCTGATCGCGTCGCGGACGCGGACCAGCGCGGCTGTGTCGCCGTCGAGAACCGCGCGGGTCGCCACCACGGTGGCGATCCAGACCCGGTTCGCGCCGGTCGCGATCTGCCGGTCGGCGCGCCACAGGTTCGGGTCCGGCGTGTAGTGGTTGATCGCCTCCGTGTACTTCGTCCGGGTTTCCGCCGGGATCGCGTCGAACAGCAGAACCAGGGTGTCGGCGAACGCGGAGGCACCCCCGATCTCCCAGTCGTAGTCGTTGTCGTAGCGCGGGAGTGTGGGGCTGTAGCGATTGGTGTACATCCAGTCGAGCGCACCGCGGATGTCGTCGGCGACGGACGCGTTTCCTTGGTACGCCGATCCGTTGGTGGCCCAGGCCAACGCGATCTGCTTGATTCGGCGGAAGTTCGACGCGACGTGGTTGGAAAGCGTTGTACTCGCGAGGTCCGGCCAGAGCGTGGTGCGGCCTGCCGAGCGGTCGAGGGTGCTGAGCGCGGACTGGGCGAGGCGGTCGACGCGGGCGATCGCTACCGCGAGGTCCGGATCACTCGGGTCGACGGTCGGCCCGCCGGTGAGCAGGGTCTGCCAGCGGAGGCGGAGCTCGTCGGTGGACCCGGCGGCCCAGGTCGGTGTGGGGAGGGCGACGAGCGCCGTTCCGCCGAGCATGCCGCCGAGGACGGTACGGCGACGAAGGGTGAAATCAGGCATGTGGGTCCTCTCAGAGGGCTAGGGCGATCGCCTTTGCGCCGGCGGCGTTGGGATGCAGACCGTCGCCGCTGTTGAAGCCGGGGCGGAGCCGGGCCGGGTCGGCCGGGTCGCGGAGCGCCGCATCGACGTCCAGGAGGCGGTCGAAGACACGGCCTTGCCGGAGTACGGCGTTGACGTCGCTGCGGACCTCGTCGAGAGCGTCGGTGTAACGGATCCAGCCCTTGAACGGGCCGATCGTCGCGCCGATCACCTCGAGGTCGTGATCGTGCGCGCGGCGTACCAGCTGGTCGTAGGCCTGCAGGATCCGCGCCGGGTCGGTCTGGCTGGGCGGTTGCTGGATGTCGTTGATGCCCAGGAACACGACAAGCGTCCGGAGACTCGGCAGGCCGAGTACATCGCGGTCGAACCTGGACTGGCCGCTGGGTCCGAAGCGGGCGTCGTCGAGCAGAACACGGTTTCCGCTGATTCCGAGGTTGGCGACGGCGGGGCGCCGGCGGAACCGTGCGGCGTACTGGTCCGGCCAGCGGAGGTTCGCGTTGTCCGGCGTGCCGACTCCTTCGGTGATCGAGTCGCCGAGCATCGCGATCACGCGGCGCCCGGCCGCCGGTACGTCGACGCCGTTGAGCAGGAACACGGAGGTGGTCGGGCGGTTGCCGATGGAGCCGGTCGCGTGCACGTTCCGGTGGAAGCTCAGGGGGCCGGTGGGGCCTGGCAGGTACATGCTCACCACCAGCTCCCCGCCGTCCGGCACCACCATCTCCACCGGATCGCTCACCACAGTCGCGCCGGCCGCGAGCAGGATCTCCTTCTCCCCGCCGAACAGCACCGGCGTACCGTTCGCCGCTACCGGTCCGACCACCACAGCCGTCGCGCCGAACGGATTCGCGAACCGCAGCCGAACGCCAGCACCTGTTCCTGCCGAGAGGTGAAGGGCGTAGCGCAGGGTGGTGTCGGTGAACCCGGCGCTTGCGTCGGCGTCCGTGGGCGTCGGAGCAGTCTGCGCAGTCGCCCAACTCGCGGCCCACTGACCATGAGTCCCCACCGACGATCCCGCGCCCTGCCTAACCGACGCGGTGGCCGCCGATCCCGCACCTACCGCGCCAAACAACCCACCAAGAACCCCACCGGCCGTCCCACCAAGAACAACCCGTCGCGACACCCCACCAGCCGTCACTTCTGACGACACCCGACGCGAGCCCTCCTGAGCGGCGCCGGCCTCGGGGGTGTGTTGTGTCCCGGGCATCAGCAGGTCGCTGTCGGGTTGAAGTTGGTGGCGTAGGTGCCTACGGAGTTTCCTCCGGTGTTGCCGGACATCGTGTTGCCGCAGATCTGGCCCTGGGGTGTGCGCATGAACTTGATGCCGCCGGAGGCGTTGTTCGTGATGGTGTTTCCGTAGACGTTGTTGTCGGTTCCGTCGGTTTCCGTGTCGCCGCCGAGGCGGACGCCGGCGCCGGCGTTGTCGTGGATCGTGTTGTAGCGGAACGTGTTTCCGTTGCCGCGCGCGTCCAGGCCGCCCGAGCTGGGGTCCTGCTGCTGGCTGCAGTCGTTGTGCTCGACGACGTTCGCGGTCGAGTTCTCCTTCACGTCGACGCACTCGTTGCCGTACGTCGCGATCGTGTTGTCGTGGATGTGGTTGTTCCGGCTGCGGTCGGGCTGGTCGTCGGGTGCGCCGTTCGCGCCCTGCTGCTCGGGCGCGGTGCCGAGGTAGATCCCCTCGCCGTTCTTGCCGCCGTCGCCGAACTTGAAGTCGTACACGCCGCACGGGCCGACGGTGTTGTCGTGCACGTCGGCGTTCGTGATCAGGTACCGCAGCCGCAGACATTCGCCGCCGGCGTTCTTCAACCGCATGTTCCGGATCGTCAACGTGCCCACGCCGTCACCAGGCGACGTGCTCATCACGTACACGAGCTTGTCCCGGTACCCGGCCTTGCTGGACGACGACCCGAACAAGCCGTCGATCGTGAACCCGTCAAGCGTCACGCCGTCGTGCTGGATCTGGAGGATGCGCGAGTTTCCGGCGCCTTTCACGACCGCGCTCGACGGCCCGGTGATCGTGACCCCGGACCGGATCGTCACCGCGTCCTGGAGATAGGTGCCGGAGGCAAGGTGTACGGTCGCGCCGCGGGGAGCGACGTCAAGCGCTTTCTGGATCGTCGCGAACGGCGTACCGGTCGACGTACCCGAGTTGGCGTCGCTGCCCGTGGTGGCGACGTAGTAGTCGGTCGCGGCGTGCGCCGGGATCGCGGGCAGCGCCAGCGCGGCGCCGAGAAGCAGGATCGGGACAGCTCTGGACATGGTGATCCTCCTGAGTGGGCGGTTGCTGCCTATGGGCGGTCGGCGACGAGCAGGCCGACCAGAACCGGAACTGTGGTGCCGAGGAGCAAGGGACCTGCTGGTATCGGAAGCGAGAAGACCGGTGCGGCGACGGCGGCACCGAGGAGTGCGGTGCCGCGCGGGACGGAGGTGAAGGCCAGGCGGAACGCCGTACGACGCCAGTCGGCGGCTGATCCGGACGGGTGGCGGCCCGCGGCGACCGCGAGCGCGAGGTGATAGGTGACCGCGGCCGCGAACAGGCCGACGTGGATCATGAACAGCGTCAGGACGAGCGGCCCGGAACGACCGGAAAGGAACGACAAGTTGCTGGCGGCAATCACCGCGGCGATCGTCATCAGCACCGAGTGCGGGAGCAGCGGGCGCCAGTACCTGCGCCATCCGGCAAACACCCCTGTGAAGCACCGCGTGTCGCCGTCGGTCCGCCACCGGTTGAGCGCGAACGCGACCGCCGCCAGGGCCGGCAGCCACGTTACGATCCCCAGGCACAGGATCGTGAAGGCCGCGCCGGCCATCGCCGGGCTCGCGATCCAGCCGAGCCAGTCGAGTGCGCGCCGGCCGAGCCCTCCCCCGGTCATACCGTGATCCGCCCGTCCCGCGTCACGATGACCGCGCGGATCCCCGCGCCGGCCCAATCAGTCTGGAGGTCGGCGCCTCCGATGGTGCCCTCGTCGTCGGCGAGCAGCACGGTCTCGTCGGCGAAGGAGACCCCGTGGCCGCGGGCGAGGTCGAGGCGGCGTGCGGTCGGTGGTGCCGGGTGCAGCGACGACGTGGGTTCGATGGTTGTGAGAAGGGTGGCGGTCTTCGTCTGGCGAGCGGTGGCCCGGAGCGTGTGCATGGTGCGGGTCAGGCGGAGGCTGGGCGTGCTGGACGTCGGGTTGGCCTCGACCTCGGTGACGGCGGACTCCACGGTCAGCGGTGTGTGCAGCCGGACCCAGGCTTGCGCGGAGCCCGACCGCAGCGCGATCTCGTCGCCGTACTCGATCGGCCAGTCGGCGTGCAGCAACAGTGTCCAGTCGCGCGGCGCCTCGGCCGCGCACCGGTCGAGCAGGACGAGCCGGCCCGCGGGTGTGAAGACGAGGGTCCGGTCGAGTCGGGTGATGCCCAGCGCAGGCGGGTACATCGCCGCGATCTGTGCTGTGGCGTGGGCCATCCCGTCGGCCGCGTGGACGTCGACCATCCGCGCCTGGCGTTCGTACGGGATTCCTTTGTAGACGTGGTACCGGTCCTCGTCGGCGTACCCGAGGCCGTCGACCAGGATCAGGTTGTGGTCGCCCGCGCGTTTGCGGTTGCTGTATCCCTCGTCCACGGCCAGGAAAGCGCCGCGCGAGGTGAGCACGAACGATCCCGAGTCGGGGTGATGATGCCCGGCGCTCAGCGTGTCCCAGCCGCGCTCGCGGTCCAGCCGGTGCGATGTCTCCCACGCCTGATGCCCACCGCCCGGCGCGGCCTTGAACGACACCATCGTTGCCTCGTCGTCCCATCCGGTCCGCGCGGTGACCAGGCCGAGGTCCGGAAAGTACGCGGACAGCGGCGTGTTCTTCGCGGGATCGACCGGCGACAGCGAGTCGTCGTACCAGAGCAGCTCGAGGTACGCCTCGGGCATCACGCCGGGTTTCACACCGCTCGCGTACGCCTCCCGCCAGAAGAACCGCTCGGACACGAGATCGGCCAGCCACTGTGCCTCGCCGATCCGGTACGCGGAAGCGAGTTTCCGGTACAGCGCGACGCTGTGTCCGCTGCGCCGGTCGTGGCAGTCGCCGTGATCGATGTTCTCCTCGAATCCCGGCGCACACTGCTGCAGCCGGTAGGAAAACGTGTTCGCCAGGAACCGGCAGCGCTGCCACCAGTCGACACCCTCCCGGTCCTGGAGCAGGTCCAGGTACGTCGCCAGCCACGGCACGCCGTACCGCCAGTAGACGACGCCCTCCATGTCGGACCCGTCCGCCGGCAGCAATTCGACGACCGTCTCGAAGTTCCGCTTGGCGCGCTCGGTCCATTCGGTGCGGCCCAGCGCGTAGCCGGCCGCGGCAAGCCCGGTGTAGCAGATCCAGTTGTGGTTCTGCCAGTACGACGAGCTCCACCACGAGCCCTCGGTCTCGACGGCGAACTCGTACAGCCGCGTCCCCTGGAGCTCCAGCTTGGCGCGCAGGTCACCGGCCAGAGCGAAGTCGTCGCCCAGCCAGGTGTAGGCGAGGGACAGCCCGTGCAACAGCCAACCCGCGTCGAGGTCGTGGTCCGGGAGGTGAGCCTTGCCCCAGTGCGGGAAGCCGATCGCGGCCGAGATCCAACGCTCCGCCTCGACGCGGTATCCCTCGTGGCCGGTCAGGCGGTAGGCCAGCGCGAGGTTGGCGGCGGCCGGGCCGAAGTACGTGATGCTCGCGGACGGGTGCTCGGTCGGTGGGGTCTGCGTTCGGTACCAGTCGCACTGCTCGCGCAACCGCCGCCACTGCGCGGCGTACCGTCCGTCGAGGCCGGCGCGTACCTCGTCGATGCGATCGTCGAACATCACAGTCCTCCGATCGCGTGGTCGTTTCCGTCCACCGTGATCACGTCGCCGACCAGCCGCACGTCGAGCGGTGTGGTCGAGTAGACGGAGCAGTACGTCGCGGTCGCGCCGACAACTGTCCAGTCGAGCCAGGTCCGGGTCCGCTGCGGATCGTCGGCCGGACCGGGGCCCGGGCGGGTCACCGGTACGGCGTCGGCGAGGTGGTAGCCGTACAGCGTTTCGTCGCCCGCCCACGTCGTCCGTACCGCGTCCGGACCGACCTCCACGGTGAGGTCGACGTCCGGGCGGAACTGCAGCACGATCTCGCGCTCGCGATCCGCCGTCACCCGGACGACATCCACCAGGTAGCTGTTTCCGGAAATGAGTTTCCGTGCCGCGCGGACACCGTCGTACCAGCCGTCGACAGTGGCCGTCACCGACTCAGCGTCGGAGGTCAGCCGGCCGGTCGCCTCTTCAGGTTCGAGGCCGTCGATGCGGATCGTCGGGTGCGCGGCGGCGGATCTGTAGTGCGCGCGCCACTCGGCATGACCGTACGGCACCTGGCCGGGGTCGGGCTGCCACGGCGTCGTCGCGCCGTACAGGTAGAGCGCGAGCTTGTCGTGGTGCCCGTGGGAACCGCCGTGCGCGCCGTGGTCGAGGATCGCCTGAAGACCGGGCACGCGAAGCACAGCGTAGAAAGAACTGACCAGGAACGACCCGTCAGCCGGGGCAGCGTGAGCGACTGAGGTTGCGGTGCGGGGTGGCCCGCTGAACCAGTTGGTCAGCTTGTCCTCGAGGCCGTCGTACTCGGAGCCGACCTCCGCCAGCGCCCGGGCCGCAACAGCGCTCAGGTCGTACTCGGTGGTGAACTGGCGGCCGAGCGAAGCGATCTCCAGCCACTCCAACGCCAACGGAGCCCGGAGATACGGACCGTCGTGGAGGGCCGGAAGGATGCCGCCGTCGGTGGCGATCGAGGCCAGCGCCGCGATCATCCGCTCCAGGCGATCAGGCACCGATGACGGATCGACAGCGCGCAGACTCAGCAGATAGGCCCGCAGAACGAAGCCGTGGTAATAGGTGCTTCCTTCCCACTCCCAGCCGTCCTCGCCGGTCGCGGCCTCCATATGCGCGAACTGGCCACGTTCACCGGTCAACCACTCCTCGGCTCCGGACCAGCTCTCGCCCCGAACAGCAGCGCCCGCCTGACTCGCGGTCGTCCCGAGGGCGTTGAACCACGCGGTGTAGTTCGACGAGAACTTGTCCTGGGCAACCATCGCGTCGCGGGCCCGGCGTGCGCCGGCGACCATGTCGTCGAGCATCGGGAGCGCCTCCCCCAGCTCGGCCCGGCCGGCCAGGTTCAGGATCGAGTGGGCGATCGGCACGCCCCACACCGCATCGGTCAGCGCCTGGTGGAACAACCGTCCGCGCTGCATCCACCCCTGCGCCTGCTCGTGCTCCCCCGCTTTCGTGAGCTCCACGTACAACCGCGCGTACGACGTGAGCAGGTCGGCGCCGCCCCCGTCGTACGAGAGCAGCCGGATCCGCCGCGCCCAGAAGTGATGGGCGAGGACCGTCCACGCGCCGCGGACCGCGGGGGTGTCGACCCGGCAACCGTAGGAGCACGGAACGCCGCCCACCGGAAAGTTTCCGGAATCGAATCCGACGTGCGCCAGCTCGACACCGTGTGCGGGACACACGTACTCGTGCCACCAGCCACCGCGTTCCGTCGGCGGACTCAGCGCGGCCACGTGCCACCGTCGATGTCGATGGTGATACCGGTCAGGTACCCGGACGCCGGCAGCGCGAGGAACCGGACCGCGTTCGCCACGTCCTCGACCTGCCCGGCGCGGCCGATCGGCGTTCCGGCGACCATGTTCGTCTGCGCCTGGGCCGTGGAAAACGTGTTATGAAACGCGGTGTCCGCGATGTATCCGGGGGCGACCGCGTTGACCGTGATCCCGCGCGGCCCGAGCTCCTTCGCCAGCCCCTTG
>Ga0207647_10001882_pt1 | contig 16072 bp, 15 predicted proteins | sample KBSCornC2_FD_184295 | JGI IMG/M metagenome (GOLD analysis project Ga0207647, IMG submission 184295) | Corn rhizosphere microbial communities from Kellogg Biological Station, Michigan, USA - C2 (SPAdes) (version 2) | ecosystem: Host-associated > Plants > Roots > Rhizosphere ...
CGATGATGCTCGATCCGCACACCGCGATCGGCTTCGCCGCGGCCGAAGCCGCCGATCTGCCGGCGGATGTGCCCGTGGTAACGCTTGCCACCGCGCACCCCGCCAAATTCCCCGATGCGGTCGAACGCGCGACGGGTATGCGTCCCTCGCTGCCGCGCCGCGTCGGCGATCTGTTCGATCGCCAGGAGCGTTACGACGTACTGCCGAACGAACTGGGCGCGGTGCAATCCTACATTGCCGAGCGGGCGACCGCCGCATGACCGCCCGGCTCCATCGCCTGGCCAACGGCCTGCGGGTCGCGGTCGAGCCGATGGCGGGCGTCGAGACGATCGCGGTCGGCCTCTATGCCGATGCGGGCGCCCGGTCCGAACCGATCGGGCTGTCCGGCCTCGCGCACATGGTCGAGCATATGGTGTTCAAGGGCGCGGGCAGCCGTTCGGCCAAGCAGATCGCCGAGGCGATCGAGGACAAGGGCGGCTCGCTCAACGCCTGGACGGCGCGCGACCATACCGTGTTTCAGGCGCGCGCGCTGGCAGCCGATCTCGCGCTCGGCAGCGAATTGATCGCCGATCTCGTCCGCGACGCGCACCTCGACGCAGAGGAGCTGCAGCGCGAACGCCATGTCGTGCTAGCGGAACTGGGCGAGGCGCGCGACACGCCCGACGACATCATCTTCGACCATCTCCAGACCGCCGCTTATCCCGGGCAGCAATTGGGCGAGCCGGTGCTGGGCGATGAAACCAGCATCGCCGCGATCGACGTGCCTGCACTCCGTCGCTGGATCGCCGAGCAATATCGCCCGGATGGCCTGGTTTTTGCCGCCGCCGGCAAGGTCGACGAAGACGCGTTGCTGAAGCTGGCCGAACGCCTGTTTGGTGATATGGCCCCCGGCGCCGCGCCCGCGCCCGCGCCCGCGCATTTCTCGATCGGCACGCATCATGATCGGCGCCGCTTCGATCAGTTGCACGTCGCGATCGCTTATGAGGGCGTCGGTCACACCGATCCGGACGTGCACGCCCTGAGCCTGTTCACCAACGCCGTCGGCGGCGGCATGTCCTCGCGCCTGTTCCAGCAGGTGCGCGAGGAGCGCGGCCTCGCTTATTCGATCTATGCCTGGAGCCACAGCTACGCCGATACCGGCCTGTTCGGCGTTTATTGCGCGGCTGCGCGCAATGATGCCGCGCGCGCGCTCGAGCTCACCCGGCAAGTGCTCGCCGAAACCGCCGAAGGCCTCACCCAGGCCGAACTCGAGCGCGCCCGCGCCCAGGCCAAGGCCGGGCTGCTGATGGGCCTCGAATCTGTCGCCACGCGCGCCGACCATCTCGCCCGTTCGATCCAGGTCCATGGGCGGATCGTCCCGCCCTCCGAAACGGTGGCATTGATCGACGCGGTGACGCTCGACCAGGCGCGCACCGCCGGCACCCAGGCCCTTGCCAGCGGCGAGGCGCTCGCCACCGTCGGCGGCAAGCTCGCGAGGGCGGCATGAGCAGATCCTCCCCATCGCAGATGGGGAGGGGGACCAGCCGCAGGCTGGTGGAGGGGCAGACCCGTTCGCAGCTCCACCACCTCCTCTGGCGGCGGTCCCCGCCCCCACGCTCCGCGCAGGGAGGATTTCAATGAACAACCTCCTCACGCTGATCACCGAACCCTGGCCCGACTACGGGCTGGTGGATTCGGGCAATGGCCGCAAGCTCGAACGCTATGGCCGGTTCCGCTTCATCCGACCCGAGCCGCAGGCGATGTGGGCTCCGGCCAGCGCCAACTGGGACGCAGATGGCGATTTCATCGCTGCCTCGGACGAGGAAGGCGGTGGCAAGTGGCACCTGTCGCGCGATGTCCCGCGCGGGGGCTGGCACATGAAGTGGGAAGAGGTGCGCTTCACCGCGCAGAACACGCCCTTCCGCCATCTCGCCTTCTTCCCCGACATGGCGCCGCAATGGTCCTGGATGCGCGAGCGCACCAGCAAGGGCGACGAGGTACTCAATCTGTTCGGCTATACCGGCGTCGGCACGCTCGCGCTCGCCGCCAGGGATGCCCGGATCACGCACGTCGATGCCTCGAAGAAATCGGTCGAGGCCGGCAAAGCCAATGCCTTCTTGTCCGACATGGCGGATCGCCCGATCCGCTGGATGATCGACGACGCGGTCAAGTTCGCCGCGCGCGAGGTGCGCCGCGGCCGGCGTTACGACGGTATACTGCTCGATCCGCCCAAGTTCGGTCGTGGCCCCGATGGGGAAGTGTGGCGGCTGGAAGAGCATCTTCCCGGCCTGATCGCCCATTGCCGCGCTTTGCTCGACGAAAAGTCCAAGTTCCTCGTACTAACCGTCTATGCGGTGCGCATGTCGGCGATCGCGATCGGCGAATTGCTGCGCCAGGCGCTCGCCGATCTCGGCGGCACGGTAGAGGTGGGCGAAATGACCGTGCGCGAGGAAGCGCGCGGCCTTCTGCTGCCGACGGCGATCTTCGCGCGCTGGTCGCGCTAGCGTCGCCCACGCGAACGGATCGAGGCTTGGCCTATCCGGGGCACGGAACGGGATCAGGTTCGCGCCGCTCTTAATGCCGCCCCCGCCGCGAAGGGCGCGCCCGCCACGAACAGCAGGCTTGTCGCCGCCAGCAGTTTGAGCGCACCGGCACCCGGGCTTGCACCGAAGATCAACAGGGGCACCGCCAGCGGAAGCATCACCAGGCCGATCAGCGCGCCCGATCCGCGCAGGCCGGCAGTAAGCGCCGCAACCGTGATGCCCAGCGCGGCCAAGCCCGGTGTCCCCAAGAGCAGGCCGATTTCCAGCCGCCTCAATGCCAACGCGGACAGGTTGAGGAGCGCCGCGGCGGGCAGGGTCGCCGCCATCAATGGTGGCCCGAAGCTCAGCCAATGCGCAACCAGCTTGGCGCCGGCAACCGCCTCGTCGCTCTGACCGCGTATCGCCAATTGATCGAGCACGCCGGCCGTAATGTCCGGCCGCACCAGCCGCTCCACCGGCAACAGCGCCGCGAGCAGGGCCGCGGTCCACAATATCCCGCCCCCGATCTTGCCGAGCAGCGCGGCATCCGGCCCCACCGCGAACGGAAAGAGCGTCGCCACCAGCAGATAGAAGATCACGGGCAGCCAGGCGCCGCCATGCGCAAAGGCGCGGGCCACGTCGCGACGAACAAGCCATGCGAACCGGCTCATAGCGCCACCTCGCGCATCGCAATGCCCAAGGGCTGATGGCTCGCCGCAAGGATCACGCCGCCGCCGGCGAGATGTCCCGCCATCGCCGCCGACAGCGCATCGCTGGACGCCGCATCCAAACCGCTCGCGGGCTCATCGAGCAGCCAGATCGGAGCTTGGCTTGCGATCACGCGGGCAAGCGTGGCGCGGCGGCGCTGCCCGGTCGAGAGCAGGCGCACGGGCACTTCAGCGAGGGCGGCGAGGCCCATCGCCGACAGCGCGCGGTCCAGTGCCTCGTCGGAACGCCCGTCGAGCCGCGCCCAAAAAGCGAGCGCTGCGAACAGGCTCTTGTCCTCGTCGAGTCCCGCCGCCTCTGCCGCAAGCGCGACCGCGCCGTTACGGATTACCTGTCCCTCCGCCGGTTCAAGCAGACCCGCGGCAAGGCGAAGCAGGCTGCTCTTGCCGACGCCATTGGCGCCGGTCACCAGCGCGCTTTCGCCCGACGCCAACCTCAGATTCAGGTCCTCGAACAGCAGCCGGCCACCCCGCATGCAGGCAACCTGCTCGAGCGCGAGGTGCCTCACGATCGCGCCGATTCTTCAAGTGCGTGCATATCGGCGTCGCTCAGTCCGAAATGGTGCCCCACCTCATGCACCAGGACATGCGTGACGAGCGCCTCCAGCGTTTCCCCGCCCTCGACCCATTCGTCGAGCAAGGCACGACGATAAAGGAAGATCATGTCGGGCAGCGCGCCGCTGTCGCTGATCGATTTGTCGCCTATCGGCCGCCCGCGATACAGGCCGGATAGCTGGAAGGGATTCTCAATCCCAAACGCCTCCAGCGTCTCGTCATCCGCGAATTCGTCGACCCGCAGCACGACATCGCCAAGATACTGCCGGAACGCGTCGGGAAGCCGTGCCAGCGCCGCGCGCGCCAGCGTTTCGATCGCTTCCGCGTCGGGCGCCGGGCCCCATTGCGCTGTTTGACCTGATCGCATCATCGCGCGACATAAAGCGTGGCGCAGTGGCGCGCCAGCAGGAGGGACGAATGGCGATCGAGGCGCTGAGCGAAGTCGAGCGCGCGGACGCGCTCGATGAGCTGCCCGACTGGGATTATGACGAAGCGCGCGACGCGATCACGCGCCGCTTCGTCTTCACCGATTTCCCCGAGGCATTCAGTTTCATGGCGCGCGTAGCCTTGATCGCGGAGCGAGCGGATCATCATCCCGAATGGTCGAACGTGTGGAACCGGGTCGATATCCTGCTCACCACGCATGATTGCGGCGGACTGTCGGCGCGCGATATTGCGTTGGCCCAGGCGATCGACGCGCTTGTCGACTGACGCAGCCCCGCCTGCCTTAGCCTATGAACGGGTTTCGCGCCGTTACGAAGGCTTGTCCGCAGTCGACCGCGTCTCGCTAACTATCGCCCGCGGCAGTTTCGTCGCGCTGGTCGGCAGCTCGGGATCGGGCAAGTCGACCTTGCTCCGCCTCGCCAACCGGCTCGATGCGCCGGACGAGGGCCGCGTAATGGTCGATGGCCAGGACGTGGCCGTCGCCGATCCTATCCGCCTGCGCCGGGCCATCGGCTATGTCTTCCAGAATATCGGCCTCTTCCCCCACATGAGCGTCGAAGAGAATATCGGCATCATCCCGCGGCTGGAGGGTGGCGGCCCCGTCGATATCGGGGCGGCCCTGGCGCGCGTCGGCCTTTCGTCCGATCTCGCCAACCGCCTGCCCGCACAGCTTTCGGGCGGGCAGCAACAGCGGGTCGGTATTGCTCGCGCATTGGCCGGCGGCGGCCGCCTGCTGCTGATGGACGAGCCGTTCGGCGCGCTCGACCCCGTCACGCGCGACACATTGGGGCGCACCGTGCGCGAACTGCATGCCGCGCTCGGCCTCACCACCATCCTCGTCACGCATGACATGGCCGAGGCGCTGCTGCTGGCGGACCGCATATTTGTCATGGCGCGCGGGCAGATCGTGGCCGATGCGACTCCCCACCAGATGCTGTCTGGGCAGGCAGGGCCCGAGGCGGACGCCCTGGTCGCAATCCCGCGCGCACAGGCGCTAAAGCTGGCCGAGTTGGGCCAATGAGCGAGGCGCTCGGCCAATTGCCGCCGCTGATCGCGAACCATGTGCTGCTGGCTGCCGCCGCGATGGCGCTCGCCTTGCTGATCGGCCTGCCCCTCGGGCTTGCCTCGGCACGACGGCCGCGACTGGCGGCGGCGGCGCTCGGCTTTGCGGGTCTGGTCCAGACGATCCCTGGCCTCGCCTTGCTCGCGCTTTTCTATCCCCTGCTGCTGGCCCTTTCCGCCCTGCTCGGCGGAGGCGTTCCCGCGCTCGGCTTTCTGCCTGCTTTGCTTGCGCTCACGCTCTACGCGCTTTTGCCGATCCTGCGGAACGTGGTCGCCGGACTCCGGGGTATCGATCCGTCGGTGCTGCAGGCCGCCGACGCGGTCGGCATGACGCCCGCGCAGCGGCTGCGACTGGTGGAAGCGCCGCTCGCCGCGCCGGTGGCGATGGCGGGCGTCCGCACCGCCGCGGTCTGGACCATCGGCGCGGCGACTCTCGCCACGACCGTCGGCTATCCCAGCCTCGGCAATCCGATCTTCGCCGGGCTGCAGATCGAACGTTGGGATCTGGTGCTGGCGGGCTGCCTCGCGGCCGCCTGCCTTGCCGTCATCACCGACGCGCTGCTCGGGCTGATCGAGCGCGGGATCGGCCGGCGCGATTCCCGGCGCACACTCACCGGCCTCGGCCTTCTGCTGCTTGGTCTCGTGCTTGCCTGCCTGCCGCTGCTGCAGGGGGCGCAGCGCAGCGTCACCGTCGGCGCGAAGAACTTTTCGGAGCAGTATATCCTCTCCCGGCTGATCGGGCTGCGGCTCGAGCGCGCAGGCTATCGCGTGACCTATCGCGAAGGACTGGGTTCGGCGGTCGCTTTCCGTGCGCTCGCGAGCGGCGATATCGATGTCTATGTCGATTATTCGGGGACGCTTTGGACGGGCGCCATGGGCCGCAAGGATACGCCTTCGCGCGATGCGATGCTCGACGGCATCGCGCGATGGATGGCCGCCGGCCCCAGGACCGCGCTGATCGGGCCGCTCGGCTTCGAGAATGCCTACGCGCTGGCAGTACGCCCATCGAGCGGGCTCACCTCGATCGCCGACCTTGCGACGCAGGCGCCGCGGCTAACCTTTGGCGCCGATCTCGAATTTCTGGACCGGGCCGAATGGCGCGCGATCCGCGACGCCTACGATCTCCGGTTCAAGGCGACGCGCGCCTACAGCCCGACCTTCATGTATCGCGCGCTGCAGTCCGAACAGGCAGACGTCATCTCGGCTTTCTCCTCCGATGGCCGCATCGCCGCGGACCATCTTCTCGTACTGTCCGATCCCAAAAACGCGATGCCGCATTATGATGCGATCCTGCTCGCCGCGCCGGGCCGCGCGCATGACGCACGCTTCTTGGCGGCGCTGCGACCGCTTACGAACCGAATCACGGTGGAGGACATGCGCGCGGCCAATTATTCGGTCGATCGCGACACTGCCAAAGCGACGCCCGAACAGGCCGCCGCTTGGCTCGACACCCGAGCGCGCCACTAAGGCATCTTACCGCACTGCAGCATCGCCTCGCCGCCGCTTCAGCCCGCATTCAGCTTCATCTCGCCACGGCGATGATACAACATATCATTTTTTAGGTGAACTTGGTGCGCAAGCTGATCGGGGTTTCGATTATCGCAATGTTGGCGGCGGCGGCCCATGCCGGGACCGCGCCGGATCCGGCCTCCGCGGCGTCCGCCGCCGACGCTGCTCCGCCCGCGGCCGACTCGCCTCCAGCCGACGTGTCCAACGCGCATCCGCATGACGTCGTCATCACCGCGCGGCGCCTGAACGAGGCGCGCGCCGCTATCCAGCCGAGTCTCGGCGCCACCTCCTATGGCGTCACCAACGACACGATTCAGGCGCTGCCCGGGGGCGACAATCAGCAGTTCAACCAGATTGTGCTGCAATTGCCCGGCGTGGTGCAGGACGGCTTCGGCCAGTTCCACGTGCGCGATGACCATAATGGCCTGCAATATCGCATCAACGGCACCATCCTGCCGGAGGGTATTGCCGTGTTCGGCCAGACGCTCAGCCCGCGCTTGATCGACCATTTCGCACTGCTTACGGGCGCGCTCCCAGCGCAATATGGCCTGCGCACCGCCGGCATCATCGACATCACGACGAAGACCGGCTTCCAGAATGGCGGCCAGATCTCGGTTTATGGCGGTAGCCACGGCACGATCGAACCCTCGGTTGAATATGGCGGCTCGTCGGGTGCGACCAATTACTTCTTCTCGGGCGATTTCCGGCACAGCAAACTCGGCATCGAGAGCGTCGACGGATCCTCCACCCCGCTCCATGACCGTACCAACCAGGGCACCGCCTTCGGTTATGTCGACCATATCCTAAGCGACGACGATCGCGTGTCGCTGATCGGCGGCTATTCAGACCAGACCTTCCAGATCCCCAATCCGCGCGGTCTGCATCCTGATCTCGGCTTCTCGGTCGACGGCCAGACCGATTTCCTGAGCGACGATCTCGACGAGCGCCAGCATGAGCGAACCGCCTTCACCCAGGCATCCTATCTCCACCATGGCAGCCGGTTGACACTGCAGGCCAGCTTGTTCGCGCGCTATTCGTCCTTGGTCTACACGCCGGATGTGACCGGCGAGTTGCTGTTCAACGGCCAGGCGCAGGATGCGGTGAAGCATGATTTCGCCTTCGGCACCCAGATTGAAGGCGCGTACAAGCTATCCGACGCGCACACCTTGCGCGGCGGCGTGATCGTCTCGCGCGACCGCAGCACCAGCCGCACGCAAACCCATGTCTTCCCCGTCGACGACAGCGGTGCGCAAACCGGCGAGCCAATCGTCATTGCCGACAATGGCGGCGCGACCGAGATGACCTATTCGGCTTATTTGCAGGACGAATGGAAGATCGCCCCCGGCTTCACGCTCAATTTCGGTGGCCGCTTCGATCTCTACGACGCCTATCGCCAGGAGCATCAGTTCAGCCCCCGCATCAACGCGGTCTGGGAAGCGACGCCGACCACCACCTTCCACGTTGGTTATGCGCGCTATTTCTCGCCGCCGCCGTTCGAGCTGGTCGCAAGCACCAGCGTCCAGAATCTGGTCGGCACCAGCGGAGCCGCGGCCTCGACGCTCAACACGACGCCCTTTGCCGAGCGTCAGAATTATTTCGATGCCGGCGTCCAGCAGAAGCTCGCGGATGGCCTGACTCTCACGCTCGGCGCTTATTATCGCCGCTCGCACAACCTGATCGACGAAGGGCAGTTCGGCGCGCCGATCATCCTGACCCCGTTCAATTACCGTCGCGGCACGATCAAGGGCGCCGAGGCCAACCTGACCTATCAGAAGGGCCCCTGGCTCGCTTACGCCAATTTCGCGGCGGCGAGTGCCAAGGGCAAGGACATCACCTCAAGCCAATTCTCGTTCGATCCCGAGGATCTCGCCTACATCCAGGATCACTATATCCACCTCGACCACGACCAGAAATATACGGGCTCGGCGGGCTTATCCTACACGGTGCACGAAGGCCCGCTGGCGCGCACCAAGTTCGGCATGAGCATGCTCTACGGATCGGGCCTGCGCACCGACGGCGCCACCCCCAATGGCGGCGTCCTGCCCGATTATACGCAATGGAACCTGTCGGTGAGCCACCGCTTCGTCGCACCGGGCCTGGAGGTCCGCTTCGACGTCGTGAACCTCGCCGACAAGAAATATCTGATCCGCGACGGCTCCGGCGTTGGCGTCGGCGCGCCGCAATATGGCCCACGCCGCGGCTTCTTCGTCGGAATCACCAAGGACATTTAGCTCGGGCGTCGGAGCGCTAAGCGCCACGGGGACGGCGTGTAGTTGGCCTTTTTCATGGCACCTGGCTCGATGGTTGAATAGGAGGAGGGAATGCCCAACGCCACGGCCATCACCGGCGGCTGCCTCTGTGGCGCGGTTCGCTACGAAGCGACCGCCGAACCCGTCTATGCCGGCCTTTGTTATTGCGCTGATTGCCGCAGGGCCTCGGGCTCGGGCTTCATCCCCTTCATGGGCTTCGCGGCCGATGCGCTCACGATCACCGGCGAGACGCGTCCGTCGCATGTGCCAAGCTTCCGCGGCGGCACCGCGACCCGTAACCATTGCGCGCATTGCGGCAGCCTCGTGTTCGGTGGCGAGCGGGGCGAGAGCGACAGCTTCACTATTTATGCCGGCTCGCTCGATGATCCGGCCCGGTTCAGGCCCACCATCGCCCTCTTCACGCGCGATCGCCCCGCCTGGGCGGAGGTGAAACCGGGCCTCAAGGAATTTGAGACGATGCCGCTCTAGCGGGCGCGATTGCGGGCGGCCGGCTATAGCCCGGCCGGCCGCGTCGGCGCAGACGATCAGCTCGACGGCGCCAGCTTGGTATTCAGCACCCAGCCGACATTGTCATTCTCGTCAGCGACCTCCCACCACATGCCTTCTTTCTTGCCCGTGGGGTAGACAATCGATCCCGCGGGCAGTGTCCGGATTGCGGCGCCCGACGCCATGGCGGTCTTGCGCATCACGACCGGCCCGATCGCGGTGAAGGTCTTCGTGGGGGCGACCTCGGCGGTTCCGACACTTCCCGGCGTGACCAGGTTCAGCGAGGTGACCAGCTTCGAATAAGCCTGGATGAAAGACAGCGTTACGATCCGGCCGAGATCGGTATTCTCATAACCGCCGCCGACCGCACCCGCCGCGCCCCCGAAAAAGCCGACGCCGCCGCCGGCCGCAAAGCCGATGTCGTTCTTGGCGGCATAGCCGTCCTCGGTTGCGATCGTTTCGGTCGTACGCACGTTGGTGAGCGACAGGACGGTATTCGCTTCCGCCTTGCGGCTGCGTATGCCACCGACCAGCCCACCCAGGCGACCGCCGATCAATCCGCCGGCAATACCGCCGACGGCGCTGCCGCTGGCATTGGAATTGGCGCCCTGGATTTCAGCGACCAGCACATAATCCGCCGCCTTGATCTGCCCTTGACCCACATTCGATCCGCGCTGCAGCCCAAGATTGCCGCCGATCGCGCGCTCGCGCTCGGCCGCATTGAGGCCAGTGCCGCGATCGACCAGGTTGAAGCAGCCCGATCGCTGGATCATCACCTTGAGCAGCTTGGAGGGCGGCGCGAGGCTGAACTGGGTCCAGCCCGAGGGGTCATCCCCATCGGCCACGGAAACCGTGCCGAACTTGCGCGTGCAATGCGGCACGTCATTCATGGTCGATTGTTGCAGCTTTTGCCCACTGGTGGCTCGGGCAAGCTTGGGTTCGGCCGAGGCGGCAGTAGCTAGCGAGATCAGGATGATCCCGACGCAGGTCTTCTGAAGCATTGTTCGCACCCCCTGAAGTATGCGTTTCCGCTCCCCCCGAGCGACATGCCGTTGTAGCACCGAAACCTTCGCGCAAACAGTGCGAATGCCACCGCTTTGCGTCAGCTTTTCACCTGCGTGAGCACGAACGCAAAGACTTCCGCGCGCTCGTGCAGCGCCTCGAACCGGCCCGATTTGCCGCCATGGCCGGCCCCCATATTGATCTTGAGCAGGAGCGGATTGTTGTCGGTCTTGGTCGCGCGCAACTTCGCCGCCCATTTGGCCGGTTCCCAATAGGTCACGCGCGGATCGTTGAGCCCGCCCGTGATCAGCATCGGCGGGTAGGCCTTGGCTTCGACATTGTCGTAGGGACTGTAGCTGCGGATCAGCTCGAACGCGGCCTTGTCGGTGATCGGATTGCCCCATTCGGGCCATTCGCCCGGCGTGAGCGGCAGTTCCGCATCCAGCATCGTGTTGAGCACGTCGACGAAGGGTACATCGGCCACCACCGCGCCCCACAATTGGGGATCGGTGTTGGTGACGACGCCCATCAGTTCGCCTCCGGCCGAACCGCCATTGATCGCGATATTGCCCGCCGACGTGAAGCCCGCGTCGATCAGCCCCTTGGCCGCGTCGACGAAGTCGTGGAACGTATTCCAGCGCGCTTCCGCCTTCCCCTGCAAATACCAGTCATAACCCAGGTCGTCGCCGCCCCGGATATGCGCGATCGCATAGGCCCAGCCGCGATCGAGCAAAGATAGCCGCCCGGTCGAAAAGCTCGGCGGGATAGCATGACCATAAGCCCCGTAAGCGTACAGGAAGAGCTTGCCGCTGCCGTCCTTGGGAAAGCCCACGGGATAGACGATCGAGACCGGCACCTGCGCCCCGTCGCGCGCTCTCACGGTCAGCCGCTCGGTCGCATATTGGGAGGGGTCGTAGCCGGAGGGCACTTCCTGCACCTTGAGCGTGGTCAGCTCCAGGCTTTCGGGATCGCAATCATAGACGGTCAGCGGGGTGACCATCGACGAATAGGTCAGCCGATAAGCGGGCGGATCGAACTCGGGATTGGTCGACGCCCCCGCGCTGTAGCTCGCCTCGGGAAATTCGACCCGGCGCTCGCTGCCATCCCAGCCGCGCAGGATGATCTGATCCAGTCCGTCGATCCGCGCCGAGATCATCAGATGCCGCGCGAAGGCGGCCATGCCGGTCAAGTACACATGGTCCGATCCGGGAACGACCTCTTCCCAATCGCCGGGCTTCTCGGGGTCGGCGCGCGCGATCCGGAAATTCACATGGTTGTCGTTGGTCAGGATCCACAGGCTGCCATGCGCCGAATCGACGCTATATTGGCGCTTCACCTGGCGCGCGCTGACGAGCATCGGCTCGGCGGTCGGATCCGAAGCCGGAATCAGCCGCACTTCGCTCGTCTGATTGTCGCCCGTCGCGATCTCGATCCACTTGTGGTCGCGCGTGCCCCCCACCGCCACGCGGAAACCCTCGTCGGCCTCCTCGTACAGGACCGTATCCGAACCCGGCTTCGCGCCGAACCGATGCAGCAGCGCGCGATAACTGCGCCAATTGTCGTTGACCTCGGTATAGACGATCGCGTCCGATGCCGCGCTCCAGGCAACATTGCCGTTGGAGACTAGGCTGACCGTCTCGACATCCTCGCCCGTCTCCAGATCGCGGATGCGCAAGGTATAGCGCTCGGCACCATTATCGTCCGCGCTCCAGGCGAGCAGCCGTCCGTCGGGGCTGATCGAAACCACGCCGACGCGGAAATAATCCTTGCCCGCCGCCTCCTTGGGCTCGTCGAGAACCAGTCGATCCGATCCCCCTGCCACCGGTCGCCGCCACCATTGGGGATATTGCCCGCCCGTTTGGTAGGCCCACCAATAGAGCCAGTCGCCGTCCTTCTGCGGGACGGAGGAATCGTCCTCCTTGAGCCGCCCCTTCATCTCCTCGTAGATGGTGTCGACCAGCGATCGATGCGGCGCCATCGCCGCCTCGAAATAGGCATTCTCCTCGCGGAGATAGGCCAAGACCGCCTCATCCTTGACGTTGGGATAAGCCGGGTCTTTGAGCCATGCCCACGGATCCTCGATACGAACGCCGTGGCGTTCATATTCATGGGGCTTGGTCGCGGCGAGGGGGGGCGATGGAAGCTCGGTCATGCGCGCCTCTGTGGGGATGGATGCGCGCGCCCGCAAGCCACTCGCCGTCGGCTGCGGGGCGTTTAAACCGCGCCGCGCCGGCTTTGACCTGCGGCCCGAGAGGTCTATTTAACGCCGATGTCCAATTATGCTGACCGCCTCCAGGCTCTCCGCGAAGAGCTAGCCCGCCGCCGTCTCGATGGTTTCGTCGTGCCGCTCACCGACGAGCATATGTCCGAATATGTCGGCGCCTATGCGCAGCGGCTTGCCTGGCTGACCGGCTTCCAGGGATCCGCCGGCACCGCGGTCGTGCTCCCGGCCGAAGCCGCGATCTTTGTCGACGGACGCTATACATTGCAGGTGCGCGAGCAGGTCTCGGCGGATCAGTGGAGCTATCAATCCGTCCCGCAGACCAGCGTCGCGCAATGGCTATCCGAACATGCGGTCGAAGGCGCGCGTATCGGCTATGATCCCTGGCTGCACACCAAGGCGTGGGTCGCGCAGGCGACCAGGGCGCTAGCCGAGAAAGGCGCCACCCTGGTCGCGGTCGATACCAACCCGATCGACGCGATCTGGCCCGATCGCCCGCTCCCATCCAAGGCGCGGCTGGTAGTGCAGCCCGATCGCTTCGCCGGTCGCTCCTCGGCCGACAAGCGCCAGGAGATCGCCGATTGGCTGGTCGCGAAGAAGGCCGATGGCGCGATCCTTTCCGCGCTCGATTCGATCGCTTGGACCTTCAATGTCCGCGGTGCCGATGTGGAGCGCACGCCGGTCGCGCTCGCTTATGCGCTGGTCAACGCCGACGGCACCGCCGATCTGTTCGTCGCGCCCGAAAAGGTCGGCGATGACGTCAGCCAGCATCTCGGCAATGCCGTGCGCCTTCATCCGCGCGATGCCTTTGCGGGACACCTGGCCACGCTGCGGGGTAAGCGCATTGCCGCCGACCCCGAACGCGCCGTCTCGGCCATTTTCGCCACGCTGGAAACCGCAGGGGCGACTGTGCTCGAATTGCGCGATCCGGCAGTGCTGCCCAAGGCGATCAAGAATGCCGCCGAAATTGTCGGTCAGGAGGCCGCCCAGGCACGCGATGGGGCGGCGCTGAGCCGCTTTCTCCATTGGCTTTCGATCGAAGCGCCCAAGGGCGAGATCGACGAGCTGACCGCGGCCGCCAAGCTGCAGGAATTCCGCCAAGCGACCGGCGCGCTCAAGGATCTGTCGTTCGACACGATCTCCGGGGCGGGGCCCAATGGCGCCGTGGTTCATTATCGCGTCACGCCGGAAACCAACCGCAAGATCGAGCTCAACTCGCTGTACCTGGTCGATTCGGGCGGTCAGTATCAGGACGGCACCACCGACGTGACGCGCACCGTCGCGATCGGCACGCCCACCGCGGAAATGCGCGACCGCTTCACGCGCGTGCTGAAGGGCCATATCGCGCTCGCCCGCATCATCTTTCCCGAGGGCACGCGCGGGTCCCAGCTCGACACGCTCGCGCGCCAATATCTCTGGGAAGTGGGGCTCGATTATGCGCATGGCACCGGCCACGGCGTCGGCTCCTTCCTCGCGGTGCATGAAGGGCCGCAACGGATCGCCCCGGGCGGCAGCGGCTTCGGCGGCGGCGACGAACCGCTCCAGGCGGGCATGATCCTTTCGAACGAGCCCGGCTATTACAAGACCGGCGAATATGGGATCCGGATCGAGAATCTCGTCCTGGTCGAGCCGCGCGACGCGCCGGGCGCAGAGAAGAAGCTACTTGGTTTTCGCACGCTCACCTTCGCACCGATCGACCGGCGGCTGATCGATCTCGACCTTTTATCGCGCGAAGAGCGCGCCTGGGTCGATGGCTATCATGCCGAGGTGGCAGCGGTGGTCGGTCCGCAGCTGGACGGCGAAGCCGCCGAATGGCTCAAGGCGGAGACGGCGCCACTCTGACGCGCCGTGCTCACCTGCTGGCAGAAGGTCAGACACCTCCCGTCACCCTGAACGTGTTTCAGGGTGACGGGAAGCACGCGCCACGCTCGCTAGCGCAGACCCTCATTCAACCCGATCCTCGACACCGAACCAGGTTCGGCTTGTCGATTCATGTTAGTGCGGCCCGCTCTAAGGATTTTCGCCTTTGCTTGGGGTGGCGGGCCGGTGCGTTGCGTCAGGCTCGGTTTCCCCCTGCGCGCGCGCCTGTGCCTTGCGGCGCTTCAAGTTAGCGCGCAGCGCTTCCGCCAACCGCGCCTGGCGCTCGAGATCGTCTTTTGCCATGGATGGTTCCTTGACCTTGGGCCGCGCCTTGTCCATAGGCGCGCTTCCCCCGACCGCCAGCGGCGTTGGGGGCCAGCACGCTGGTGCCTTGCTGCCGTAGCTCAGTGGTAGAGCGCATCCTTGGTAAGGCTGAGGTCGTGAGTTCAATCCTCACCGGCAGCACCAGCGCAACAGCGATGCATGATACCAGGCGACGCCTGGCAACGGTGGCGTTCGCAACCGACCAGCCAACAAAAGTCGCTTCGCGGCAACCGTCTGCTTCCTGCGCTGTCCCTTTGCATAGCCTTTGAAAAGGCGTTCCTCGACCGCGCTGATTGCGCGGCCATCCTACCTGACTTCCAAGAAGCCCGATGCCAGCCTTGACGCGGCGCGCTTAAGCCCGGCACGCCCTCGCACTTTAACTATAAGTATTAACAGTATTACGCCTTTTAGATTCACCATTTCGGCGGAAGAATCTTGATTGGATTAGTATTAAAGTCTGATAAACTTCTTCACGGGGAGTGGAGGGGGACATGAAGACGCCTGAGTTGATCGATCCGGTTTTTCCGGAGGTCTCTAATTCTGCGGCGAAGCGGGGAAAGCGCCTCAGCCTGTTTGAGCGGATTCTTGCGGTTTTCGTTTTCAGCACGCCGGATGAGCAGTGTGTCCACGCTCCCGCTGGGGAGATGTGCATCGATTGCGCTACGGACTGGGCCATAAAGTAGCAACTGCGCCAAGCTGCGACTTGCCCAAGGATTTTCAGCGAATTGGCGAAAGCTGCGCTGAATGCACCTGCGTGCCTCATAATAACGAGATCGACCGCTCTGCACCACGAGGCGGCATCGGGGTTGATTTTGGCGCAAAGCGGGGATCGACGGAGGTTTATAGCTCCTTCTCCGGACAATCATCCAATTGGGATGATGATCGCACCGGAATAGGAGCGTTCTTGGATACATCTAATTGTGCAATAGTCCCACCAAACGCGTTGCTTCAATTGGTTCATATCAGGACCGACGAAGAGGAACGCGATGGAAAGCAAGAAAGCCGCTCGTCCCAACACATGGGCCGTCGGCCCGCTCGGCGAACGGCTGACGCTCGACATGCTTCCCCCACCCGGAACGCGACGCTGGGTGATCCGGCGCAAGGCTGAGGTAG
>Ga0207647_10001883_pt1 | contig 16071 bp, 15 predicted proteins | sample KBSCornC2_FD_184295 | JGI IMG/M metagenome (GOLD analysis project Ga0207647, IMG submission 184295) | Corn rhizosphere microbial communities from Kellogg Biological Station, Michigan, USA - C2 (SPAdes) (version 2) | ecosystem: Host-associated > Plants > Roots > Rhizosphere ...
CTCGAGCGGGTGATGCCCGCTCCGGCCCGTGTCGGCAACACAAACGCGTCCGTGCGCGGGCGATTCCCGCCCGGGCTCAGGAGACCGCGACCAGGAGCACCCGGCCGCCGAGCGCCGGGCCCGCAGGGCTGAACGCCGCGCCGGTTCCGGGGTGGAGCGCCGCCTCGAAGCGCAGCCCCACGCGCTCCAGGAGCCGGACGAGCTCGGTGATGGTGTACACCCGGACCGACATCGACTTCTGCCCGGAGCCGCGCGGTCCCGCCCAGAACCAGGTCGTCTCGACCCGACCGGCCACGGGGTCGAAGCGGGCCTCCTCGACCAGCAGCGTCCCGTCGGGAAGCCGGTGCGCGGGGACGGCGTCTCGTGCGAGCCGTGCCGCGAGGACGTCGCGGTGCATGGTGTCGACGGCCACCTTGCCCCCGGGTTTCAGCGCGCGGGCGAGCGTGGTCAGGATGGCCGCGTCGCCGGACTCGTCCCCGTAACCGAGCGAGCTGAAGAGGCTGAGGGCGACGTCGAAGCCGGACTCGGCGAGCGGCTCGCGCAGATCGTGCCGGACGTACCGAAGCTGCTCGGCGGACACGGTGCCTCGCCTGCGTTCGGCCTCGGCGAGCAGCGGAGCGGACTGATCGACGCCGAGCACGCGCGCGCCGAGACGCGCCAGGGAGAGGCTCACCCGTCCGAAGCCGCAGCCCGCGTCGAGCACCCGCGCGCCGGCCGACAGACCCAGGATGCGCCACAGGGCCGCGGCCTCCTCGTCGCCACCCGCCGACACGGTGGCCCAGAGGCGGAGGTAGTCCTCGTCGAAGAACTGCTCCCACCAGGGGGCGCTGGTCATCGGCCAGCCGCCCGCGGGCTCAGCTCAGGCGCGACAGCAGCAGCTTGCGCTGGAGCTGGAGCGTCTCCGGAGAGGCCTTCCCGAGCATCTCGAAGAACTCGCCCTCCTCGGTGAGCTCCTGCTTCCACTCGGCCGGGTCGATGTGGGTGGCCTCGTCCACCTTCTCCGCCGGGATGTCCAGCCCGGACAGGTCGAGGTCGCCGGCCTTCGGCACCCAGCCGAACGGGGTCTCCTGGCCGCCGACGCGGACGTGCGCGCGATCGACGATCCACTTCAGCACCCGCATGTTCTCGCCGAAGCCGGGCCAGAGGAACTTGCCGTCCTTGCCCTTCCGGAACCAGTTCACCTGGAAGAGCTTGGGCGGGTACGGAATCTTCTCCTGCATGTCCAGCCAGTGCTGCAGGTACTGGCCCATGTTGTAGCCGGCGAAGGGCAGCATGGCCATCGGGTCACGCCGCACCACGCCCACCTTCCCGGTGGCGGCGGCGGTGGTCTCCGAGCCGAGCGTCGAACCGAGGAACACCCCGTGTGCCCAGTTGAAGCTCTGGAGCACCAGCGGGACGGTGGTCGCGCGGCGGCCGCCGAAGATGATTGCGCTGATCGGCACGCCATCGGGATCGTTGGCGTGCTTGCTCAGGACTGGGTTGTTGGTCATCGGCGCGGTGAAGCGCGCGTTGGGATGGGCGGCCTTCTCGGTCGAGCCCTTCTTCCACGGCCGGCCCTGCCAGTCGGTGAGCTCGTCGGGGACCTCGCCGTCCATCCCCTCCCACCACACGTCGCCGTCCTTGGTCAGGCCGACGTTGGTGAAGATGGTGTCCTTGGCGATGGTGCGCATCGCGTTCGGGTTGGACGCGAAGTTCGTGCCCGGAGCGACGCCGAAGTAGCCGTTCTCGGGGTTCACCGCCCAGAGCCGGCCGTCCTTCCCGACGCGCATCCAGGCGATGTCGTCGCCGACGGTCCAGACCTTCCACCCCGCGAAGCGCTTCGGGGGGATCATCATCGCGAAGTTGGTCTTGCCGCAGGCGGAGGGGAATGCGCCGGTCACGTAGGTCATCTGACCGTCGGGGCTCTCGACGCCGAGGATGAGCATGTGCTCGGCGAACCAGCCCTCGTCCTTGCCGAGGAAGCTGCCGATGCGGAGGGCGAGGCACTTCTTGCCGAGCAGGGCGTTGCCACCGTAGCCGGAGCCGAAGCTCCAGATGGTGTTGTCCTCGGGGAAGTGACAGATGAAGCGGCGCTCGGGGTTGATGTCGCCGGTGCAGTGCAGACCGCGGTTGAAGTCGCCGGAGTCGCCGAGCATGTCCAGCGCGGCTTTCCCCATGCGGGTCATGATCCGCATGTTGAGGACGACGTAGACGCTATCGGTGATCTCGATGCCGACCTTCGCGAGTGGCGAGCCGATCGGCCCCATGACGTACGGGATGACGTACAGGGTCCGGCCCTTCATCGAGCCGTCGAAGAGCTTGGTCAGCTTCCCGTAGGCCTCCTCGGGGGCCATCCAGTTGTTGGTCGGCCCGGCGGCGTCCTTCGTCTTGGTGCAGATGAAGGTGAGGTGCTCGACGCGCGCGACGTCGTTCGGGTTGGACCGGTGGAGGTAGCAGCCCGGTCGCTTCTGGGGATTGAGGGGGATGAGCACGCCGGTGTCGACCGCGTACTTGGTGAGGCGCTCCTTCTCGCCCTCGGACCCGTCGCACCACACGACCCGGTCCGGCTGGCAGAGAGCGGCGCAGTCCCGCACCCAGTCGAGCAAGGCCTTGTTCCGTGTGAGCGTGGTCGCGCTCCCGTCAATCTGGCTCGCCATCAGTTCATCTCCCGAACGAATCTTTGAGGGGCGGTTCTCCTAATACAGCCTCCGAGCCCTTGCCGAGCCAAACTTGGGGCGTGTCTGGCCCGACTCCCCGGGGTGAACACCTTGTGCGCTCATCCGGTGGATTAGCAAGGGCTGCGCGTGGTGACGCGCCGCGAAAGCGCAGCGCATCGGACGCCGGCGCCGCCCCGGGTGTGTGATCGCGCGCGGTGGCTCCCGGGACGGTGTCAAACACCTCCCCGCCCCCCGGACTTCGCACGGAAGCATCCGTCGTCGACGCCGTCCCGGGAACACGCCTCGAGGACACCGTGTGGTGGATTCCGTCGCGTGGGCGCTGGGCGACGCATCGCGCGCTGAGCTTGCACGCCTGGCGGTGGCTGCGGCGGAACGGCTCGGGTCCACCGCGCTGGGTCCGAGCGAGGTGTCACACACCTCGTAATGGAGACCTCGTACTGGGACCAGCTCGTTCATCGGCCGGCGCAGAGAGCGAGGTGTCAGAGATCTCGTAATGGAGACCTCGTAGTGGACCCGAGAGCGAGGTGTCAGAGACCTCGTAATGGACACCTCGTAGTCGAGCAGCTCGTTCATCGGCCAGCGCAGCGATGAACGCTGCTCGAATCGGCAGAGAGCGAGGTGTCAGAGACCTCGTAATGGGGAGCGAAGTGCCAGACACCTCGTCATGCACCGCGCGTGATGGGCTGGTCGGAAGGCCCTGGGCCAGGCGGCTGGAGGTCAAAACCACCCGGTTCGACCTGATGTGCGCTCCGGTGCGTGTCAGCTGGGTCCGGGGACCGGACTGCTAGGCTGCCCCGCCGAATGTTCGAGCCCGCCGCCGCGCAGCCCACCGGTTCCGAGATGCCCACGTACACCCGTAACCGCGCGAAGCGCCGGGCGATCATCGGCTCGATCATCACCGGCACCACCATCGAGTGGTACGACTTTTACCTCTACGGGTGGTTGTTCCTGGCGATGCAGCCGCACTTCTTCCCGACCAGCAATCCGGTCTCGGCCTGGCTCACTGGTCTGGCGCTCTACGCGACCGGGTTCGTCATCCGTCCGGTCGGGGCCGCCTACTTCGGCCGGATGGGTGATCTCCGCGGACGGAAGAGCGCGTTCCTCGCGACGCTCCTGCTCATGGGCGGAGCCACCACGGCCATCGGCATCCTTCCCAGTTACGAGCGGGTGGGCCTGCTCGCGCCGGCGCTCCTGGTCCTGATGCGTCTCCTCCAGGGGTTCGCGCTCGGAGGCGAGTACGGCGGCGCTGCCATCTTCGTCGCGGAGAACGTTCCCGATGGCGAGCGCGGCTACTACACGAGCTACGTCCAGATCACCGCCACGCTCGGGCTCTTCGTCTCCGTGCTCGTCGTCGAGGCCGTCCAGCACTACCTGAGCCCCGCGGACTACGGCGCGTGGGGCTGGCGGCTGCCATTCCTCTTCTCCCTCTTCCTCCTCGGAATCGCGGGATGGGTGCGCGCACAGCTCGTCGAATCTCCGCTCTGGGAGCGGCTGCGGCTGGAGAATCGGCTCTCGCCTGAGCCGCTGGTCGAGGCCGGCCGGAACTGGAAGAAGCTCGCCCTCGCGCTGTTCGGTGCGACCGCCGGTCAGGGCGTCATCTGGTACACCGCGCAGTTCTTCTCGCTGCAGTTCATGACCAAGCTGGTCGGGGTTCCGCTCAGCAAAGCGCGCTTCATCCTCGCGACCGCCTTGCTCTGTGCGATGCCGTTCTTCGTGGTCTTCGGTGCGCTCTCGGACCAAATCGGACGGAAGCGGCTGATGGTCGTCGGGAACCTGCTCGCAGCGATCAGCTTCTTCCCGATCTACCGAGCGATGCAGATCGTCTCCAATCCGCTCAACGAGGCGGCGATGACCGCGCTGGTCTTCGTCCAGGTCCTGCTGGTCACCGTGACCTACGGACCGATTGCTGCCTTCCTCGTCGAGTACTTCCCGGCGCGTTCGCGCTACACCTCGCTCTCTATCCCGTACCATCTCGGGAACGGCATCTTCGGTGGGCTCACCGCATACCTGGCCTCCTCCATGGCGGTGAGCGCGAACAACAAGTTCATCGGGCTGGCCTTCCCCTGCGTCGTGGCGTTGCTCACGGCGGGAATCGGGGCATGGTTCCTCCCGGAGACCTCGCGCATCCGCATCTGGGCCGAGGTCCGACCCCGCGGCAGCGGATCGGGCAGCGGTCCCTATCCGGTTCGTGAGCCCACTGGTCCGCACCGGGCGCCGAGCGGCGTGCACCTCGTCCCGCCGGGCGTGTAACCGCCCGCGAGTCAGTGGATCGCTGCGCGGACCGGAAGCCGGCGGATCAGCTCGGCCTCGGCGTCCAGGAGGCGCTCGAGGCGCGGCCAGGTCTCGGGGCCATGCACTCGCGCCGCGAGCCGGAGGAAGAGCTTCTGGTGACCATCCTCGCTCCGCGCGAGCTCTGCGTAGAACCGCCGGAGATCGGCGTCGGGGAGCTCACCGGCGAGGAGCGCGAGTCGCTCGCAGCTGCGGGCCTCGATGATCGCCGCCACCAGGAAGCGATCCAGTTGCCGCTGTGCGGCGGGCGTTCGCACGAGGGCCTGGAGTGCCTGCGCATACGGATCTCCCGGATCGCGACCCAGCGCGAGTCCTCGCCGCTCGAGCAGCTGCAGCACCCGGGCGAGGTGACCGCTCTCCTCGCGTGCGAGCCGCGCCATGTGCGCCGGCAGTCCTGGGACGTCCGGATACGCCTGGAGCAACGAGAGGGCATTCGCCGCCGCCTTCTTCTCGCAGTGGGCGTGGTCCACGAACACCTCGTCGAGGTGCGCGAGCGCGTTCGGCAACCACCGGGGTCCCGTCTCGCAGCGGAGCGTGACGCGGTGGCGATCCTCGGAAGGCGGTGAGCTCATCTGCCCGAGGCGTCCTATCGCGGAGCTGCCGGCCAGGTCACGCCGGGCCAGGACCGAACAGGACCGCGTTCACCTGCTCGGGGTCGACCGTGACGGGTGTGCGCGGAAGCCGCTCGAGCGCGAACCGGGACGGCAGCTGGGCGAGACGGACCGGGTACCCGTCGGCGAGCCCGGCCCAGCCGGCGAGCAGGCCGACGAGGCGCTCGGCTGCGATGTCTCGCTCGCGCAGCTCCGCCAGGCTCGGCGTCCCGGCCCGCTTCGCGAGCCGCTTGCCGTCGGGTCCGAGGAGCAGGGGGACGTGGGCATAGGTCGGGACCGGCAGGTTCAGGGCCTCGCAGAGCTGGACCTGTCGCGGTGTCGAGCCGAGCAGGTCGTCGCCGCGAAGCACGTGAGTGATGCCGGTGTCGGCGTCGTCCACCACGACCGCGAGCTGGTAGCTCGGCACACCGTCGTTGCGGAGCACCACGAAGTCGCCCACCTCGCGGGCGACGTCCTGGACGAATGTGCCGTGGAGCAGGTCGTGGACCTCGGTCGGGCCCTCGTGCGGACGGAACCGCCAGGCAGGAGGACGCGTGCGGCTGCGCTCGGCGACCTGCTCTGGGGAGAGCGCGAGGCAGGTCCCCGGATACCGCGGGCCGTCGTCCGCCGGTCCGTGAGGCGCGGACACGGCCCGGGCGATCTCGCTGCGCGTGCAGAAGCACGGGTAGACGCGGCCCGTCGCCCGGAGACGGTCGAGCGCGGCCCGGTAGAGCTCGAGACGGCGGCTCTGGAGCACCGGCTCGCCGTCGAAGTCGAGGCCGAGCCACGCGAGATCCGCCAGCAGCGCATCGGTGAGCTCGGGTCGGGAGCGGGCGGTGTCGAGATCCTCGATCCGGAGGAGGAACTCCCCGCCCTGGGAGCGGGCCCACAACCAGCCGAGCACCGCCGCCCAGGCGTTGCCGAGGTGGAGCCGCCCCGTGGGACTGGGAGCGAACCGGCCGCGATGGGTCTCCGTCACGTCGCGGTCAGAGGTGCCACAGCTCCTTGTGACCCGCAATGCCGACCTTTGCTAAGAGCGCGGCGGCCGATGCGGTTCCTTCACTTGTCCGACGTCCACGTCACCGCCGACTACGGTCGGCACTCCCTCCTGCGCCTCGGCTGGCGGCGGTGGGTCGCCCTCGGCGAGCTGACGCTCGGGGGACGGGCGCGCGCCTTCGCACGGGCGCCGGAGACGATCTCTCGCATCCTGGACGAAGCCCGGACGCTGGCGGTCGACCACGTCATCCTCTCGGGCGACCTGACGGCCTACGCCCTGCCGGTCGAGTTCGAGGGAGCGCGGGCCGCCATGGGGGAGTGGGCGAACGAGCCCCAGCGCTGCACGGTGATCCCCGGCAACCACGACCGCTACACGCCGGGGGCTCACCGCACGCACCGGTTCGAGCAGAGCTTCGGGAACCTCCTCGCCTCCGACCTGCCGGGCGTCGCCGTCGAGGACGGCTTTCCGTTCGTGAGGCTGCTGGGCGAGCACGACGCGGTCATCGGCCTCCTGTCGGCCCGCGTGCCGTACTTTCCCGGGCTGTCCTACGGGTTCGTGGGGCGGAGGCAGAGGGATGCCCTTGCAGCGCTGGTCCGTCGGCCGGAGCTCGACGGCCGGGCGGTTCTCGTGGTGGTGCATCACGCTCCGTTCGGAGCGCTGGGCAAGCCCGACCGGTTGCTGCACGGCCTCGTGGACGCGCCGGCGCTCCTGGCATTGCTCCCGGGCGATCGCTTCGCGGTGCTCCACGGCCACATCCATCAGCGCTTCCACTTCCCCGCGACCGAGGACCGGCCGCACATCTTCGGGGCCGGGTCCTCGACCGAGGCCGGGCACGAGGGCTACTGGATCATCGAGACAGCCGGGGGCCGCATCACCCGCTGCGAGAAGCGCGGTCTCCTGGCCAGCTGAGCCGCTCGGAGGGGTACTGCCCGGGAAGCGCGCTTCGGGCCGACCGAGGACGTGTTCCGACGACGAAGTACCCGATTCCGAGGGATTACGCGGTGTCGACGACGACGAGGTGTCGACTACGAAGTGTCTGACACCTCGCGGCCGGACGCCTCGCGACCCCCGTCAGCGAGCCGCCGCCGCCGGGCGCGAGGCAGCGGGGGCGGGCGCGATGCTCTCCGCCACCAACTACGAGGTGTCTGGCACCTCGCGGCCCGGACACCTCGCGGCCGGACGCCTCGCAGCCACCCGGGTCAGCGTGCCGGCGCTGCGGGAAGGCAGCGGGGGCGGGCGCAATTACGAGGTGTCTGGCACCTCGCGGCCGACACCTCGCGGCCCCGACACCTCGGGCCCTCGTCAGCGAGCCGCTGCCGCCGGGGGCGAGGCCGCGGGGGCGGGCGCGATGCTCTCCGCCACCGCGATCGACTCTCGCACGCAATCGGCGATTCCCGGCCCCCGGTAGGCGCTTCCAGCGAGCAGCAGACGGGGATGGTGCCGGAGCGCGGTCGCGATCGCGTCCATCCGTCCGTGATGGCCCACCTCGTACTGCGGGATCGCCTGTGGCCAGCGGACGACGTGGACGAGATCTGGAGCGCGCCGGATGCCGAGCATCGTCTGCAGCTCGTCACGGACCACCGGCACCAGCTCCGCATTCGGGAGCGCCGCGAACGCCCCCCCGTGCGCTCCGCCGACGAGCACCGTGAGCAGCGTTCCGCCCCCGGGCGCCCGGAACGGGTATGCCGAGGAGACGAAGATGATCCCGAGGATCCGGCGTCGCTCCCGGGCCGGCACCAGCACGCCGAACCCCTGGGGCGCGGGATCGAGCCCCTCGCGCCACCCGAGGTGAACAACGGAGATGGGCACGCTCCGGATCGCCTCCAGCGCGGTGGCGACGCTCGCATCCAGCGGCCGCAGCAGCTCGGCCGAGATGCGCGGCGGAACGGCGAGGATCACCCGCTCGAACCGATCGCCTCCGCCGTTCCAGCGCACCTGCCAGCCACCGCCCGCCGGCTCGAGCGCGCGCACTTGGACCCCGAGCCTGACGGTATCGCCCAGCGCCCGCCCGAGCGCACGGGGGAGCGTCTCCAGCCCTCCGTCGAAGGAGAGGAGCCGCGGGGGTGCGGCGGCGTGCCCGCTCTTGCGCATGGCCTTCGCCGCTAGGAGCAGGCTGCGATGGCTGCGCTCCATCTCGTGCAGGCGGGGAAAAGCCGCTCGCACGCTCAGCCGCTCAGAGTCGCCGGCGAAGATGCCGGTCTGCACGGCGTCGAGCAGCGTCTCGGTCACGTGGCGACCGAAGTGCCGGCGCCCGAAGTGGGCGAGGCTCTCGTCGACCCCGCTTGGCCCACGGTGGCTCAACGGCTCGAGCAAGAGCCGCAGCTTGGCCCACCACGGCAGGATGCCCGAGGCCAGCAGCTGGGGCGGCTTCGACGGCAGGAGCCTGACCTTTCCCCGCACGAAGACGGCGCGCCGGTCACTCGCGGCGGTGGCGGGCCGGAGGCGTTCGCCGATCCCCAGCGCCTCCGCGACCCGGGAGACCGCACCCTCGCGATCGAGCAGGCCGTTCGGGCCGGCCTCGAGCACGAAGCCATCCTCGACCCAGGAGCGAATCTGCCCGCCCACCCGCTCCGAGGCCTCGAGCAGGGTCACCGGGGTGCCTCGGGCGCGCAGGGCCCAGGCGAGCGTGAGGCCCGAGATGCCTGCTCCGACGACCACGGTGCGCAGCTGCGGCAAGGACTCTCCTCATCGCGGGACGCGGGCGATTGGGCTCGCGACCCGTGCGGCTGCTGCTTATGTCACGGCCATGCGCTTCGTGGTGACCGGTGCGAACCGCGGGATCGGGCTCGAGTTCGTCAAGCAGCTGACAGCGAGAGGCGAGGAGGTGGACGCCACCGCCCGGGACCCGGAAGACGCAGCCGAGCTGCGCGCCCTGGCCCGTCCCGGCGTCCGGCTCGCGATCCACCGGCTCGACGTCGCCGATGACGCGAGTGTCGCCGCCTTCGCCGAGGAGCTCGCTCCGGGTCCCGTGGACGTGCTCATCAACAACGCCGGCGTGTCGGGCGTGAAGGGCGGGGAGCTCATCGACCCGGCCGACGTTCTCCGGGTGCTCAACGTGAACGCGGTCGGCACGCTCCGGGTGGTCCGTGCGCTCCTTCCTCGCCTTCGCGAGGGAAAGGGCAGGAGGATCGTCAACCTCACCAGCAAGCTCGGAAGCATCGCCGAGGCGAGCGGGGGCCGGTATGCGTACCGGTCGAGCAAGGCCGCCCTGAACATGGTGACGAAGCTGCTGGCCGAGGATCTCCGCGCCGAGGGCTTCCGCACCGTCGGGCTCCATCCGGGCTGGGTGCAGACGCGCATGGGCGGCAGCGCGGCGCCCGTCCCGCCCGACCAGTCAATCCAGGGGATGCTCCGGATCATCGACAGCCTCACCGCCGAGGAGAGCGGACGCGCCTTCGACTTTCAGGGACAGGAGATCCCCTGGTGAACCGTCAGGGGTAGAGACGCTCCACCGTCCAGGGCGCGCCCGCCGACGCGCGGCGAAACACCTCGCGGTCGTGGAGCCGGAACTGGCCGGACTTCCAGAACTCGATCCGGTCCGGCTCGAGACGGAACCCCGACCAGTGCGCCGGTCGCGGGACGTCCCGGCCCGCGTAGCGAGCATCGACGTCCTTCACCGCGGCCTCCAGAACGGCCCGGCTGGCGAGCGGCTCGCTCTGTCGTGACGCCCACGCGCCGATCTGGCTTCCGCGGGCACGCGTGGCGAAGTACGCATCGGCCTCCTGATCCGAGACCTGCGTCACTCGACCTTCGATGCGCACCTGGCGCTCAAGGTCCTTCCAGTGAAAGTTGAGCGCGGCCCAGGGGTGCGCCCGGAGCTCGCGGAACTTCCGCGAATCGAGGTTGCCGTAGAAGACGAAGCCCGCGTCGTCGAAGCCCTTGAGCAGCACGATCCGCGAGCTCGGACGCCCGTCCGGGCCGACCGTGGACAGCACCATCGCGTTCGGATCCACCGGGACGGCGGCTTCCGCCTCGCGGAACCATTCCGCGAACTGCTGGATCGGGTCCTTCATGGGGCCTTCCATAGCAGAGGCGGCACGCACCCGGGCGTCGAGCCCCGTCATGCAGTAAGCATGGTGGGCCGATGAAGATTCTCTTCGTGGCCTCCGAGGTCGCGCCCTACAGCAAGTCGGGTGGCCTGGGAGACGTGGCGCATGCGCTGCCGCGGGCGCTCTCGGCGCGAGGCCACGAGGTCCGGGTCGTGACTCCGCTCTACGCCACGGCGCGAGTCACCAACGTGGAGGATTCGGGCCGCTCGATCCGGTTGCGCTTCCCGTTCGGCGAGCAGCGCGCGGGAATCCGGGTGGCGCGTCCGGCGCCACGACAGGAAGTCTGGTTCCTGGACCATCCTGGCTACTACGGCCGGCCGGGGCTGTACGGAGATGGACACGGCGAGTACAGCGACAACCACCGGCGCTTCGCGTTCCTCGCGGTGGGGGCGCTGTCGGCGGCGCAGGCGATGCAGTTCGCGCCGGACCTCGTGCACCTCAACGACTGGCAAACCGGGCTTGGTGCTCTCGCCCTGGCCCGCGGCTTTCGCGGCAGCTCGGTGGGCGAGGCCCGAAGCCTCTTCACCATCCACAACCTGGCGTACCAGGGGGTCTTCCCCAAGGACGCGATGCAGGACCTGGGGCTTCCGTGGGACGTGTTCACCCCGCAGGGCCTCGAGTTCTACGATCAGGTCAACTTCATGAAGGCAGGCCTGGCGGCCGCCGACGCGCTGAGCACGGTGAGCCCCACGTACGCGGCGGAGATCCAGACCGAGGCGTACGGCTGCATGCTGGAAGGAATTCTCCGTGCTCGTGCCCACGACCTTCACGGCATCCTCAACGGGATCGACGTGCACGAGTGGGACCCTCACGCGGATCCGCATCTGCCGGCGCCCTACGACGCGGACGATCTCTCGGGGAAGGCGGTGTGCAAGGCCGAGCTTCGGCACCGCTTCGGGCTCCCGGACCCCGAGCGCGTGAGCGACGCGCCGCTGTTCGGAGTGGTGACTCGCCTGGCAGGGCAGAAGGGAATCTCGCTCCTGCTGGAGGCGATCCCCACGCTCCTCGACCGGGGCGCGGAGGTGGTGGTGCTCGGGAACGGCGAGCACTGGTACGAGGACGCGCTGCGCTCGCTTGCGGCCCGGCGCAGCGATGGGTTCCGGGCGTTCATCGGGTTCGACCCCTCGCTGTCGCACCTGGTGGAGGCCGGGGCGGACTTCTTCCTGATGCCCTCGCTCTACGAGCCATGCGGACTGAACCAGATGTACTCGCTCCGATACGGGACGGTGCCGGTGGTCCGGGCGACGGGCGGCCTCGAGGACACGGTGCGCGACGCTGACCTCCCGGAGGGGACTGGCTTCAAGTTCCGTGACTTCGACGTTGCGGGGCTCCTCTGGGCGAGTGGCCGAGCGATGGACTGGTGGTGGAACCGGCGTGACGAGCTCGACGTGCTCCGACGACGGGGCATGGTTCAGGACTGGTCCTGGGAGAGCTCGGCCGCGACTTATGAACGGCTGTACGCCTCGCTCGCAGGCTGATACGAGTCCCGGCGGGCATGGGCGGAGCCGAGTCAATCTGGCAAGGACCGAAGGCGACGAGCTCGCGCTCGGATGCGCTGGTCTTCTTCGGCGCCACCGGTGACCTGGCGCACAAGAAGATCTTCCCCGCGCTCCAGTCGATGGTGGAGCGGGGCGTCTTGCAGTGCCCGGTCATCGGCGTGGCGAAGGCTGGATGGACGCTCGATCAGCTGAAGGCGCGAGCAAAGGACAGCGTCGAGACGCACGGGCCGGGCGTACGCGAGCCGGCGTTCTCCAAGCTCATGTCACAGCTGCGGTATGTGGATGGCGACTACGGGGACCCGAGCACCTTCCTTCAGCTGAAGAAGCTGCTGGAAGGCTGCCACGCGCCCACGCACTACCTGGCGATTCCTCCGATTCTCTTCCCCACGGTCATCGAGGCCCTGAGCAAGTCCGGCAACGCAGAGCGCGCGCGGGTGGTGGTGGAGAAGCCGTTCGGTCACGATCTGAATTCAGCCGAGGAGCTGAACCGGATCCTCCACCAGGTCTTCCCCGAGAAGTCGGTCTTTCGCATCGACCACTACCTGGGAAAGGACGCGGTGGAGAACCTCCTGGTCTTCCGCTTCGGCAACACGTTCCTCGAGCCGATCTGGAACCGGAACTACGTGGAGAGCGTGCAGATCACCATGGCCGAGAGCTTCGGCGTCCAGGGACGCGGGAAGTTCTACGACCAGACCGGATGCATCCGGGACGTGGTGCAGAACCACCTGCTCCAGGTCGTGGGCTTCCTGGCGATGGAGCCGCCGTCCGACCTGTACTGGGAATCCGTGAGGAACGAGGTGGCGGACGTCTTCCGGGCGATTCCGCCCATGCGGCCGGAGGACGTGGTCCGGGGACAGTTCGTGGGGTATCGCGACGAGCCGGGCGTGGCGCCCAGCTCGCAGGTCGAGACCTACGCGGCGGTGCGGATCCAGGTCTCGTCCTGGCGGTGGGACGGGGTGCCGTTCTTGATTCGCTCGGGCAAGTGCCTCCCGGTGACGGCGACCGAGGTGGTGGTGAAGCTGCGACGCCCGCCTCTGCGAAAGCTGTCCCGCAAGGATGCGAACACCTTCCGTTTCCGGCTGGGACCGGACATGGCGCTGTCGCTGAGCGCTCGGGTCAAGAAGCCGGGGCCGGAGATGGTGGGGACCACGGTCGAGCTCGCCGCGGTGAAGCAGGACACCTCCGACGAGGCGGACGCCTACGAGCGACTCCTCACCGACGCGATGAACGGCGACGCGACGCTCTTCGTCCGGCAAGACGCGGTCGAGGCGGCGTGGGCGGTGGTGGAGCCGGTGCTGGACAACGTCACCCCTCTCCACTTCTACGAGCCGGGGAGCTGGGGGCCGCCCGAGGCGGATCGGCTGGCCGCGGAGATCGGCGGGTGGGACAACCCGGCGGGCAAGCCTGGCGGTTGAGGCCTAGTACCCGGCGTTTCGGTCGGGAACGGAGGCAATCATCGCGCCGGTGAAGACGACGCCACCGGCGTTGGCCGCCGCGAGCAGGAAGCCCCACCACTCCGGGTAAAACATCTGGCCGGCGGGAGCGAAGAAGGGCGTGAGCAGCCCGGCGACGAACCCTCCGAAGAGGCCCAGCCCGGTGGAGGCGAAGCGCGAGAGGGGGACCGAGCGCGCGCCGAAGATCCGCCAGACGGGGTAGAGCACCTCGGGGCCCAGGGCGCCGACGATGCAGCCGATGGCCGAGAAGAGAAGCGCCCCGATGGAAGAGAACAAGTGCGGCGTGAAGGTCATCGATCTCCCTCTTGAGGTCCGCGCACAATGCGTCGGATGGCGACGGATTTCCACAGGATCCGTCGGGTTTGCCGTCGGGCGCGGTAGAGTCCGGCCGTGCCGCTGGAGCGAGAGCTCGGAGGGTACGAGATCGTCGGCCGGCTCGCGGTGGGCGGGATGGCCGAGGTGTACCAGGCTCGACCCCTCCCCTCGACGACGCCCTCGGCGGGCGAGGGCCCCGAGGTCGTGCTGAAGCGCCTGCTCCCGACCTACCGGAACGACGGCGCGCACGTGAAGCACTTCATCGACGAGGCGAAGATCGCGGTCCGGCTCCAGCACAAGCACCTCGTGCGAACCTTTCGCTGCTTCAAGTCCGGCGCGGACTACCTCATGGTCCAGGAGCTCGTCCCGGGGCGGACCCTGGGCTTCTTCCTCGAGCAGCTGGTCGTGGCCGGAACGTCGATGCCGCTGCCCGCGGCGAACTACATCGGGTGGTGCCTGCTGGATGCGCTCGGGTACCTGCACGCGGGCATCGGAGCGAGCCCGGCGGTGCCGCTGGTCCACCGCGACGTCAATCCTTCGAACGTGCTGCTGTCGGTGACCGGCGACGTGAAGCTGACGGACTTCGGGATCGCCGAGTTCGACGGCTTCCCCAGGGCAGAGCAGGGGGCGCTGCAGGGGACCGTGGCCTACATGAGCCCGGAGCAAGTGGTGGGAGAGTCGGTCGACGCGCGGAGCGACCTGTACTCGGTGGGCGTCATCCTCTGGGAGATGGTGGCGAACCGGCGGCTGTTCCCGCAGGCGACCGAGCTGGACCTGCTCGCCCGGGTTCGGGACGCGCAGATCCCGCTGCTCGAGTCGGTTCGCGGCGGAGTGCCGGAGTACCTCGCACGGGTTGTGCGGCAGGCGACGTTCGCGGACCGGGAGAAGCGGTTCCAGAGCGCAGCGGAGTTCGCGCGCGCTCTCCAGCTGGTGGGCCAGCGGAACGGCTGGCCGCTGAGCGTCGAGGCCCTGAATCCGCTGCTCGGGCGGTGAGGCGAGTCAGGTCCGTTGGCGAGGTGTCGCGCCAGCGAGGTGTCGCCAGCCGCCAGCGAGGTGTCAGAGACCTCGTAATTGACCGCCAGCGAGGTGTCAGAGACCTCGTAATTGACACCTCGTCATTGGTTGAGGCCTCTTCATTAGGTCCCCAGCGAGGTGTCAGAGACCTCGTAACTGACACCTCGTCATTGGTTGAGGCCTCTTCATTGGGTGAATCCCGTTCGCGTGCCGCGCTGCGGCGCTCGCGGGTCAAAGGGTCGCGGTGGTCCGCTGCGTCCCACCCTCGCGGGAGGGCCAACGAGAATTACGAGGTGTCACACACCTCGTAATTGCACCTCTCAATTGGACACCCCGCCCCTACGTCCGCGTGCCGCGGTGCGGCGCCCTGCGGACTCAGGAAGTCGCGGTGGTCGGCTGCGTCCCACCCTCGCGGGACGGGGCCGTCGGCGCCTTGAGCCGGGTCATCCGGACGCGACCCAGGCGGGGTCCCTGCTTCGACGCGATGGTGAACTGCCAGCCATCGTACGTGAACCGGTCGCCCACCTCGGGGATGCTGCCAGCGAGCGAGCTCAGGTAACCGCCGAGCGTCTCGTACTCGCCCTCGGGGAGGGGGAGACCGAAGGCCTCGGCGAACTCCTCGACCTCGAGCATCGCGTCGACCAGGTACGACCCGTCGGGCTGCTTCTCGATGAGCGACTCGGGCTGCTCGAACTCGTCGGCGATGTCTCCGACGATCTCCCGGAGAATGTCCTCGAGCGTCACCACGCCCATGAAGCCGCCGTACTCGTCGGTGACCATCGCCATGTGGATGCGCCGCGCCTGCATCTCGCGGAGCAGGTCTCCCACCGGCTTGATCCACGGCACGAACACCGCCGGCCGGACCAGGTCCTGGAGGACGATGAGCTCCGGATGCTGCAGGAGCGGGATCAGGTCGCGCGCGTGCAGGACGCCCACGATGTGATCGATGTCGTCCCGGTAGACAGGGATGCGGCTGTGGCTCTCCTCGGCGAGGATGCGGAGGATCTCGGTCGGCGGCGTCGAGACCTCCACGGCCACAACGTCGGTGCGCGGCACCATGACGTCGCGGCACCGCTTGTCGGACAGCTCGAACACGCTGCGGATGAGCTCGGGCGCGCTCGCGTCCACCTTCTGGTTCGCGGCCTGGGCGGCGAGCATCCGCTCCAGCTCCTCGAGTGGAGGGGGCGGCGGCTCGAAGCGGGCCCGG